>Ga0209395_1002913_pt1 | contig 21791 bp, 19 predicted proteins | sample GOMGulsemesocosm_3_FD_184635 | JGI IMG/M metagenome (GOLD analysis project Ga0209395, IMG submission 184635) | Methane-oxidizing microbial communities from mesocosms in the Gulf of Mexico - GOM9D Gulf of Mexico (SPAdes) (version 2) | ecosystem: Environmental > Aquatic > Marine > Cold seeps... | reverse complement strand
GATTCCCGGCCATGAATATTGTGGTGAAGTTGTTGCGGCAGGTGCGCAATGCCGGGACTGGAAAGCGGGCGATCGTGTGATTGCGCCCTTTATTTTGGCCTGCAACCGCTGCCCATCCTGTGCGGCTGGGCATCAGACCACTTGCCCAACGCAGGCGGTTCCTGGTTTTACCCATCCGGGGGCATTTGCGGAATATATTGCCGTGCCTCAGGCCGATGGCAATCTGGCGCGTCTTCCCGATAGCATTGATGTGACCTTGGCTGCGGCGCTTGGCTGTCGCACCACCACCGCTTGGCACGCGCTGACGGATCGCGCTGCCTTGGCGCCTGGCGAATGGGTTGCGGTTTTTGGTACTGGTGGTGTGGGATTGTCGGCGCTAATCCTAGCAAAAGCGATTGGGGCGCGGGTGATCTGCGTGGATATCGTGCAGGACAAACTTGATTTCGCCCGTAGTCTTGGTGCGGATCACGTTGTGAATGCCGCGGATGTTGACGCCTCGGCGGCCATCCGTGATTTGACCGGGGGCGGAGCCCACTTGGCGATTGAAGCCCTTGGTGTCGAAATCACCACCCGTGCCGCAATGAAAAGCCTGCGTAAACTAGGCCGCATGGTTCAGGTTGGAATGCCCGCAGGCAAAAACGCTGAGATGACACTTCCGATGGATGCGCTGTATTCTGGGCAGTTGGCGCTGTTTGGCACACGCGGTATGCCGGGCTGGCGGTATCCGTCTCTTTTGAACATGATCGACGCGGGGCAGGTGGATCTGACACCACTTATTGCGCGTGAGATTACCCTTTCACAGGCCAGCGATGAAGTCGCAGCCTTCAACGGTCTCACCCCGCCGGGCGTTGCCGTGATCACCGATTTTTCCCGATAGGAGCTACCCCATGAAAGCTGCAGTCATCGTCTTCCCCGGATCCAATTGTGATCGTGACCTTCAAGTTGCTTTGCAAGCGCAGGGCATGGATGTGACCATGGTCTGGCACAAAGACACAAGCCTGCCTTCCGGGCTTGATTTTGTAGGTATTCCCGGTGGGTTCTCCTTTGGGGATTATCTGCGCTGCGGTGCGATTGCGGCGCAAAGCCCGATTTGCAGATCTGTTGTCGATTTTGCCAATCGTGGTGGATACGTGTTTGGGGTGTGTAATGGCTTCCAGATCTTGACTGAAACTGGTCTGTTGCCAGGTGCGCTTTTGCGCAATGCCGGGCTGAAATACATCTGCCGTACAATTGGCTTGCAGGTGGAAACATCTGACAGCGCATTTACATCTGAGTGGGCGAAAGGTGACGTGATCAACGTGCCAATCGCACATCATGACGGCAATTATAACGCTGATGTTGATACGTTGGCACGCCTCAAAGGCGAGGACCGCGTGGCCTTCACCTATACTGAAAATCCCAATGGTGCAGCCGATGATATCGCCGGTATCTTGTCGGAAAATCGCCGGGTTCTGGGCATGATGCCGCACCCTGAACGGGCTTCTGATGATGGCCATGGTTCTGTTGAAGGGACGCCAATGTTCAAAGGTCTCGCTGGGATGTTTGAAACAGCCTGATCCGCTGAAAATGGCTGTTAAACGTGGTTCTCAGGTCTCATTGGTTGTGGCCTTAGCGTGCAGCGCATAGGTTTGGCCCATGAATACCGCTCAGACCACGTCAGAACTGTCAGATAAGAAGCCGTTGTCTTGGCGGATGCGGCTTTTGGTGGCCGTGTTGCTTTTGTTTGCAGTGGTCGTGGTCTGGATCAGCAATTTGTTCCTGACGGAACGCTTCACAGAGGCGACGCGCAACCGGGGCGAGCTACGGCTTGCGCTTTATTCCGGGAACCTGCTTTCTGAATTGCGCCGCAATGCGATTGTGCCGCAACTTTTGGCGCGTGACCCGGCTCTGATCGGGGCCTTGCAAGCAGGCGATTTTTCGCAATCAAGTCAACGCTTGATCACCTATGATGAAGAAATTGGCGCGGCCAATATCTTTATGCTTGATCGTGATGGGCGCGTCGTGGCCTCAACCGATCGCAATCTTATTGGCACGCCGATGCGTTCAGAACGCTTCTTTGTTGAGGCCGTACGCAGCAATGAGACCCTGTTTTCGACTGGCGACCCTGAGATCGTTACGCCGCGCTTTACATGGTCGCGTCGGATGGAACAGGGCGACCAGACCGTCGGTGTGATCGTGGTTGAGGTCGATCTATATAAGTTTCAGACCGCTTGGGCCGGGATTTCAGACGCGGTTTTTGTCACCAATAGTGAAGGTGTGATCCTGCTTTCAACAGAACCGCGCTGGCGTGGGTTACACGAAACAGAAGCCCTTAGGGTGCAATCCGTTCCGTCCGCATTGACGCGGGCGTTCCAGGCGACGGTCGACTGGTCGGTGCCGCCGGATGCTTGGCTGGAAGGATCTGCAGTACTGCATCTGAAGGCGCGGATGCCATTTCATGGTTGGCGGATTGCATCATTCACGTCATTTACGTCTGTGCGCGAGCGGGTGAACGGTTTTCTGGCGATTGAGATTATGGGGTTTGCCATGTTGCTGACCCTGACATTTTACCTGATGAGCCGCCGTGCCACGGGTAAGTTACGCATATTCCAGCAGGAATCGGCGGAACTGCGCGCGCTGAACCATCAACTCCAGCGGGAAGTTGCCGAACGCCAAAAGGTGGAAAAGAACCTGAAATTCGCCGAACAAACTCTGGCGCAAAGTTCGAAATTAGCCGCCCTTGGTGAGATGTCGGCCGCGGTCAGTCATGAACTGAACCAGCCTTTGGCGGCGATGAAAACATACCTAGCCGGGGCGCGGTTACTGTTGCAGCGCAAGCGCCCGGAAGAGGCCCTATCGTCGTTCTATCGCATTGACGATTTGATTGATCGTATGGGGGCGATTACGAGGCAGCTCAAAAGCCATGCACGCAAAAGCAAAGATACGTTTGAGCCAATAGATTCAAGGGATTGCGTGAATGCGGCGCTTGAGATGATGGAGCCGCAACTGAAGCAGCGCCAAGTCGAAATCAAAGCCGGTCTGCCGCGTGAACCTGCGATGGTTCTTGCCGATCCCTTGCGGTTGGAACAGGTGTTGATTAATCTGTTGCGTAACGCCCTTGATGCCACAAAATTCACAGCCGAACCGAGGATTGAAATCGTTTTATCGGTGGGGCACCAAGTAACCCTGACCATTCGAGACAACGGCGAGGGGATTGAAGACTTTGAGAGTATCTTTGAACCGTTTTATACCACCAAAGAACCCGGCGCCGGTATCGGTCTGGGGCTTGCGATCTCTTCCGGGATTGCAGGCGACTTCGGCGGGCGGTTAACTGCACATAACAGCGCAGATGGTGGCGCGGTGTTTGTATTGCACCTGCCAAATCTGGGCTCTGAGATAGAAGCTGCGGGCGCGACCCGCGATAACGGCTGAGATAGCACCCCAGGTCGGGGGTAGGAGTATTGTAAATGGCACAGGCAATGAAGATCGCGATTGTGGATGATGAACGGGACATGCGCCAGTCCATCAGCCAATGGTTGGCTCTGTCGGGCTTTGACACCGAAACCTTTGCCTCTGCTGAGGATGCGTTGAAGGGACTTGGGGCGGACTACCCTGGCATTGTGGTCAGCGACATCCGTATGCCCGGCATGGACGGGATGCAGTTTCTAAAAAAGCTGATGAGCACCGATAGCGGCCTGCCGGTGATTATGATCACGGGTCACGGTGATGTGCCTATGGCGGTTGAGGCGATGCGCCTTGGTGCTTGGGATTTTCTTGAGAAACCTTTCAACCCAGATCGCATGACGGAATTGGCGAAGAAAGCCACGCAGAAACGCCGCATGACGCTGGATTCTCGTGCTTTGCGCAAAGAATTGTCCGACGGCGGCACGATGATGAAAAAGCTGATCGGCAGTTCTGATGCCATGCAGCGGTTGCGGGAAGATATCCTCGATTTAGGGCAGGCGGATGGCCATGTTCTGATTGAAGGGGAGACCGGCACCGGTAAATCCTTGGTTGCCCATGCACTGCATGCGGTTGGACCGCGGGCGGGTAAGAAATTTGTATTGCTGTCTTGCGCGGCGCTGGAAGAAGAGGCGCTGCTGAAGGCGCTGTTTGGGCCGATGGATGATGATGGCGGTTCCATCCCACTGGTCGAGGCCGCGCGGGGTGGCACACTTGTTTTGGAAGATATCGAGACGCTTTCGCAGGCGGCTCAGGCACGCCTTCTGACGTTTATCAATGAACAAGGCGTCCCAGCGGAAACGCGGGTGATTGCGATTTCTAACCTGCAAGAAGCGGGTAAAACCTTGGAAGATGCGCTGCGGCCAGATCTGTTTTACCGCTTGGCCGCGCTGAAAATCACTTTGCCACCGCTGCGTCAACGTGACGATGATGTGCTGTTGTTGTTTTCGCGTCTGTCAGAACAGTTTGCCGAAGAATATGGCTGCCCCGCACCAGAGGTTTCTGCCCAGGAAGCCGCGCAATTGCTGCAAGCCCCGTGGCCAGGTAACATCCGTCAGTTGATCAATGTAGCCGAACGCGCCGTGCTGCAAAACCGTCGCGGTTCAGGCACAATTGCCAGCCTTTTGATGGCCGATGATGATGATAGCCAGCCGGTGATGACCACGGAAGGCAAGCCGTTGAAGGAATACGTTGAGGCGTTTGAGCGCATGCTGATCGACAACACCATGCGTCGCCATAAAGGTTCAATCGTTAGCGTGATGGATGAACTTTGCTTGCCGCGCCGAACCCTGAATGAGAAAATGGCGAAATACGGGTTGCAGCGCTCTGACTATCTGGGGTGATTTCCGGGAGGTCGCGTCGGCGACCCAATACTGTCATTTACACCCTGAGATTGCCTAATACATAGTCACGTTCTTTTAACGGGGCTATGCTGGGCGATCTCACCGCGACGTTGTGCGGATTTGCCATTGTAATTGACCCACTTATGACATTATGTTGACGGTACGGCGGCTACAGATGTGCGCCGATGGAATTCACTGCTTAGGTTGTGCCGCTATTTGGCCTCCAGATGCAGACTGATGTGGTTACCGGCAGATCCAATAGGGGTGCGGTAATCGGATACAAACTTTTGACCCACCGGGCGCTGACAACCCCGGGCGATTGGCCAAAAGTGGATAAACAGGCGTTTAACAATAAAACGTCAGAGAGAAACGCGATGCGAGGCAGTGCTGATACAGGACGAAACGAACGGGAAGCAATGCTTTCTGGCGTCGTCCGCTGTCGCACCCCGCGCGCCCAATCAGGACATTGCAGATCAGACCGCCGGTCGTCACGCCTTCGCGTGCCCCGGCCTGCGTCTCTGCTCTGCGCAGAAACTTTATGGCTAAAAAGATGCTCATCGATGCCACCCACGCGGAAGAAACCCGCGTTGTTGTGGTCGACGGAAACAAGGTTGAGGAATTCGACTTTGAAAGTGAAAATAAACGCCAACTAGCAGGCAGTATCTACCTCGCAAAGGTGACGCGGGTAGAGCCATCGCTGCAGGCGGCATTTGTTGATTATGGCGGAAACCGGCATGGTTTCTTGGCCTTTTCAGAAATTCACCCCGATTACTATCAGATCCCGGTTGCTGACCGCGAAGCGCTGATGGCGGAAGAACGTGCATATGCGGAAGCACAGCGCGCTGAAGAAGAACAAGACGAAGGTAAACCAGAACCGCGCCGCCGCCGCCGTCGCAGCAAATCAGCAGCTGCGCGTAGCGAGAATACGGATGCGGTTGAAACACGCGAGGTGCCGGAGGCATCTTCTGACGCGCCAACAGGTATGGAAGTTGTCGATCTTGATGATGACCGCGATGGGATCGAAGGTAGCTCCCCGATGGAGCTGGTGTCAGAGACACCTGTCGATACACCCGAAGCTGGTTCTGAAGAAGATACGTCTGAATCTGAAGGCACACCGGTTGATGCGGCTGAAACAGCAGAGCCTGAGGCTGCTGTTGAAGCAGTGGCCGTGGTTGAAGACGCACCTGTAGTTAAAGCCGAAGTTGCACCTGAGGTTGAGGCCGAAACTGCACCAGCGGCTGATGTTGAAGCTACTCCTGTGGCTGAAGTTGAAGCGACTCCTGTAGCAGAAACCGAAGCCCCCGCTGTGACGGAAGAACGCACTGAGGAAACCACCACGGAAGAAGCCTCTGTGGATGACAGTGAAGGTTCCGACGATGGCGAAAATGCGCCAGCACAAGAAACTGACAAAGATGATGCCACCGAAACCGATGCTGATGACGAGGTTCAGGAAGAAGTTCGCCGTCCACGCAAGCCGCGTCAGCGTCGCTATAAAATCCAAGAAGTTGTCAAAGTACGTCAGATCTTGCTGGTTCAGGTTGTTAAAGAAGAACGCGGCAACAAAGGCGCGGCCCTGACCACATATTTGTCATTGGCTGGCCGTTATTGCGTTCTGATGCCAAACACAGCGCGTGGTGGCGGGATTTCCCGTAAGATCACCAATGCGGCTGACCGTAAGAAATTGAAAGAGATCGCGACTGAAATTGATGTGCCCCAAGGCGCGGGCTTGATTGTGCGCACCGCTGGTGCACAACGCACAAAAAGTGAAATCAAACGCGACTATGAATATCTGCAACGCATGTGGGAACAAATCCGCGCGCTGACGCTGAAATCCATCGCGCCTGCCAAAATCTACGAAGAGGGCGACCTGATCAAACGGTCGATCCGTGATTTGTACAATGGCGACATCGACGAGGTGATCGTTGATGGTGAGGCTGGTTATCGTACCGCCAAAGACTTCATGCAAATGATCATGCCAACGCACGCGGACAATGTGAAACTTTACACTGAGCAACTGCCGTTGTTTGCACGTTTCCAAGTCGAAAACTATCTGTCGAGCATGTTCAATCCGACGGTTCAGTTGAAATCCGGTGGCTACATCGTGATTGACACCACGGAAGCGCTTGTTGCTGTGGATGTTAACTCTGGTCGTGCCACCAAAGAGAACTCGATTGAAGAAACCGCGCTGAAGACCAATCTTGAGGCGGCTGAAGAAGTTGCGCGCCAGATGCGTCTGCGTGACCTTGCTGGTCTGTTGGTCATTGACTTCATCGACATGGACGAACGCCGCAACAACACTGCCGTTGAGAAGCGTCTGAAAGATCGCCTGAAAACCGATCGGGCACGTATCCAGGTTGGTCGGATCTCAAACTTTGGTCTGTTGGAAATGTCACGTCAGCGTCTGCGTCCTGGTATGCTTGAGGCAACAACACAGCCTTGCCCATCGTGTCACGGCACGGGGTTGATCCGCTCTGATGACAACCTTGCTTTGACCATACTGCGTTCCTTAGAAGAAGAGGGCGTGCGCAAGCGCTCCCGCGAAGTTCTACTGAAAGCGCCGATTGCAGTGATTAACTATCTGTTCAACAACAAGCGCGAACATATCTCTAATATCGAAAGCCGTTATGGCATTTCGATCCGTCTTGAAGCTGATCCACATCTGACCAGCCCTGACTTTACGATTGAGCGTTTTAAAACGGCGACCCGCCGTGTGAAACCTGTCGAAAGCCAAGTTGTGACCGGCAGCATCGAAATGATGGAAGACATCGATGATGCGGTTGAAGTGTCTGGAACTGACGCCGAAGTTGTAGCTGCGTCTGAGGGGGATGAAGAGGGTGCACCAAAACGTAAGCGCCGTCGTCGTTCCCGCCGTCGTGGTGGCCGTGGCCGTGGTGGTGAAAATGGCACCGAGAATGGTGATAGTGAAAATGGTGAAAGCACTGAAGGCAATGGTGAGGCCGTTGCCGTTGATGCTCAAGCTGATGCCGTAACATCTGAAGCGCCTGCTGAGGCTGCGCAAGATACGCAACCTGAAGAGAAACCAAAGCGCCGTCGTCGTCGTCGTAAATCTGATGATGTTGCGGTTGAGGCCACTGAATCTGAGGCTGTGTCTGACGCCGGAGCAGAGGAGGCACCTGCTGTCGAATCTGATGCGGAAGCAAAACCAAAACGCCGCCGGGTTCGTCGCAAGAAAACCGATGAGGTTGAAGCACCGGCTGGTGAAGCTGAGGCGACACCTGAAGGCGCGTCTGCCGAAGCCGTTCCTGAGGAGGCGCCTAAAAAGCGCCGTACTCGTCGTAAGAAGGTGGAAGAGGTACCTGTGGAAACGGCTGAGGTTTCTGCCGATGCAGATACTGCGGATGCGTCAGCGACTGACGCGCTTGTGGCTGAAGAAAAGCCAAAACCGCGCCGTACACGGAAGAAGAAGGTTGTAGAACCTACTGCTGACACGGAAACAACGGCAGAAACTGCGGATGCGGACGCGCCTGTTGCGGAAGAAAAACCTGCGCCGAAAAAGCGCCGTACACGTAAGAAGGCTGAGCCTGTAATTGCTGAAGGCGCTTCGGCTGAGGTTGCAGTTGCGGCCGAGCCAACCCCAGAAGTGGTTGCCGAACCTGCGGTAGAATCCGTGGTTGCAGAGCCAACTCCGGAACTGGTTGCCGAACCTGTGGTGGAACCCGTGATTGTCGAACCAATTACGCCGGAACCAGTTGCGGCGGAACCAACACCTACCGCCGTGTCTGCTCCCGCGGTAGAAGATGCTCCGGTGGTCGAGGTGGAGGCCGAAAAGCCTGCTTCAGAGGAGCCGCCAAAGCCAAAACGCCGCGGTTGGTGGTCTCTGGGAAGTTAATTTCCCTAGGCATTGATACAGAAACGCCGGGCATTGCCCGGCGTCTTCGTTTTGGGAAAGGTGTTTTAAGGTCAAGCCTTGTGCCGGATCCACCAAATATATGAGTTGTCATTGGCCTGTTGATCTAAAAGCTCATGGCCGCTCTCATTGCAAAAATGCGGCACATCAATCACAGCCGCGGGGTCGTCAGTTTCAAGCCGTAACACCTGCCCAGGTTTCAATCCACGCAGTCGCTTCGCCGCCCGCAAAACGGGCAGTGGGCAAAGCATTCCTAGGGCGTCAACTTCAAGATCTGCTGTGTGTTTTTCCGTCATGATCCATCTTTCCGAGCAACCGCAGTTCACCTCACACACTAATGCACAGGAATGTGACATTCTGTAGCGTGACCTTGCCCTGTGTTTCGCCTAAATAACGAGGGCGGTAAAGGCTCTCATACCGCTGATTTATCCGGAAAGGATTCTACGTGCTTGACGCGACACAGATTTTTGATGCCTCTTTGCTGTTTTCCCTACTCATTGCGCTTACGGGCGGATTGATTTCCTTCCTCAGCCCCTGTGTGCTGCCGATTGTGCCACCATATCTGGCTTATATGGGCGGTATCAGTATGTCAGAAATGTCAGGCGACGATAGGGGCGAGCAAACACACGGCCGGGGTAAGGTATTGATTGCATCGGTTTTCTTCGTGATGGGGCTGTCCGTAGTCTTTCTGATGATCGGTCTCGCGGCCTCCTTTGCGGGGCGGTTTTTGATCCAAAACCAGGACCTGTTCACGACCGTTGCTGGTATAGTCATCATGGTGATGGGTGCACATTTTATAGGTGTTTTTCGCATTAAACTCTTAGATCGTGAGGCCCGTATCGATGCCGGTGATCAAGGGGGCTCTGCTTTCGGCGCATTTGTGCTTGGCTTGGCTTTTGCCTTTGGCTGGTCACCTTGCCTAGGACCGATTCTTGGCGCGATTAGTTCACTTGCAATGATGGAAGGCTCTGCCACGCGTTCCATGTTGCTTTTGGGTGTTTACGCATTCGGGTTAGGTATCCCGTTTATCTTGGTGGCGGCGTTCTTTCCACGCTTGCAAGGGCTGATGAGTTGGATGAAACGCCACATGAGCCAGATAGAGGCGACCATGGGCTTGTTGCTTTGGACGGTGGGCTTGATGATGGCGACCGGAAAATTTACGGAATTTGCACTTTGGATAAATGAACAATTTCCAGCCCTTCAGGCCTTTGGCTGATCATGATCTCGGGGTTTGCGGCCCAAATGCCGCAGACCACAGGTCCAATCGCGGGTTTTGGACGAATTTAACTTAATCTCACCATCTTCCCGGTTTAACTTGCTGCTGTGAAACGTAGGTGTGCCCCGGATATGTCTTCTGACAAAAATAGTGATATTTCGCAAAGAGATCAGCAGGTCCGGCGGCGAAAGATATTCTATTTACCGGGCTATGACCCGTTTCATCCGCGCCGCTATCGCGAATTGTATCGCAAGGAGAGCGCGCTTCAGGCTGCAATTTGCGGGTATGATATTTCACTAAAAGCCGCGCAGGGCAAAGGGCCTTATGGCTGGCATGTGGATGCGATGATCGACGGGGTGGAAGTTGAGGCTGAGTTTGAGGTTTTGGTTTGGTCTGACATTGTCAAAGATACGATGACGCAAAATATCCCGCGCACCTATCTAATGCTGGCGCGCACGGCGTGGACTTATATCGGGTCGGGCGCGTTCTGGAGTTTGCTGAAGACGCGCAAAGGGCCGATAATTGCGGCGCTCTATCCGATTTTTATGCTGACATTGCAATTACTTGTCGCGCTGTTTTGCGGGACAGGTATATTTGTTCTTATCACGGCATTGGTAGATTTATTGCTGCAAGACGTTCTGATTTTGTCCAACTGGCATTTCGTTAAGATTGCGATCGTATTTGCCGTGGCGGTGCTAAGTGTCCGGTTAATTTTGCGCTGGTTTCGCAAGATCGACAAGAAGCTGTTCGCCTATTACCTGATGCATGACTATTCGTGGTCCGCACGTCATCACGGCGCAAGCCCGCCTGAATTGGAAGCGAAGGTCGCAGAGTTTCAGTCCAGGATACGTGCTGCACTAAACGAGGGTTACGATGAAGTTCTGGTGATTGGGCACAGTTCGGGCGCTCATATTGGGGTTTCAGTTTTGGCGGATCTATTACATGCGGAAGCTGTGCCCGACGGCAATCCAACTTTGTCTTTCTTGACGCTTGGTCAGGTGGTGCCAATGGTATCTTTCCTGAAAAACGCAACACGTTTGAGGGCAGATTTGGCGTTTATGTCGGCGCAGAAATTGGTGCCCTGGGTTGATGTATCCGCGCCGGGTGATGGTTGTGCTTTTGCGCTTTGTGATCCGGTGTGCGTGACTGGGGTTGCGCCAAAAGATAAACACTGGCCACTGGTGTTTTCTGCGGCGTTCACTCAAAGCCTATCACCTGCGCGCTGGAAGGAATTACGCTGGCGGTTCTTCCGGCTACATTTCCAATATCTCTGTGCATTCGATGCGCCAAAAGATTACGACTATTTTCAAATCACAGCGGGACCGGTGACATTGTGGGATCGCTATCGCGGACGTCCGGCCTCAAAGTCACGTTTGGAAACACCTTTGTCGCGCTACAGGAGCATGAAATAATGACGTCTCCCATGCCGCCTAAACCCCCCGCTCGCCCCGATAATGTGCCTCTTTGGCGGTATGTGAAATTGTTCCGTCAGGACATTTTGTCAGCCCAGCCACAACGTTTGTATCGGGCTTGGATGGCGGCGTTCAAGACACCGTTTTTCCGTAGCTTTATGGTCAATCAGCCAGATCTTATTGATGAGGTTCTAAAGAAACGCCCCGATGATTTTCCCAAATCCGGACGTATTTCTGAAGGGCTACGACCTTTGCTCGGAAACTCTGTTTTTCTAACGAACGGGGAGACCTGGAAACGTCAACGCCGCATTATCGATCCGGCCTTTGAAGGCGGGCGCCTGCGTGAGGCTTGGCCTGCGATTTATGCAGCTTCTGAGGCTTGCGTCGCACGTCTTTCAGCACAAGATGGCGCTGTGATTGAGGTCGAGGCAGAAGCCAGCCATGCGGCAGCAGATGTGATTTTCCGCACTTTGTTTTCGATCCCGATAGAACATGAAACGGCCCATGCAGTGTTTACGAGGTTTCGGGATTATCAGCGCAGTCAGCCGATCCTGAACATCGCAGCCTTTGTGCCTTTGCCGCGCTGGATGCCGCGCCTGTTTCGCAAAGATACAAAACAAGCGGCGCGTGAAATTCGTGGCCTGATCACACAATTAACCACCGCACGTATGGCTGATATTGAGGCGGGCACTGCGCCTGATGATCTGGCGACAAAGATTATGACAACGCCCGACCCTTTGACCGGGGCGTATTTTACCACGGAAGAGATGGTGGATCAGGTCGCGATTTTCTTCCTAGCCGGGCACGAGACCAGCGCCTCAGCCCTTGCTTGGACGCTATATATATTGGCGCTATATCCAGAATGGCAGGAGAAGGTTGCGCAGGAAGCCGCTGCTTTGAAAGCAGGCAGGTTTTCGGAACTTTCCAAGTTGAAACTAAGTCGGGACGTTTTCCGGGAGGCGTTGCGTTTGTATCCGCCCGTGCCAATGATGGTGCGCGAAAACAAATGTCCGGAACAGTTTCGGGATCGCGACATAGCCCCTGGCGCGCAGGTGGTCATTTCACCTTGGCATTTGCATCGGCACGAGCGTCTTTGGGATAATCCCGATGGGTTTGACCCAACGCGGTGGCAAACTGAAAATGGGCGCGATTGTATGCGTAAAGCCTTTATACCATTTTCCACTGGTAGCCGTGTTTGCCCGGGGGCAGGGTTCGCGATGGTGGAGGGACCACTGCTGGTGTCGATGATCGTGAAACATTTCAGAATCGAAACGGTCGAAGGCCGAACGCCGGTACCCGTAGCGCATCTGACTGTACGGGCGAAAGATGGGATTTGGCTGCGGCTTGTAAGGCGCTAATAACCGGTGTGGTTATGCTTGTGCCAATAGCCTTTCAGTGAATTTACTTGGTCTGATTCAAAATGGATGCGGAATTCGCGTCGAAAAGAACGTTGTGTAACTGGCTGGGAAAGCTATCCCCAGCACATTCTTGGTACAGTTCTGTCAGCTTTGATATGCGAATTCCGGTCTATATTCGGAGAATTACTTTAGGCAGCGCTTTGTGCCATTACCCGATAGTGACGCAAAATATAAATGCGGATGGCTGTAGCTAGGCCAGATTCTGTTCCGCGTTCTGCATCAATTTCGGCCGCCAAAGTGTTGACCGCAACTGCTTTTTCAGAAGCAATGGAACGGAAGGCTCTCCAAAAATCATCCTCGAGGGTAACGGATGTCCGGTGACCTTTCAGGGTCAGAGAGCGTTTTTTGGGGCGTGTGTCAGTATAGATGTTCATTCGGTGATTTCGTCTTCATTTTGGTGTTGATCGAGCATCTGTTGTGCCCGCGCATTACGTGTCGCCATAAGCAGTTTTTCCGCCTTGCTCAACCCATGTTTTGCAGCATTCTCTGTGCTGATATCACGTTTCTCTTCCCGGGCCTGCTGTTTGCGAGCCCGGTTGAGATTTATAAGCTTTGCCATGCCGTTTTCTTACGCTTTCGGGCCGATCATTTGCTCGGGACGCACGACCTCGTCAAAGGTTTTTGCATCTACGAAACCAAGGGCAATGGCTTCTTCTTTGAGAGTTGTACCATTTTTATGCGCGGTTTTGGCAACTTTCGTAGCATTGTCGTAACCGATGGTTGGCGCAAGCGCCGTAACCAGCATCAGGCTCTCTTTCATCAGCTTGTCGATGCGCGGCTCGTTCGCCAGAATACCATTGAGCATACGTTCCGTGAAGCTGTCGGTCGCATCACCCAAAAGTTGGATAGATTGCAATAGGTTATAGCTCATCATCGGGTTGTAAACGTTGAGCTCAAAGTGACCTTGTGACCCGGCAAAGGTCATCGCCGCATTGTTGCCTATAACATGGGCGGCAACTTGGGTGAGGGCTTCGGCTTGGGTTGGGTTTACCTTGCCTGGCATGATGGAAGACCCTGGCTCGTTCTCAGGCAAGATCAGCTCGCCCAAGCCAGAACGTGGCCCAGAGCCCAAGAATCGGATGTCATTGGCGATTTTATAGGCGGAACCCGCGACGGTTGCCAAAGCGCCGGACATAAACACCATGGCATCATGGGCGGCGAGGGCTTCGAATTTATTCGGTGCGGTCACAAAGGGCAGGCCAGTAATACGCGCCATATTGGCAGCCACTTCTTCACCCCAGCCAGCGCGTGTATTTAGTCCCGTGCCAACCGCAGTGCCCCCTTGGGCGAGTTCATAAATACCGGGAAGGCAGGCGTTCACACGTGCAATGCCTTGGCGGATCTGATGGGCGTAACCCGAGAACTCTTGGCCAAGGGTCAGAGGCGTTGCGTCTTGGGTATGGGTGCGGCCAATCTTGATGATATCTTTGAATTCTTCTGCTTTGGCCTCAAGCCCAGCAAGCAGTTTTTCAAGACCTGGTATCAGTACATCGCGCACAGACATGGCCGTGGCGATATGCATGGCGGTCGGGAATGTGTCGTTGGATGATTGCCCCATATTACAGTGATCATTGGGGTGAACAGGGGTTTTAGATCCGATCACGCCGCCCATAATTTCGATTGCACGGTTCGCGATGACCTCGTTTGAGTTCATGTTGGATTGCGTGCCAGAACCTGTCTGCCAAACGACCAGTGGGAAGTGGTCATCAAGCTTACCTGCAAAGACTTCGCCAGCGGCTTCAACGATCGCTTTGCCTTTGTCGGCTTCCAGCGCACCGGCGGCCATGTTGGCTTCGGCACAGGCTTGTTTGATCACGCCAAGCGCACGTACGATAGCAACAGGCTGCTTCTCCCAACCGATTGGGAAATTCATCAGTGAACGCTGTGTTTGCGCGCCCCAGTATTTATCGGAAGGAACTTCAAGGGGGCCAAAGCTGTCAGTTTCGGTACGTGTATCGGTCATGGGTATCTCCGCAATTCGGTGCCAGTTCAGTGGTTGCGTTTCTAATAGCCTAGGGGGTAAGAATTTCCAATGCGCAAAGCGCCGCGCTTGACTGGGAAGTAGGGAGAAAACGATGGATCTTGCATTACTGGTGTTGCCTGTCTTTTTGACCATCCTGTGCGGTTATGGCCTTGCGGTTAGTGGGGGCCTGCCTGCGGATCAATGGACGGGCGTGGAAGTGATGAGCTTCCGCCTGCTGATCCCGGCGGTTTTGATTGGCGCGATTGCGGGTTCTGACCTTGAGATTTCGCGTTTTGGGCCATTGGTTGGGTTGTTGGTATTGACGCTGGTGATTTTGGCTGCGCTGGTCTTTGCCATACGTTTGGTGTTGCCGGAACGCATGATGGATGTGTCATCCTTCACGACGTTATTTCAGGCCGCGACACGCTGGAACGGGTTTATTGCGCTTGCCCTTGCGGAACAGGTTGCGGGGGCTGAGGGCATTTTGCTGGTCGCGGTGATTATGGCGGTGCTTATTCCATTGATAAATATAGTAAACATTATCATCTTGTCCGCTTATGGCCCTGGCGATAGCAGCGTGAAGACCGTTGCCATGACCATTGTGAAAAACCCATTGGTGCAGGCGTGCGCCATTGGCCTGACCCTAAGTATCAGCGGTATTCAGATGCCAGAGCCCATCGCACAATCACTTGATTTTATCGGGCGTGCAGCGCTTGGTGTTGGCCTGCTAGCGGTTGGGGCTGGGATCACGTTCCGACGCTTGTTGCGTGCGGGGGTTTTGGTTTGGATCGGGCTGATTTTGCGGCCACTTCTGGCGCCGGCAATTTTTATCATGCTTGGCCAATACGCCGGTCTTGCGCCGTTGCACTTGTTGATCGGCGCAATGGTGATGGCTGTGCCTGCGGCGGCGAATGGCTATATCATTGCGCGACGCATGGGCGGGAATGCTGGGTTATATGCGGATATTATGACCTGGCAGGCGATTGCAAATCTACTCATCCTGCCTGGGCTGCTCTATATGTTGCCGCTGCCATAAAATTTGGGAACTGCCTGCCTTGATGGGCCGATCCCGAAAATGAAATACGCCCCGCGTTGGCGGAGCGTTTTCAGAGAACGAATTGACACGTAGTCTATTTTCGAAAGGCGTCTAAGCTGACAACTTCTGCTTCATGTGGGCTGTCGTCATCTTGGGCATCTTCTTCCATGGGTGCCTCTGCGATTTCCTCATCCTCAGGATCAGGGTCTTCGCCATCTTGGTGGGTTTCAAAGCGCAGGCCGAATTCCACTGACGGATCAACAAAGGTCACAAGAGAATCCCAAGGAATATAAAGTGGTTCTGGTTGTTCGCCAAAGTTCAGGGTGATGGAAAAACCATCATCTCCGACGTCAAGATTCTCAAACCAATGTTGTACAACAACAGTCATTTCACCAGGGTAGCGTTCCTGCAGCCAATCTGCGATCTGCACATTTGGATGACTCGTGTCAAATGTGATGAAGAAATGGTGTTCTCCTGGAAGGCCGCGCTTGGACACATCTGTAAGCACTTTCCGGATCAGGACGCGCAGGGCGTCATGCATCAGGTTGCCATAGTCAATACTATCATCTTGCGGGCTGTCGGACATTTTACATCTCTTTTTGCTTAGCCGGAAAAAACCGTTGCTTTCTTCCGATCATAATTGATTCCCGCGCGAATGGTAGCCCTGCAAAGCGGCTTTTTTACTGCACTGATGTCGAGGGCTGGGTTACAAGATGCTGGTTGCGAAACCAGCCACGGCCATGGTGGCCAAAACCAACAGCAGGTTCCACTTTTTCCATAAAAGCAAGGTCGCTGCAAGGCTTGCCAAGAGGCAGGCAAGCAGGTTGAGGCTGTAGAGTTCTGGGGTCAGAATTGTGACAAACCCGAACTCAGTGACCTCAACCCTATCAAAAAAGACATGTACTGCGAACCAGATGGATAGATTTGCAATAACACCAACCACAGCGGCGGTAATGGCCTGAAGGCCGGCGCGCAGGCGGGGTTGGGCCATGATGCGTTCGATCCAAGGGGCACCGGCAAAAATCCAGATGAAGCAAGGCACAAATGTCACCCAAAGTGTTAGAACAGCGTTGCCGATAGCCAATGACACGCCGCCTTGCTTGTGCGCAGAAACCGTCGCGACAAATTCGGTGACAAGGATCAACGGCCCGGGGGTGGTTTCCGCAAGGCCAAGGGCATCGAGCATTTCCGTGGTGTTTAGCCAGTTGTAAGTGTTGACGACTTCCTGGGTCATATAGGCCAGCACAGCATAGGCGCCGCCAAAGGTTACAACCGCCAGTTTGGAAAAGAATATGCCACTGCTTGAGAGGAATTCAGCGGCAGGGCTTGTGGCGATCAGTGCAAAGGGTAATGCCCAGGTGGCAAGGCCCGCGATGATGATGTATCCAGTGTGGCTTGCCTTATGTGACATGGTTATGGGGGCGCGATCAGTGAGGTTTGAGGCCTTTATATACCCCCAGAATCCTGCAAGCAGTATGATGGCCGGAAACGGGATGTTAAGGGCAAAGATCCCCAAGAAGCTGAGCAGTGCAATGATCCAACTTTGCTGAGCAGGTGCGGCGGATTTGTGGCCAAAGGCGCGTTTTGATACCTTTAGAAGGGCTTCAATCACGATCACCACAACGGCGGCTTTCACCCCAAGAAAGAGGCTTTGAACGACAGGAAGTGCACCATAAATCGCGTAGGCAAGGGCAAGAGCAAGCACCATTATCGCGCCGGGAATGACAAACAGTCCTCCGGCGATCAACCCGCCGGGAATGCCACGTTTTTTCCAACCTGCCCAAGTGGCAAGTTGCATGGCTTCGGGGCCGGGCAGCAACATGCAAAAGGATAGAGCGTTGAGGAAGCTTTCCTCATCAAGCCAAGGGCGTTCCTCGACCAGTTCACGATGCATCAAAGCGATTTGCGCGGCTGGGCCGCCAAATGAAAGAAGGCCAATACGCCCGAAAATGCGAAATAGGTCGGCGTAAGACGTTGTTTGGGTTGTCATGGGAACTCTGAAAATGGCTTTCTCGCCTGATTGCTAGCTGGTTGTCAGAGCAAAATCACCAAAAATCGAGGGGAAGGTGCAGGTTTCTGTTGCCAGGTACCTGCGGACCCCGCCCAACGCGGCTAGGCGAAGGGACTTAGTTTCGGCGACCCGAACTGCTTACGCAGCCAGAGCCATTGCCGGAGCTTTGTTGTCATTTGCAACTAGCTTATATTGAACCGATAACGGTGGTATCTCACCGAAACAAAGCTAACCCCTTTAGACGTCCGTCGATCCTATTTCGACCCCAGGATCCCCAAATGAGGGATGTGTTGGTGGAGTCGCCGGGTACCGCCCCCGGGTCCGATCCGCTTATTACGAGCGCGTTTATGTTCATAGTCCCGAAGGACAAGTTTAATATAGGGACTGATCGGAGGATTGAAAAGGGCGATCACCCTGTAAAACGGAAACTTTGAACGTTTCCGGGACGTTTTCTTTGATAGAAAACGGATCAGCGCAGAACGCGAACCGGGGGGTGATTGCAGAAAATCACAACTTGTCCGCAGTTTTCTATCGCATGATAGACACGACGCTCCAATTCTGCTGAAAATGCACCCCAACCTGCAAAGCGTTCAAGGTCGCGCGCCTTGCGCCGGGTCACCTTAGCATCCCGGGCAGCTTGCGACGAAAATAAATCGCGCAGCCAAATTTTGGGGGAAAGTGGGGAGCGCGGTATAGGGCTTTGAAACATAGCCGCACTACATCAAAATTTGGTAAAGCGTCGGTTAACGTTTGTTGCGTCGCTCCATCGCGGCACGGGCGAGGCTTTGGGTATAATCTGACAGTTCCGTTAAGGCGTTGTCGGCAGCAGTGCCATCCTGCGCCTCAATGGCGTCGGCAATTTGGCTGTGTAGCATGACAATCTGATTTCGGTCGCGCATTGAAAACGTAATCATATTCATCAGGGGTTCAATCGCCTCAACCGCCGCTGCCAACTGCCAAGACAGCACTGGATTGTCGGCACCATCGACCAATGCCCGGTGAAAGGCGACATCAGAAGCACAGAAGCTTTCGTCGGATAACCCAATCTGACCCTGGCGGGTGATCTCTGCGCGCATGGTGGCGAGATGATCGGGGGTGCGGCGTTTGGCCGAAAGTGGTGCACAGGCGCGTTCCAGCGTGAAACGCGCTTCGCAAGCGGTATCAAAATCGACATCGTTCATTGAAAGAAGCAATGTGGAGGTGGTGATCAGATCACTGCGCGCTTCTTCAAAGCTGAGACGGTTCACAAAAGCCCCGCCGGTCGCACCGCGTTTCGTACGGATCAGGTTTTGCGCGGCCAAGCGTTTCAGAGCTTCGCGTACCGTGGGGCGAGAAACGCCAAACTCGGCGGAAAGCTCTGCTTCTGAGGGGAGACGTTCATCAACGATGAGTTTGCCAGACACGATCGCCTCGCGGATTGCGGTGGCAATTTCAACCGAGAGATCAGCATTGTTTTTCGTATCAGCCATCAGGTTTCCTGTCGGTTAAGCAAAATAAAAGTCGCACCTTGTTTAAATATTTTAATTGTCAGACATTTAAAATAATTGCAGTGTATTGGCAAGATATATCGGAGAATCGTTGATGGCCGCAACATGCATTAGATCCACGGGAAGTGCAGGTTGGTATACTTTGTTCATTCGGATGATTGCGGCGGGCTGCGTGCGACTGAGATGAGATAGGTCTGGTGTTTTGACTAATTTTTGTGTGGAAAACTGTCTGATTGACTGGATGGATCTTGGCCATTGAAGGTTGAGAGTTGAAAAATGCCGGGCGGGAAAACACTCGGTAACGGTAAGGAGATAAACATGGTTGCAATTGCCCCTTCTAACCGCCTGCGCCGCACACCGTTTTCGGATGGTGTTGAGGCGTCAGGCGTCAGTGCTTATACGGTTTATAATCGTATGCTCTTGCCTGCGGGTTTTGCTGGTTTGGTGCAGGATTGTGCCCATTTGAAAACCCAGGTGCAGATTTGGGATGTGTCCTGTGAACGACAGGTTTCCGTAAAGGGGCCAGATGCGGGGCGTTTGATGGGTTTGTTGACACCGCGTGATTTGTCAAAGATGGCGGATGATCAGTGTTACTACGTGCCAATGGTTGATGCACGCGGTGGGATGTTGAATGATCCCGTAGCGGTTAAACATAACCCGGATCACTACTGGATCTCGATTGCGGATAGTGACCTTTTGCTTTGGGTGAAGGGGGTTGCGGCAGGCATGGGCCTTGATGTTGAGGTGGAGGAACCAGATGTTTCGCCACTTGGTATACAAGGTCCGAAAGCGGATGATCTGTTGGCGCGTGTCTTTGGCGATGTTGTGCGTGATATTCGCTTTTTTCGCTATAAACGCCTAGCGTTTGAAGGGCGCGACCTAGTGATCGCACGCTCTGGCTATTCCAAGCAGGGCGGGTTTGAGATCTATGTTGAGGGCGGGGATCTGGGCATGCCTTTGTGGAATGCGTTGATGCGGGCTGGGCAGGATCTTGACGTGCGTGCGGGCTGCCCAAATCTGATTGAACGCATTGAGGGTGGATTGCTGTCTTATGGCAACGACATGACGGCGGCGCATACGCCATTTGACTGCGGCCTTGGGAAGTTCGTAAATTCAGATACGGATTACATCGGACGTGCTGCGTTGGAAAAGGCCCGTGCGGATGGTCCCGCTTGGCAGCTTTGTGCTGTCGAAATATCGGGTGATCCCGTACCGCCTTGTGATCGACACTGGCCGATCATGATGGATGGTGCGCGGGTGGGACAGGTGACATCTGCCACTTGGTCGCCGGACCACAAGACCAATGTCGCCATCGGGATGGTGAGGGCAGCAGGCTTTATCCCCGGTGCGAAAGTAGAAATTCAGACGCAGGAGGGCATACGTAGTGCCCGGTTGCGTGATAAATTCTGGACTTAAGGAGACAGAGATATGTTTAAGGCACTCGTTGTAAATAAAGACGAAGAAACCGGCAAAACCAGCGCAGCGGTCGAGGAACTTAGCCTAGATCAGTTGCCTGAAACAGAGGTGACGGTTGCGGTCGAATATTCCACTGTGAACTACAAAGACGGGTTGTGCGTCGGCCCCGGTGGCGGGCTTGTGCGTAAATATCCGCATATTCCGGGCATCGACTTTGCCGGCACCGTCGAAGAAAGCTCTGACGACCGTTACAAACCCGGTGATAAAGTTGTTCTGACCGGCTGGCGTGTCGGTGAAGCGCATTGGGGCGGCTATTCGCAGAAAGCCCGTGTGCGTGCTGACTGGCTTGTGCCGCTGCCCGAAGGTCTGACCACCCGTCAGGCGATGGCCGTTGGAACCGCCGGTTTTACCGCGATGCTCGCGGTTATGGCGCTCGAATCTCAGGGGCTTGAAAAAAATCATGGTCCGGTGCTTGTGACCGGGGCTGCCGGGGGAGTTGGTTCGGTGGCAACAGCCATTCTTGCCAATCTAGGCTATGAGGTTGCAGGTGTGACTGGGCGTCCAGAAACCGCGGATTACCTGAAAAGCCTAGGCGCCACGCAGATCGTGCCCCGCGAAGACCTGAACGAAACCACAAAACGGCCACTAGAGGCAGAGATGTGGGCGGGCTGTGTTGATGCGGTTGGTGGCGATATGTTGGCGCGTGTTCTTGGGCAGATGAAATACGGTACTTCTGTTGCCGCTGTTGGTCTGGCCGGTGGTGCTGGCCTGCCTGCAACGGTTATTCCCTTCTTGCTGCGCGGTGTGAACCTGCTTGGCATTGATAGTGTGATGCAGCCATACGAAAATCGCCTCAAAGCATGGCAGCGGATTGCAAAGGACCTGCCAATGGACAAGTTGGAAGCGATGATCGTACCCGCAACCTTGTCTGACTTGCCTAGCCTTGGTCGCGACATCCTGAAAGGTCAGGTTAAGGGCCGGGTTGTTGTCGATGTGAACGCCTAATCAGGCTTCCTGAAAGACAAAGTGAAACTTGCAAGGGCGTCGGGGGAGCTCCGGCGCCCTTCAGCTTGCCTGACGAAGTTGACGAATGAAGTGTCGCTTTTGTAGAATGCGATAATTACCCCGTCGTTTCCGCCGCTTTGAGCGTCCGTTACGTGCGTCTTTACGGCATAAAACT
>Ga0209395_1002912_pt1 | contig 21794 bp, 16 predicted proteins | sample GOMGulsemesocosm_3_FD_184635 | JGI IMG/M metagenome (GOLD analysis project Ga0209395, IMG submission 184635) | Methane-oxidizing microbial communities from mesocosms in the Gulf of Mexico - GOM9D Gulf of Mexico (SPAdes) (version 2) | ecosystem: Environmental > Aquatic > Marine > Cold seeps... | reverse complement strand
GATTAGATTTAATATCTATCAAAACGACTAATATTAATGATTATGGAATGCAGAATTGATTGATTCGAAACTTTGCTAATTAAAGGTATGTAAATTGAAATTTTTATATGGAATATATTTTTTCTCAATAATTTTGTTTTCTGGTTGTGGCTATGCACCAATGTTCAAAGAAAACACCTTGCCCATGGACGAAAAAAACTTGTTGGCAGGGCAAGCGTTGTTCCAACAACATTGTGCTGGTTGCCACGGCGAAAAAGGTAAAGGTGATGGAGCTATTGGACTTTTACTTCCGGTCAAACCCGCAGATTTAACCGATTTACCACTATTTCCAGCAGGCCTTATTGAGTTTTCTATTCTTACAGGAGGGGATACTGAATATATGCCAGCTTGGAAGAAAGTATTAAGCCAAAAGGAAATTGAACAAATCGGTAATTATTTACGCAGCTTTAATATTAAACCGGTGAATAAGGAATAACAGATTGTCTGAAAATAACGCGAGGTTCAAAAACACTTTGTATGGTCAGATCTTTTTTAGAGTATACCGTTTTTAAGACTAACTTAGCCGCCATTTTCCCCATCTCATTAATTGGGTTTTCGATAGTGGTTAACTTAGGGTAAAGGTAGTTGGCAAAACTAACATTATCAAAACCCATAATAGAAAGGTCATTAGGAAGTTCGAATCCATGCTCTCTAGCATATTTCATTGCACCCGAAGCCATCTCGTCATTTGCACAAATCAGAGCAGAAAAAGATAATTTTTTATCAATAAAGTGTTTCAGCCCCGCACTACCTCCTGTCTCTTTATAATCACCAACAAAGTATAGATCTTCATCAAAAGATATGTTTTTTTCAGCTAACGCTTTTTTGTGGCCATTAACACGGTTGATTGAATCGGCTTTAAATTGATGACCTGATATGTAGGCTATTTTTGTATGGCCTTGATTTAAAATGGCTTTAGTGGCAATGTAACCGCCTAAATTATTGTCTAAGCTAATGCATTTATCCTTAATTTCTTCAACATATCGACTCATTATATAAACAGGAACAGACCCCTTACTTAATTCAATCAAATATTCGTCAGAAACGGCTTCTACATGCAGAATAATAGCATCACAATTACGGCTTAATAAAAATTCAATACCGTCTTTTTCACCCTTTTCTTCACTATGCCCTGTGGTGATAATAACGTGTTTTCCTGCGGCTCTGAGCTCTGATTCAATTCCTGCCATCATTTGCCCAAAAATAGGTCCGTGAAGTTCAGAGACTAAAATACCGACACTATTAGATCTATTTGAAGCAAGTGACTGAGCAATAGAGTTAGGACGATAACCTAATTGTTCCATGGCTATTTCAACTTTTTCACGAGTTTTTTCGCTTACACGAGCATTATTATTCAATACTCGGGAGACCGTTGCTAACGATACACCTGCTAGTTCAGAAACTTGGTAAATAGTTGCCATGATTTTCCATTAAATTTAAAGCTAAGATCAGAGTTTTATTTTACCAGATAAACTAGCTGACCTGAACTTCAGACAACGAATTTGATCGTAATACCTGAAAATATCAGTCATTTATGATGAAACGCTGTTTTATGCGCACCGTCTTTCTTGTAATTCTAAACCTATTTGTTGGTTTTCCGTACTGGTTAATGGATAGAAACACATTAATCCTGCGGCAATAAAGGCGAATGCTGCCGGAATCCAACTCATTAATATTTGCATACCGGGTAGTGAATTTTCTATGGTTGAAGCGTCCATTCCGTCGTAACCATAACTTGCTAGTACGACTAACACTAAAGCGCCTGCGAACCCACCACCTGTTTTTTGTACGAATGTACCAGCAGAGTATATTAAGCCTGTAGCACGTCGGTTGTTTTTCCATTCAGAATAATCAGCAGAGTCACCAAGCATAGTGAAAAATAATGTCGGCATAATTGCTGCAAAGAACTCAGCTGAACATCCTAAAATAAATATAGATGTTATATCTCCCGCAGGAACCCAATAAAAACCGGCTGTGAGAATACCACTAATAATAAGGGAGGCTATAAATAAGTTCTTTTTACCCATTATTTTTGACAAGTAGCTTGTTGATAATGCGCCTAATATTGAAACGACTAATAAACCTATAAAGTATTGTCCTGTGAGTAGTTCGTCACCGACATGGTATTTAAAATAGTAGGCAATAACACCGTACTTTATGCCATTAAACATCATGGTTAAAAAGCCCATTCCAAGTAAAATTAACCATGGCTTATTTGTTAATAAGTCTACAACGTCACGCTGTGTTCCCGTCATATTATCGGTTGATTGATTAATGAGCTTTTTAATGACCATAGTCATTGCGAACATAACTAAGACGAAAAATATACCGCTGTATAAATCACGGTAATAAAAGAACAATGTCATAGATAACAAAGGTAAAATAATGAAAGGTAAATTTTTAGTTAAGTCCCATAATTCTTTCTTTAAATTCGAATCAGGATCAACAGGAGGTGTAATACGTTCTTTAGTTGTTGAAAAAGTTATAACCATTAACACAACTAATAACGTTGCAAAAACGTACATGGTGTATTGATAACCTAATGCGTCGTTACCATCTCCTAATAGCGCAACTAAGTCCGGCAAGAACCCCATCACTAATAAACCGCCTATAAAGGCACCAGCAAAACGAAAACCAGATAGACTTGTACGCTCAGTATCACTGTCAGTCATTACTCCCATCAGTGCAGAATAAGGAACATTATTTAAAGTATACGCGAGAGTGAGGCCAATATAGGTAAAATAAGCATATGCCAGTTTTCCGTTTTCGCTAAAGTTAGGTGTGGTGAAACATAACACCATGAATAGTCCGAGAACGGGTGTAGACCAAAGCACCCAAGGTCTGAATTTACCCCATCGTGTATTGGTTCTATCAGCGATCATTCCCATAACAATGTCAGTTACACCGTCAGATAACCTAACAACTAAAAACAACATGGCGGCTGCGGCTGCAGTCAAACCAAACGTATCAGTATAAAATACGGCTAAATATGCCAAGGCACCACGCCAAACTAAATTGGCGGCAGCATCTCCCATGGCATAACCTACTTTTTCTCTAAAGGGTAGTTTGGTCATAGTTTTTATCTTATTTGTTGTTTTCGTTATTTAATGAACAATAGCTTATATGATTGATTTTGTAAGTAGAATTATCTACTCGTTATAAGTTGTTTATAAGCGTGTCCACTGGCTTTTATAGTTCGCTTTTGGGTATCGTAATCAACATGTACAATACCAAATCGTTTTAAATATCCTTCTGCCCATTCAAAGTTATCCATCAAGCTCCAAGCAAAATAACCATCTATTTTTACACCTAATTCAATGGCTTTGTGTACTTCATTGAGATGTGAGTGATAATAATCAACACGGTCTTGATCGTTCACTTCGCCATGAACCAATTCATCAGCCATAGCCGCACCGTTTTCAGTAATGTAAATAGACGGTAATTGATATTTTTCATTTAGTGATGTTAAAAGGCTAGTTAATGCTTGTGGATAAATTTCCCAACCAATGTCTGTTCTTGGCTCTGGTGGATCAAGTTGTTTAAAGCCTTCTTGTTGGTCAGCTTGGTAAATCGCACGGGTGTAAAAGTTAATACCAAGAAAGTCAATCGGGTGAGAAATGACGTCCATGTCTCCCGCAAGCACTTCTGGATGATTTTCATTGGGTAAATCGTTTAAAATATCAGGGTATGCCGCATCAAATAGTGGTTTGATATACCATTGATTGAAATAGTCGTCAGCAAACTGTGTTGCAGCAATATCTTCAGGTTTTTCACTAGCTGAATAACAAGGAGTGAAGTTTAGTACAATACCGTTTAACGAGTCAGGGCAGTTTTTATTCAGCTTTTCCATGGCTAAACCATGGCCTAACAGTAAGTGATGTGCCGCTTTTTTACCGTATTGCTTTCCGATAAGACCAGGTGCATGTACACCAATTTCATAACCTAAATATGCACTACAAAATGGTTCGTTTAAAGTGGCAAATGAATGAACTTTATCTCCGATAGCTTGGCTTATTTTATCAGCATAATCGGAAAACTTGTATGCGGTATCACGATTTAACCAACCACCTGCGTCTTCTAAATGTTGAGGTAGGTCCCAGTGATAGAGAGTAACAAATGCTTTAATGTTTTTGCGCTCTAAGGCATTCAAAATATTTAAATAGTATTCAACACCTTCTTGGTTTAGTTCACCATTTTCATGCATAACACGAGGCCATGAAATAGAAAGTCGATATGCATCTACACCTAAACTTTCAATTAACTCAATATCTTCTTCCCACAAATTAAAATGATCACAAGCGATTGCACCGTTTGAACCATCTATTACTTTAGTTGGAGTGTCACAGAACGTATCCCAAATACAAGGAAGGCGACTGTCAATCCCTCCTTCTATTTGAAAAGAAGCTGTCGCCACGCCATAAATAAAATCAGAGGAAAGCATTTTTGAAGATGCCGGAAGAGATAATTTGTTCATTTTACGTCCAAAAAATAGTGTAAGAAAATAATCTAAATATTAATGAGCTTTATTTATTTTGTGCTCTTAAGTCATTCAACGTTGGCATAGTAATTTTAACTGCAAACAATCGAATTATTAAAAACACTATGAAAGCGCTTACATTTAGGTTAGTGTTTTATTAATACAACGTCAATAGGTTTTGTAAATGTTCGTTGTGTTTATGTTTTTAACTTAGGTGGTTTTTTCTATTTTTGTTATTTACTATCAGTCAGATACGTTATTTTACGTTAGTGTTGTATATGATATTTTGGATTGCTATTTATGAATAAATTTAAATTAAAATGTGTGTTAACCCTCGGTATTTCTGTGATGATTACGAGTTGTGGAATATTAGATGGAGATAAAAAAGATACGGAAATAAAGAGAGATAGTATTGATTTAAAGCCGATTCAGGATATTAATATTTGGCCTAAACTAACCTTTGAAGTTAAAAAAGATCCCAATATTGAAAATAAAATAAATGACTTACTCGCTACAATGTCTTTAGAGCAGAAAGTGGCGCAAATGATTCAACCCGAAATTAGAGACATAACGGTTGATGATATGAGGAAGTATGGTTTTGGCTCATATTTAAATGGTGGAGGATCTTTTCCTGATGGGAATAAACACTCTACACCTAGTGATTGGATAGCCCTTGCTGAAAGTATGTACCAAGCTTCTGTAGACGATTCTATAGATGGTAACAAGATCCCTACTATGTGGGGAACCGATGCGGTACACGGTCATAATAATGTAATTGGAGCGACACTATTTCCCCATAACATTGGTTTAGGAGCTGCAAATAATCCAGAATTAATTGAGCGGATCGCTGCGATAACGGCGAAAGAAGTGATGGTAACAGGTATTGATTGGGTGTTTGCTCCGACCGTTGCCGTGGTGAGAGATGATCGTTGGGGCCGAACTTATGAAGGGTATTCTGAAGATCCTGAAATTGTTAGAACCTATGCAGCATCTATTGTAAAAGGTCTACAAGGTCACGCCGATAAAGACTTTTTAGGAGATACACGAGTCATTAGTACCGTTAAGCATTTCCTGGGGGATGGAGGAACAGTTGGTGGAGATGATCAAGGAGATACCATAGGCACTGAACAAGATCTTTTTGATATTCATGCCCAAGGATACGTTGGTGGCTTATCGGCAGGTTCACAATCAGTAATGGCTTCGTTTAATAGTTGGTATGGCGATAAAAACCACGGTAGTAAATATTTATTAAATGATGTACTGAAAGAAAAAATGGGTTTTGATGGCTTTGTTGTTGGTGACTGGAATGGTCACGGGCAAGTAAAGGGTTGTACCAACGAAAGCTGTCCGCAAGCTGTGAATGCGGGTTTAGATATTTTTATGGTGCCTACTGCTGCATGGAAGCCTCTTTACGAAAATACTATTAAACAAGTTAGAAGTGGAATTATTAAACAATCAAGAATTGATGATGCGGTTAAACGTATATTACGCGTTAAAATTAGAGCTGGTTTGTTTGAAAAACCAAGCCCAGAAAATAGAGCCTTGTCAGGGAGAACAGAATTAATTGGTGCAAAAGAGCACCGGGATGTTGCCCGCGAAGCGGTACGTCAGTCGTTAGTTTTACTAAAAAACACAAATAACTTATTACCGATCTCTCCTAAACAAAACATTCTTATAGCAGGTGAAGGAGCTGATAATATTGCTCAACAATCAGGTGGTTGGAGTATTACTTGGCAAGGAACTGAAAATACTAATGCTGAATTTCCTGGTGGAACCTCTATTTTTACAGGAATAGCTGAACAAGTTAGCCTAGCAGGTGGTAAAGCTACTTTGAGTATAGACGGAACATTTACAGATAAACCTGATGTTGCCATTGTTGTTTTTGGTGAAGAACCATACGCTGAAGGACATGGTGATCGTCAAAACCTAGAATATCAATTAGGAGATAAAAAGGATTTAGCTTTACTCAAATCATTGAAAGCGCGAGGGATCCCTGTAGTCGCTTTGTTCATCAGTGGTCGTCCAATGTGGGTTAACGCTGAATTGAATGCTTCAGATGCTTTTGTTGCTGTTTGGTTACCTGGTTCTGAAGGGCAGGGTATCGCTGACGTGATTTTGAAAAATGAAAAAGACCAAGTCCAATATGACTTTACTGGTAAGTTATCTTTCTCATGGCCTAATAATCCAGAACAAACGACGGTTAATCGCCATGATAAAAATTATAATCCGCTCTTACCTTATGGCTATGGTCTAACTTATCAGGACAAAAATGTACTTTCTAATCATTTAGAAGAAACTTACGAACGAGATATATCTGCTGTAACATCTCGAAAGCTTTTTACCGGAAAGATGCATAAACCATGGCTATTGTGGCTAAATTCAGGAAAGGAAGATCATTTACAGGTTAATGCGAATACTCATGAACTTAACGGTATAAAATACAGGACTATTGATCGAATTGTTCAAGAAGATGCAATACAAGTAACATTTAGTGGTATGAAGGATTCTGGTATTTACATGGCGAGTAAAAGTAGTTTTCGAGAAGACTTTAGAGCAGAAATTACGAATAACAGTGCTTTGAATTTTGTTGTGAAAATGAATGAAAACCCAAGTGATAAAGTTTACTTGTCTATGAAGTGTGATGTTGAAAAAGATTGTGGAGCTAAACTTGATATAACCGAAATATTAAATGAGCTACCATTAAAGCAATGGCAGTCTGTTTCAATTGACCTTAAGTGTTTTAGTCAAGCAGGTATGAAAATGGGGGATTTAATTGTTCCATTTTATCTATCGTCAGAAGGACGTGCTGAGCTAGGTTTGTCGGAAATTAGTATTGAGCCATTTAGTGCTGATAAGGCAACAAAACGCTGCCAGTAGTACCAGAGGTTAGTTATAAAAACTAAAAAAGGAGAGTATTAACTCTCCTTTTTTTATCTTTGGGTTTATCACATCACTTGAAAATACAGAGTATTAACCAGCTAATTGACTTTGTTCATTAGCCCATGAGATTGCATCGTTATAGTCTTTCATGGCTTGTTCTTTTGTTAAGCCTAACTTTTCCATTGTTACTGCCGATTCATCCCATTTTGCATGTTCTATCAACTCAACTAATTGAATTAACAAGGCCATGGTTCCTTCACCTGTGAGTAATGTGTCTTTGATTTCTTGCGCTAAAGGTAGTTTCTCTAGAACACTGTTAATGTCTTCATCAAGTATTGCGTCGATAAGCGATAATAAACCCGTTAAAAAAGCGATTGAACTATCAACATTTGATTTTAGATTCTCTGTAGACAATTCACAAAACTTTGCTCGAGTCATAGCGGAGTTTATCAGTTCTGAAGGTTTATCCGGATTTATATTAGCTGTAAACATTAACCCCATAAATCGTTTTAACTCAGCCGAGCCTAGTGTGACTAACGCTTGTTTAATCGTTGCTATTTCTGCGCGTCGTCTAAAAATTGGAGAGTTAGCATACCTGAGTAATTTGTACGATAGCGTTACATCTCGTTCGAATACAGAGGTGATGCTTGCTAGGTCTAAATCGGGTTTCGATGTTTCGTAGAGTAATTCTGCCATTGCCACTTGCGAAGGCGAGAGTGATTTAGTTTTTACCATCTCTGGCTTTGCAAAGAAAAACCCTTGAAATAGCTCACAACCCAACTCTATAGCTTGGTTGTATTCTTCATAAGTTTCTACTTTTTCTGCAAGTAATTTAATGTGAGGATATTTAGTAATAGCCGATATAATTTCTTTAATATCGTCAATGCTAGAAAGTTGCCAATCAATTTTTATGATTTTTATGAACGGGTAAAAGTGCTCCCAAACTGGTTGATGCTCATAGTCATCCAGTGCGAGGGTATAACCTTTATTGTATAAGTCTTTACATAAGGCTAAGAGGCGTTTCCCTGGCTTAATTGTTTCCAAAACCTCAACAACCAACTCATCGGGCGTTAACATTTCAGGATAGCCTTGGCTTAACGTTTCTAAGGTAAAGTTTATAAAAGCAGGTTTATTGGCGGTAAATTCTGAAATTCCCATGTTAAAGGAACTTGCTTCAACCATTTTACTTGTCGCTTCATCGCCATCTACGTCTGGAAACACATTATCGATGCTGTCACGAAACAAAAGCTCGTAAGCATATAAATTTTTATTCTTATCTAATATGGGCTGCCGAGCCGCGTAAAAGTACATATTACCCCTAGTATTCTAGTTGTTCATTAGTAATAACAGTCTTGATAACTCTAATGGCTATCATTCAACTATACACTGTCATCTAAAAGTTTGCCTAGGATGTTTAAAATTTAAATCTATTTAACCTGAGATTCGGATAAGACAATTTGCCCAATAGCCAGCTATTGGAGAGTAAAAATGCCTTGATAATCAATAAAATTCCGTCACTGGAAGTAAAGAATAGTTTTATCTTTTAATTTCATTGTGTTACAAAACTCTTATCCAAACCTCAGGTTATTTAGATGTTTTTTAAATATAGATATTAGGGCCTGTTGATCTTTCGAGATTGTTTTTTCAGCCGTTTGTTGGGTATTTATACAAGGTAGAGCCTTTGTCATGTGGTTGTTCCACATAAAAAGGCGATAACGTCGTAAAAATATCCAACAAACACTGTCCGAAGGATTCGGCTAAAAACGTTTTATTCTCTTTAAAAGAAGCGAACAAAATTTAACCGAGAAAGATCAACAGACCCTATTTAAATTTTAAAAATCGACAGTGAATATATTGTATTTAATCAATTTTTTCATTAAGTTTTTAATAATTTTTTATTTAAAGTATCAGGAGGGAGATATTTTCTTCACCATATAACACAAAGTAGTAAAAAGAGTTTTTCTATATACAAAATCAGTAGTGGGGCATAATATAGTCGTTTGTGTATCCTTTATATATTTTGGAGAGTCCTTTGGAAATAGGCACTATTATTTCTTTAACTATTTATTTTATTTTGATGATGTTAATAGGCTTATATGCGTATAAAAAATCATCTCAAGATATTTCAGGTTACATGCTTGGTGGGCGGAGTTTAAGTCCGTCAGTTACTGCATTATCAGCTGGTGCGTCAGACATGAGTGGCTGGATGTTAATGGGGCTTCCCGGTGCAATGTATTTAACTGGGTTAAGCAGCCTTTGGATTGCTATTGGGCTGGTGCTAGGAGCGCTTTTAAATTATTTGATTGTTGCACCTCGTCTTAGAACCTATACCGAGCTTGCTGGTGATTCTATAACGTTACCTGATTATTTTGAAAATAGGTTTGAAGATAATAGTCACGCATTACGAATTGTTTCATCACTTGTTATCGTGGTGTTTTTTACTGTGTATACCTCTTCAGGTGTTGTTGCTGGCGGTAAGTTGTTTGAAAGTGCTTTTGGCTTAAGCTATGAGGCAGGTTTATTTATAACTGCGGGCGTTGTGGTTTGTTATACGCTTGTAGGTGGTTTTTTAGCGGTAAGCCTTACTGATTTTGTTCAAGGTTGTATTATGTTTTTAGCGCTTATTTTAGTTCCCACGGTTGTGGTAATGGAAGTAGGTGGCATTGACGAAATGAACCATGCGGTGTCACAAATAAATCCTGATTTTCTCAACATGTTTAGTGGAGTAAGTGCGTTAAGTATTATTTCAGCAATGGCGTGGGGGTTAGGCTACTTTGGTCAACCACATATTATTGTTCGATTCATGGCTATTCGTTCGGTTAAAGATATTCCGGTCGCCAGAAATATTGGCATGGGTTGGATGATTGTTTCTATTATAGGAGCTACCGCAACAGGCTTTGCTGGTATAGCATATGTTTCAGCATTCAATTTACCGATGAAAGATCCCGAAACAATTTTTATTGTGCTTTCACAGATTTTATTTCACCCGTTAATTGCAGGCTTTTTGTTAGCCGCTATTTTAGCAGCTATTATGAGTACCATTTCCTCACAACTGTTAGTGACGTCAAGCTCTTTAACAAACGATTTTTATCAGATGTTCTTTAATGCCAATGCATCTGATAAGCAGTTAATCTTTGTTGGTCGCTTGTCAGTATTCGCTGTTGCGTTATTGGCTATTTTTCTTGCTCAAGATAGGAACAGTTCGATACTTAATATTGTCAGTAATGCTTGGGCTGGTTTTGGTGCTGCGTTTGGTCCGGTCGTTATTCTAAGTTTATATTGGAAAAAAATGACTAAAAGCGGCGCGTTAGCCGGAGTTATACTCGGCGCGTTAACTGTTTTACTATGGATATATCTACCAGTAACTGTGAATGGTCAGTCATTGAGTTCAATGATGTATGAAATTGTCCCAGGCTTTATTGTAGGAACTATCGCTATAATTGTTGTAAGTAAATTAACGTATCAGTCCAACGATAATATCGAGTCGACATTTAATAAAGTATTAGAACAACATTAATAAATATTAGCTACCAAAAAGGGCTAGTATTGCTACTAACCCTTTTGATTTTTATTCGTTATATTAAAGGTATCAGCTTAAATAGACCAACTGACATTTTGTTTAATGTTTTGCTGCCAAGTTTTTAATTGTTCACTTTTATCACCAACTATTATGATATTAGCGTCTTTAAAGCGTTGTGTTTTTCCTTGTAAGTCGTTATTTGAAAAATCACTATTAAATTCTAAATGTTCACTTTGTGGAATAACAAAAACATTGACTGGATTGTTTGTTCCTTTAAAAACTAAATGTAAGCTTTTCATGCCGTCAAATCGACAATAATCAGCAAACATTAATTCGCCCATGGTAGTATCAAAACTTCCATTGAACGATGCCATTTTTTTGTTCAGTGACGCTAAGGTTACATTAGCTTCACCGGTATTAGAAAAGTGGTCTGCTTCATGTGCTACATGAGCAAAAGCGTAATCACCAATGTTATTGTAGGCACTTGAAAAGTTCATCATATTAATGGTTAAGCCAAAAGCAAATGCGACTGAAGCAGCTAGGGCTAAATGCACTCGCTTTTTCTTCGTTTGCTGTTGGTGACTGTTCAGTGTTTGACGAAGAATAAGCTTGTTAGACAAGTCTTCAGGAACAGGAACTTTTAAAGCCTCTAAAATTTTTAAATCCAGCTGCTCAATATCTTGAGCGAACTTTTTCTTTTTAGGATCCTCTGCTTTAGCTTGTTCTAATTTTTCATCTTTACTGTGAGGATCTGCGTAGATACTACGTCTAAATTGCAAATCATCCATTGTATGTACTCCTAGCTTCTGGTTCTTTTTCCAGCGCTTCTTTTAATTGATTCCGAGCTCTAAATAGTCGCGTCATTACCGTATTTTTATTTAACGATAATAGGTTTGCTATTTCTTCTCCGCTAAAGCCTCCAATCACTTGGAGTACCAAAGGTTCTCTATATTCCTCTGGTAATGAATTAATTTTTTCACGCAACCAATGATTTTCAATATCTTGTTCAGAACTCAGCGATTGAGTATCGGTTATCGTGGCTTCTTCATATTCACTCATTTCAAAACGTTTACGTTCAAAACGTCGAGCGTTTTCACGTCTTAAAATGGTGATCAGCCACGACTTAGCTGCTTTTTCATCTTTCAATGAATCTAAAGCGCGCCAAGCACGTAAAAAGGTCTCTTGCACTAGATCTTCCGCGACTTGTTTTTCGTGGCATAACCAGTATGCGTAACGGTATAAGTCGGCGTGAAGTCCTTTAACGAGTGCTTCGTATCTAACTTGTTTAGTAGCCATGTTAGAAGAGACCTGAGCAGACGATTTTTTATTTCCAAATATTTTCTTTATCATCTTTTTTCAGCTGTATTGGTACTAATAAGTTAAGAAATATTTATTATAACTATTGCATAACTTTAGTATTTCTGGAAAATGAACGAACCTAAGAATTGGTTAGGTCCGTTAGCTTTTATAGCCTTTATATTATGGGTTTAGCGTTATTTTTACTGAGGACGAATTCTTTGTTGTTTTATGAATTTCATTAATGATATTGAGTATATTATCGCCAATCCATGGAGTGATGTTTTTTCCATAAAACGATTGTTGTAGTTCATTTAAAACAGAAGTAAATTCAGTAGAATTTATTACCTTCACTACATCATCAAGTGTTGATATCTTCTCACTTGGGTATTGTTCTTTAGCCCAATCAACTAATAAAATGAGCACTTTATCACCTTGATTATTTTTGCAAGCAGTAGACAAACTGCTAAAGGTATTCCCTGACTTTTTAGGCGAAACCATTTTAGCTGCCGGTGTTTTTTTGTTTAAAATGCTCGTTAATAGCCAAGCAAACGAAGTCAGTAACCATAACGCCAAGAACAACCATTGTAACCATGAAGATTCTTTTATAATTATTGTCTCTACTGCCGAAGTTTCCGTCGTATTGCCTGCCTGTATAGAAGGCGTAATTGGTGATGGGTCAAAATCGTCATTAGGTAATATGGTGATTGTTTTTGCAGGGATAGTTGCGTGCTGTAATTTGTTGGTTACGGTATTCCACCAAGGTATAGTAATTTCGGGTAGTTCATACGTACCCGCTTTACTTGCCACTAAAGCGAAGTTTTGTTTTTTCTGGCTCACTAATCGATTTTGGTTCATACCCGTATGCAGTTCGGCTTGATCAGGGTATATTTTTATGCCTTTTGGCATTGAAACCTTAATGTCAGGTAGTTGTTCTTCAGATAATCCTGCTGCAGTTAATGTAATCGTACGGGTGATCGGCTCTCCGACTTTAAAGCTTTCAGCATCAGGTTGCCATTCTTGGTTAAGTGTTAATATTTCGGTTGGTAACCAAAAGCCTTGGTAGCTATCTGGAATGGGTTTCACAGAAAGGTTAATATCTTCGCCCAGAACACTAACGGGTTTTGTTTCAGCAAAACTTAAAAAATTAGTACGGCGGTTAGATTGTGCTAATACCTCTCCTGAAAACATCGGTGTTTGTAAAACAAATTCACCACTTTTCTGGGGACTTACTGCATAATTTCTTTCGATAACACGATATCGTCTACCATTAATAATGTTGTCGCTTTCTTTGTCTTTTCCTATCTGCGTTATGTTTGAACCAGCTAACACGGGTTCGGTTAAATTACCTCGTTTAAGCTCTGTTGCAAAGTGTAGTTTAACGGTCAACGTGAGTTGTTGTTGAACATATATCTCTTTTGAAGATACTTTGGACGTAATAAAGATATCTTGAGATTTAGTACCATTTTGGGAATTCGATTTTACTACATCGAGATTAATTGCGTTGGTACTAAATGAATCTATTTCTAATGTTGGAATAACGATTTTTCCTGATTTTCGAGGAATAAGTACCGTTGTCCATTTAGTGGTTCTAGTGGTATTAAAGTTAATCATACTCGTTTGAGAGCTAACAGACGTGCGACCAACAATAAAATCTTTGAGTAGGGGAGAGGTATCTAATGCATTTGTATCAATATCATCGTCCGCTGTTATGGTAAGCACGAACGACTCTTTTTCCATTACTGGGTTTCTATCAACAGTGGCGACGAGTTGTGTTAATGCAAGCGCGGTAGGGCTTAATAACAGGCTTGAAAATATACTTAACAATAATAGAGTAATATAACTGATTTTTACCACTTTTTGGTTGCTCCTAAACTACTTCTATTTTGACGACGTTTTTTATATTCCAACTGCATTTTATTGCGCAGTAGTTGATAAGGATCATCCGTCACTTTATTTAATAATTGTTGATGTTTTTGATCGGTTTCTTGTGCTAGTTTTTCAGCAGCTCGCATTGCTTGAGCTTTTTGTTCTTCAGTAAGTGATTCGTCACCTTCAGCTTCTTGAGCTGAAGCACTTTCTTGTTCCTGAGCGTCAGCCTCATTTTCATCCTCGGCTTCATTTTGCTGAGATTCTTGTTCAGCTTCAGAGCTTTCGCTTTCAGAGTCTTGGTTTTTTTTATCACCGTCTTGTTGTTCACTTTGCTCTTGAGATTGTTCAGACGGTTCACTTTCAGATTGCTGGTTTTGCTCGCTGTTGCTTTGTTCTTGGCTGTCGGATTGCTGACCTTGATCGTTTTCTTGGCTGTTTTCGCTCTCTTGATCTTGCTGGCTTTCATCGCCTTCTTGGTTTTCATCCTGTTGCTCTTGATCTTTATTCTGATCAGAGTTTTGTTGTTCCTGCTGCTGTTTTATTTGTTCTATTAATTGTTTATTAGCTTTAGCATCTTCTAAATTGGGGTTTTGCTCTAACGCTTTTTCATAGGCGTTTATTGCTTCGTCAAACTTATTTAGTTTTGCTAAAGTATTACCTTGGTTGTATAAAGACTCAGCGGTATTGTGATTTTTAAAAGCCTCTAAGGCTTCTTGATAATTACCCGCTTTGTAATGTGCACTACCTTGCCAAAGTGGATCTTTGAATTGCTCTGCTGCCGTTTTATAGTCTTCTTGGTTGAATTTATTTTGTGCTTGTTGGTTTTTTGTTTTCCAGAGATCTTCCCATATACTTGCTTCTACACTTTGATTGGCCGTCATTAGAAACATCACCGGAATTACCGCCAGTAATTTACCTCGTCGAAAATATCCAAGAATAAAAGGAAGTAAACATAACAATAAATAAGGACCTGCTTCCTCCCATTGGTCTCCGGTATTTGAACTTTCTTTTTGCTCTTTTTCTTGGCTCTCGCTAAATTTTTCTGTGTTTTTTAATAATAAATTGATGTCGTCTGAGTTGTTTTGTAAACGTACATAGTGACCATTTCCACGTTTAGCTGAATCACGCAAAATAGCTTCGGTTAGCTTAGGGATCACAATAGAGCCATTACGTTCTTTCATAAACTCACCATTGGTTAGCTTTATTGGTGCACCTGTTTTTGTGCCAACACCTAAAATATTTAAGCGGTAAGGATGTTCTCTAGACCATTCGGTAATATCTTGAATATCGCTGTTCTCAATACCATCGGTAAACCAGTAAATGTCTCCTGAAGCATGTCCTGCATTTGCTAACATTTCATGTGCTAAGGTTAATGCTCGTAGAGGATCACTGCCTAATTCCGGCATTAAATCTGGTGATAACGAGGGAAGCAGAAGCTTTATGTTATTGATGTCTTCTGTAAGAGGGCTTATTGCAAAGGCGTCGCCTGCATAGGCAATTAAGCCTATTTCACCTTCGTTTATATTATCGAGTAAATCAATCGCTTTGTATCTAGCACGTGTTAAGCGGTTAGGTGTTAAGTCTGTTGCATACATTGAATAAGACATATCCATAATGAGCACAGAACCACGAGCGAGTTGATATACAGGTTGAGGGAGCTTTTTCCAACTAGGACCCGCTAACGCTGTAATGGCGAGTAAACCAAGTACAAATGGAAGTATCAACGATAGTTGTTTGTTCGTTTGTGTGTTTTCAATAAGTGCATTAGCTAAATGTTTTGGTAATACACCTTGCCAGCCTGATTGCTTTACTTGCATTCTCTTAAGTAAATACAATGCTGCGATTAGTCCTATTATTGCTAGTAACCATAACGGACGAATAAAGTGAAAGTCTGAAAAGAACATCATGTCCATTTTATCGGTTACCTCGTGATAAGGCAGGGATATTCATAAAGAGTAAATAAAGTAGACAAAGCATTAACGCGCCACCTAAAGGCCAATAAAATAGTGCTGACAGTGGTCGCATTTTCTTTTGATCTTGTTCTACAGGTTCAAGTTTGTCGAGTAATTGATATATTTTTGCTAGGTCTGCGCTACTACGCGCTCTAAAATAGTGACCATTGGTTTTATCTGCTAAGTTCTTTAACGACTTTTCATCTAAATCACTCGATGGATTTACTTTTCTAGTGCCAAAAATTGATTGTTGTAGCATAACGTCAGCACCAATACCTACCGAATAGATGGTGACCTTTTTAGCAATGGCGAGTTCTAAAGCTTGCTCGGGGGTAATTTTCCCCGCAGTATTTTGTCCATCAGTTAATAACAATAATACACGGTTTGATTCATCTGCTTCGTTAAAGCGTTTTACACCTAATGCAATCGCATCGCCGATGGCGGTTTGTTGACCAACTAAACCTAAAACGGCTTCATCTAACATTTGTTGAACCGTATTTCGATCAAAGGTCATGGGCGTTTGCATATAAGCATCGTCGCCAAAAAGTATTAGCCCTAATCGGTCACCTGTTCTGCGTTCAATAAAATCACCCAAAATAACTTTTAGCATATCTAAACGATTTACCGCTCGACCATTTAACGACATGTCTTCAACTTGCATACTGCCTGACAAGTCAACAGCTATCATCATCTCTCGACCTTCAGAGGGAATGTTTACCGCTTCGCCAAGCCATTGAGGTCGGCTAGCAGCTATAACAAGCAACATCCATAAGATGGTGAGAATAATAAGTGACGTTTTTTTGTTTGAGGTGACCGTATTGGAACGGGTCATTTCTTCAAGCAATACGGGTATTTTTAAAGCAGCAGCTTCTGATTTTTTCTTCGCTGGTAACCAGTAAACAATTAAAGGTAAGGGTAATATTGCCAATACCCAAATCCATTCAAAATGAATCATGTATTAGCTCCTTTGTTGTTAACGTTTTTATTTGAGTGTGCTGAAGGGGGTAATGCTTGCTTAAGCCACAATATTGACGCTTGATTGAAGTCATCACTATTTTCATTATCTGTAGGCCGTTTATATCTATTTTCTAGGGTTGAACCACATAATTGGGAAAATGATGCCGAGTACTTTTCAGGGAGTTGCTCTGTTAAAAATTCTTGTAGTTTACTGCCAGAGAGGCTGGCAATTTCATTCCTTGGGAAATATTGCAATGCTGCCCACTTTAAAACAACTATTATTTCGTCTACTGAAAGTGCTGGTGAGCTAAGTTGTGCTATTGCTTGTTTTTGCGCTTGGCGTTTTTTTTGTGAGCTTTTTATTTTAGCTAAGGTGAATAACACTAACGCGAGAATAACAGCCGCTAATATCCACCAACCAATTGCTAGCGGATAATTATGTATTTGTTCAGGAAGTTGAATGTCTTTTAACTGTGCTAACGGGTCCACGGTGTATTCCCATCTTTAAGTTGTGTTTCTAATGTGGTTCCAGCTGAAAAATGTAGAATACGTGCGCCAGTTTTTCTCAGCACACTTTCTTTATGTTCTACTATTTTATTTGCTTGAGCTTTGTACTGTTCAGCTTGTAATTTATCGCCAATAAGCAGTTGCTGACGTGATTTTCCGTCGGTAACCGCAACATTAATTTTTTTAGTACTGCTTGGTAGTTCAACTTCTAATGGATCAGAAATTAAACACACCACTAATTCACAGTGTCGGCTTATGTTACTTAAATGTCTAAGGGCTTCATCTGATAGGTGGTTACCGTCAGTAATAAGATACACTAAACTACCTGGTTTCGATAATTGTCGTAGTCGACCACAATTTTCATCGAATGCGCTTTGAATTAACGTGGCATCACTGAGCTCTTGTTCTTCTGACTTTTCAATAAATGTTGAGGTGTTGTTATGTATATTCGTTAGGGTATGCAAATAATGTAAAACACCTTGCTGGCGGCTTCTTGGTTTCAGCTCAGAGTGTTTTTCTTGATTAAATACAATGCCACCCACTCTATCTCCACGGTCTTTAGCATGCCAAGCAACAAGAGCAGCTATATGAGCAGCTTGTACAGACTTGAATAGGAGTCGACTACCAAAGTGCATTGGTGAACTTAAATCTGTAGCAATTAAAACAGGACGTTCAACTTCTTCTCTGAATATTTTAGTGTGAGTAATACCTGTGCGTGCGGTTACTCGCCAATCAATAGCGCGTACGTCATCACCATTTTGATAATGACGAACTTCATCAAATTCCATGCCTCTACCTTTGCTGCGCGCGAGGTAGTTACCTGACATTTTTCCATGAAGATCACGTCGGGCGGCTAAATTGATTAGCGATACTTTTGTTTGGTACTGAATAAGTTCGTTAATGGATACGTGAATACCATTCGTCAACAAACTCGCCAATACCTGAGCAGTATTAGCTTGTTGTTTTTTATGTTGTTTGGGTTTAAACCAGTTCATAGCATTACTTCAAATGAATAAACTAAGCGATAGCCACTAAACTTAATAAATGATCAAGCAGTTGGTTTGTAGTAATACCTTCAGCTTCCGCTTGGTAAGTCAGTAATAGACGATGACGTAATACATTATGAAAAACCGCTTGAACATCTTCAGGGCTAACAAAATCTCGACCATTTAGCCAAGCTCTTGCTCTTGCACAACTGTCTAGTGCTATTGTTGCACGAGGACTTGCACCATAAGCTAACCATGTTTTTAGTTGATCGTCGTATTTTTCAGGCGTACGTGTCGCCATGATCAAATCAACTATATAGGTTTCAATACTTGGCGCCATGTGTATTTTCATTACTTCTTCACGAGCTGAAAATATGTCAGCCTGTGAAATAACCTCAATGGCTTTTTTCGCTTCTTTTAACGCTTCACCGCGGTTTAGTTTTAATATCGCAAGTTCACTTTCAGCATCGGGATAATCAATTTCAAGATGCATAAGGAAGCGATCGAGCTGTGCTTCAGGTAAAGGGTACGTACCTTCTTGCTCTATTGGATTTTGTGTCGCCATAACCAAAAATAAATCAGGTAAAGGGTAGGTTTTACGACCAACAGTTATTTGACCTTCCCCCATGGCTTCTAATAGTGCTGACTGTACTTTTGCTGGCGCTCTGTTAATTTCATCGGCAAGCACTAAGTTTCTAAATAGAGGCCCAGGTTGAAAAACAAAAGTACCGTCTTCAGGGCGATAAATATCAGTACCGGTTAAATCGGCTGGAAGCAGGTCAGGGGTAAATTGAACACGATGAAAATCAGCCTCTAGGCCGTCAGCAAGTGCATTAACTGCTCTTGTTTTAGCTAAACCAGGAGGACCCTCTACAATAAGGTGGCCGTTTGCTAACAATGCAATAAGTAAATTTTCAACTAAAGCATGCTGCCCAATAATCTGTTGAGATAAATGTTCTTTTAAAGAAGAAAAATGTTCAATTGCCATAATACCGATTTTCAATAGTTAAAATAGAGGATGATACGATTCAGTAGTTGATATATGGTTAATCATTTAAAAAACAACCGCTAGTCATATTTTGTAACGTTTTTTTTCACTATACTTAATGCGGAAAAATGATAGCTATTGAAATAATTTCAGTTTTGGTTAGAATTATAGCAATAAATAAAGAGGTCAGACCTGTTGGTTCGGCTGAAAATAAGTAGGAATTACTATGAAAAAAATAAAATTGGCTACATCGAGTGGTGAGCGTATTGCAGTAGTTGCAGGTTTACGTACTCCATTTGCAAAACAAGCGACGGCATTTCACGGTGTTCCAGCTGTCGACCTTGGTAAAATGGTAGTAAACGAATTACTGAAAAAGCACGACGTAGATCCAGCTATTATTGATCAGCTTGTTTTCGGTCAAGTCGTACAAATGCCTGAAGCGCCAAACATTGCGCGTGAAATTGTATTAGGTACAGGAATGAATGTTTCAACAGATGCTTATAGTGTATCTAGAGCCTGTGCGACCAGTTTTCAATCTACGGCTAACGTCGTTGAATCTATTATGACTGGTATGATTGATGTTGGTGTTGCTGGTGGAGCAGATTCAACATCTGTAGCGCCGGTTGGCGTAACTAAAAAGCTTGCTAAAACGTTACTCGATTTAACTAAAACTAAAACCTTAGGGCAGAAGTTAGCATTAATCAGGCAGCTTGGTCTTAAAGATTTAATGCCTGTACCACCAGCGGTGGCAGAATATTCTACTGGCTTGTCTATGGGGCAAACAGCGGAACAAATGGCTAAAACTTATGGTATTACTCGTGAAGAGCAAGATGCCATGGCCCACCGTTCACATACACTAGCAACACAGTGCTGGAAAGACGGCAAGCTAGACGGCGAAGTAATGACGGCACACAGTGAACCTTACAAAAGCTTTATTGATAAAGATAACTGTATTCGAGAAAACTCAGATTTAGCTGGTTACGCTAAGCTTCGTCCGGTATTTGATCGTAAAAATGGTTCTGTTACAGCGGCAACAAGTTCACCTTTAACAGACGGTGCTTCTGCAATTTTACTAATGCGTGAAGGACGAGCGAAAGAATTAGGCTACAAGCCACTAGGCTATATTAAAAGTTACGGCTTTTCTGCGATAGACGTATGGGAAGATATGTTAATGGGTCCAAGTTACTCAACACCGATTGCATTAGCTCGTGCAGGTATGGAACTAAAAGATTTAGATGTTATTGAAATGCATGAAGCGTTTGCCGCGCAAGCGTTAGCCAACGTTAAAATGTTTGGCAGTAAAGCATTTGCACAAAAACATTTAGGTAGAGATCAGGCTATTGGTGAGATCGACATGGACAAATTCAACGTGATGGGTGGCTCACTTGCTTATGGACATCCATTTGCTGCTACAGGTACACGTTTAATTGTACAAACATTGAATGAATTAAATCGTCGTGGCGGTGGTACTGGATTAACAACAGCCTGTGCTGCTGGTGGTTTAGGTGCTGCTATGATTGTGGAGACTGATTAATGACTGACTCTATTGAAGCAACAAAGATAACTGAAACAAAAGAGACAACGGATACTATGGAACAAGAACAAACAAAAAGTGCGTTTACACTTGTTCGCCAAGAAAATGGCATTGCTCATTTAGTAATGGATGTTATTGGCGAAACAATGAATACATTGAAAGCTGAGTTTGGTGAACAAATTACCGAAATGCTTGCTGAAATTAAAGCCGATAGCTCTATTACGGGTTTAGTGGTGGTAAGTGGTAAAGAAAACTCTTTTGTCGCTGGTGCAGATATCAATATGATCTCTAGCTGTGAAACCGCTGAAGAAGCAACAGCAATTTCTCGTCAAGGCCAAGTAATATTTGATCAAATAGAAGCGCTTACTATTCCTGTTATTGCTGCAATTCATGGCCCTTGTTTAGGTGGTGGATTAGAGCTTGCTATGGCTTGTCATGCACGAGTATGTAGTGACAGTGCTAAAACAGCATTAGGATTACCAGAAGTTCAACTAGGTCTTTTGCCCGGTAGTGGTGGCACACAACGTTTACCACAATTGGTAGGTATTCAAAAAGCATTAGACATGATGCTTACCGGTAAACAACTTCGTCCTAAACAAGCGTTAAAGTCTGGATTGGTTGCTGAAGTAGTACCTAAAAGTATTTTAGTTAGAACAGCAGAAGAACTTGCCTTATCAGGTAAAGTATCTCTTTCTAAAGGAGGTAGCGTTAAAGGTAAACAACGTAAACTTTCTTTAATGGATAAACTACTCGAAAATAATGCCATTGGCCGTGGCATTGTCTTTA
>Ga0209395_1002911_pt1 | contig 21803 bp, 20 predicted proteins | sample GOMGulsemesocosm_3_FD_184635 | JGI IMG/M metagenome (GOLD analysis project Ga0209395, IMG submission 184635) | Methane-oxidizing microbial communities from mesocosms in the Gulf of Mexico - GOM9D Gulf of Mexico (SPAdes) (version 2) | ecosystem: Environmental > Aquatic > Marine > Cold seeps... | reverse complement strand
GACACGGAGGTTTATCTGTATTTGCTGGAGTTGGAGAAAGAACTCGTGAAGGAAATGACTTGTTAAGAGAGATGTTAGAGTCTGGAATTATCAAGTATGGAGATGATTTTATGCACTCTATGGAAGATGGAGGATGGGATTTATCAAAAGTAGATAAAGAAGGAATGAAAGGTTCTAAAGCAACGTTTGTATTTGGACAAATGAATGAACCACCTGGAGCAAGAGCACGTGTTGCTTTATCAGGATTAACAATTGCTGAATATTTCCGTGATGGAGCTGGAGAAGCGCAAGGAAAAGATGTACTTTTCTTTGTAGATAATATCTTCCGTTTTACACAAGCAGGTTCTGAGGTTTCTGCCTTATTAGGACGTATGCCATCTGCAGTAGGATACCAGCCTACTTTAGCAACAGAAATGGGAGCAATGCAAGAACGTATTACTTCAACTAAAAAAGGTTCGATTACATCTGTACAAGCAGTATATGTACCTGCAGATGATTTAACAGATCCAGCACCAGCAACAACGTTTGCTCACTTAGATGCTACAACAGTATTGTCTCGTAAGATTGCTGAGTTAGGTATTTACCCTGCAGTAGATCCATTAGATTCTACTTCAAGAATTTTATCTGCTGAAGTTTTAGGTGATGAACACTACAACTGTGCAACGAGAGTAAAAGAATTATTACAACGTTATAAAGAATTGCAAGATATTATTGCAATTTTAGGTATGGAAGAATTGTCTGAAGAAGATAAATTAGCCGTGCATAGAGCAAGACGTGTACAACGTTTCTTATCTCAACCTTTCCACGTAGCTGAGCAGTTTACAGGAATACCAGGTTGTTTAGTAGATATTAAAGATACAATCAAAGGATTCAACATGATTATGGATGGTGAATTAGATAAATATCCTGAAGCAGCATTTAACTTAAGAGGGTCAATTCAAGATGCAATTGATGCTGGAGAGAAAATGTTAGCAGAAGCGTAAATCAGTTGGTGGTTCTTAGTGGTTGGTCGATTATGGCAGGCAACTAATAACTAACAACTAAAAACTTTTAGAAATATGTTTTTAGAAATTGTAACACCAGAAGCTATTTTGTTTTCATCAGATGTTGATTCTATATCGGTACCTGGAGTAAATGGAGAATTTCAAATGTTAAATAATCACGCACCAATTGTTTCAATCTTAAAAGAAGGAACAGTGCATATTCATGTGCATACTCAAGAGCATCTAGAATTAGATGAATTGAGCGGGAAATTAGTTCCTCATGCAGATGATGATAAAGTGTTGACTTTAGCAATTAATTCTGGAACGCTTGAAATGAAAGCGAATAAAGTAATCTTATTAGCGGATTAATTTCTCGCAAGATAAAAAAATTAAGACCTCATTTTAATGAGGTCTTTTTTTTTTACGCGATTGTTAAATATATGTTAACAGAATTGGTAAAGTTTGTTATGTCTTTAGTTTTAAAGAACTTTAGCTTTTATATCTTAAAAACCAAACAACTAACATTATGAAAAACATAAGATTGGCATTCTTATTTGCTTTTGCTACTAGCATCTTAACAGCCCAGCAAACGCCCAAACCAAATTATAGAGCAGCCGCTAAATATTCTCCAAAGAACTTAGCAAAATTAGTGCATTCAACCTCTGTAAGTCCTCACTGGCTTAAAAAGGGAAATCGCTTTTGGTACCAATACAAAACTTCTGACGGGGCCAATTATTACATTGTTGATGCCGATAGAAAAACAAGAAAAAAATTGTTTGACAATACAAAAATGGCAAAGTGGTTAACAGAAATCACTAAAGACCCTTATGATGGACAACATTTACCAAGATTTTCTTTTAAATTTAATAAGGCAGAAAATGCCATTCGTTTTTATGTAACTGCCACTGAAGAGGTACCTGTAAAAGAGGATAAGAAGTCTGACAAAAAATCGGATAAAAAGAAAGACAAAAAGGCAAAGAGGAAAAAACCTAAAATGGAAAAGAAAGTATACCACTTAGAATACAGATTAGGTGGAAATGGTTTGACTATTTTAGACAATAAGAAAAAAGAAAAACAGCCTTGGAAAAAATGGGCAAACATCGCTCCTGATAGTTCGATTGTGTTGTTTTCTAAAAATTTCAATATCTATTGGATGGATAAAGAAAACTTTAAGAAAGCGATTAAAAATGAAAAAGACACGACTATTGTAGAAAATCAATGGACAAAAGACGGTGTTGAAAACTACGGGTATGGTGGTGGATCTAGAGGTGAAAACAATGAAACAAAAATCAAAAATAAAGATAAAAGAAAAGGGATTTGGGGTACCTGGTCTCATGATTCTAAAAAATTCGTTTTTCAAAAGTCTGACTCTAGACACATCAAAGATTTATGGGTAATTAATTCTGTAAAAAGTAAAAGACCAGTACTAGAAACGTATAAGTACCATATGGCTGGCGAGCAAGAATATTACAAATCTGAATTGTTGATTTTTGACATTCCTTCCAAAAAGGTTACTAATGTTGCTTTAGATACGGTTAGACAACAAAGTTTATCAGTGTACAGGGCACCAAGAAAACAATCTAGTAGAGATGATGAATTTAGACCTTCATTATTGTTATCTAAGAAAGGGAAACTCTATTACAGCGTAATTAGTAGAGATCGTAAGAAATTTGATATTTGTGTCGCAGATTTAGAAACAGGAACATCTAAAGTATTGGTAGAAGAACGATTCAATACCTATATAGAATCTAGACCTCTAATTTTATTCAACAATGAAACAGAAATGTTGCATTGGGCAGAACGAGATGGTTGGGCACACTTCTATTTGTATGATAGTAACGGAAACTTAAAAAATCAAGTGACGAATGGAGACTATCATGTTGCTGGTTTTTCTGGATTAGACGAAAAAACAAGAACCTTGTATTTTACGGCAAATGGCGTAAATAAAAAACAAGATCCATATTATGCGCATACCTATAAAATCAATTTAAATGGTAGTGGAATGCGTACGCTAAACGGTGGAGACTTTACATCAAGAACAAGCATGTCAGATTCGAATAAGTATTTTGTTTCTAATTACTCTAGAGTAAACACGATTCCGAAATCAGAATTACGCTCAGCAGATGGAAGATTGGTAATGAAATTAGAAGAGGCAGATTTATCGCAATTGTTTGCAACAGGCTATAAATTCCCTGAGCCATTTAAGGTAAAAGCAAACGATGGTATTACTGATATCTACGGAGTCATGTATAAGCCTTTTGATATCGATACCACCAAAGTATACCCATTATTAGAATATGTATACCCAGGACCACAAACAGAAGCAGTAAACAAGTCTTTCTCACATAGAATGGATCGTTTAGATAGAATGGCACAGGTAGGTTTTGTTGTAATTACATTAGGAAATAGAGGAGGGCATCCAGACAGATCTAAATGGTACCACAACTATAGTTACGGAAACTTAAGAGATTATGGGTTGGCAGATAAAAAATATGTTGCTGAACAATTAGCGAACAAACATAATTATATAGATATTGATAAGGTGGGTATTTACGGTCATTCTGGTGGTGGATTTATGTCTACCGCAGCCATGTTAGTATATCCAGATTTCTTTAAAGCAGCAGTTTCTTCTGCCGGAAATCACGATAATAATGTATACAATAGCTGGTGGAGTGAAACGCATCATGGAATAAAAGAAGAGATTGATGCAAAAGGGAAGATCAAACACAAGTATAAAATTGATACCAACCATTCAATAGCTAAAAACTTAAAAGGGCACCTAATGTTAATTCATGGAGATGTAGATAACAATGTGCATCCGGCTGGAACCATACGTATGGCAAATGCATTAATTAAAGCGAATAAACGTTTTAAATTTATGACCATGCCAGGACAGCGTCATGGTTTTGGAAGTATGACAGAATACTCTTTCTGGTTGCGTGCAGATCACTTTAGTAAATACTTTTTAGGAGTAGAAGCAACAAGTGTAGATATTACAGAAATGAATAGAGATAAACCAAAGAGATAATTAAAAAATATCACAACATAAAAACGCCGAGCATTGCTCGGCGTTTTTATGTTTTTCAAGTAGCTTTTACTTTTTATCTAACCATTCTTTTCTGTTGCTCAACATTTCTGGAGTTGGTTCCATTCCAGCTTTCTCGTAGGTCATAATTGTATATCTTGGATCTTTTACCAAGGTAACAGTCGCTGTTTTTAATACATTGTATCTACTAAACTGTATCGTTGCTTTGTCTCCAATTTTATAATTGTTCAATATGGATTTTACAGAGTTTTTACTGCTTACCACATGGTGGTCGATCGCAATAATTTTGTCTCCAGAGTTGATTCCTGCTTTGTAGGCTGGACTTCCAATTTGTGCATTATTTCGGACAACACCTTTAGATGTAGAAACACCCAATAATACTTTTTTGCTATCTCTCTTTAAAACAACTCCAACCTTGTTGAAAAGTGATTCGTAGTTTGGCATGGCGCTTTTGTAGATAAAGTGACTGAAGAAATAATCTCCAAACAATTTTCCAGCATAGGTATTTAATGCGCTGTTTAGATTATCAATAGTATATGGTTTTTCATTTTTTCCGTAGGTTTTCCATACAGATTTCATGTAGCCATCCAAGGTTAAGTTTCCTTTTTCGTTACGCAACGCTAAATCTAAGGCCAAGCCTAAAGCACTACCATACGAATAATATGAAATAAAGGTATTTCCTCTATTTACGGGATCAACAGAAGTTGCTGCATCTACAAATGGAGCTTGATAACTCATCTCTATTGGGTTAAAAAACGAACGCCCGGGAGAATTCCATACATAGTTAAACGTTCCATTTAAGCCACTTATATACCTTTCTGGAGTCATCAATCCAGCTCTTGTTAAGATTAGGTTTGTGTAGTAACTTGTAAATCCTTCTGCAAACCACAATTCACCACTCATATTAGCTTCTTCAAAACTAAAAGGTTCTAAAGATTGTGGCCTAATGCGTTCTACATTCCAAGCATGAAAAAATTCATGAGAAACAGTACCAATATTACCTGTCATTCCGCCATTAGCTAATGTTCTTGTACTCGTTAAAACAGTAGAGTTTCTGTGCTCCATTCCGTCTCCACTTGCATTTGGTACATAGCAAGCTAAAAAGGTATATTCATCATAGTCAAATTTTGGAAGCTCTCCAAAAACGGCTTTTTGTTGTAAGACTACTTTTTTTACGCTTTCAAAATATTGATCTGCTTCCGCTTCGGTACCAATATTATGTAATGCTAATTTTACGGTTAATTTCTCTCCGTTAGAATCAACCTCAAAAGAACGCACCAAATGATTACTCAACTCTGTTGGGCTGTCCATAAAATACTGCATGTTTGGAGCATAGTATGTGTTGTCGAACATTGGTTTTAATTGGGTTGCAATTTTCCAATCCTTTCTTGGGTTAAAAGTAACTTGAATAGGAGTTTCTTTTAATGAAGGGGCAAACATAAAAGTTGCCGGAATGTTTAGATGGGCATGTGTTTCATCAATCTGAGCATAAGTTCCGCCACCTCTATTTGCAAATAATGTATAGCTTACGTTTACAGTTCCATCGTGATGAGTAACATCCCATTGATACGGGTTTGGACGTGTAATTTTTAAGGATTTCCCTTTGCTGTCAGTAGCTTTTACATTGTACACATTTTTAGCAAACTCATGTATTGCATACCTACCGGGAGAAGTTCGGCTCATTCTAAAAGAGAATTTTCCCGCTTTAATTTTAGTGAAAGATACTTTTATTTCTGCCTCGTGTTGTGCAGCATTAGCAAAAGAAATATCGTAATTGATATAACTCTGCGCAGTACTAAGTGTCGTAACACACAGCGCTAATAGTAAAATTTTGAATTGGTGAAAACGCATTATTGATAGTTTTTATATTGTGCACTCAAAACTACATAAAAATAGACTAATCATTTACATATTCTAAAATATCTGATGGTTGGCACTCTAATGCTTTGCAAATAGCCTCCAAGGTAGAAAAACGAACGGCCTTTGCCTTACCAGATTTTAAGATAGATAAGTTGGCCGTGGTAATGCCAATAGTTTCTGCCAAGTCTTTGCTTTTCATTTTTCGCTTGGCAAGCATTACATCTAAGTTTACAATAATTGCCATGGTTAAATTGTTAAATCGTTTTCTTCGGTTGCTTTTTTAGCTTTTTTGAATATTTCGGCTAAAATATAAAAAGCCAAGCCACATGGAATAAGGATATAAAATTCTTCTTTATATTCTTGTAAAAACGAGAAAGAAGATTTTCCAATAGAAGCTAAAATAAACCGTAGTACCAAAATATTAATTGTATAGATGATAAAAATTTTCCCTATTTTTTGAAAGTAACTAATGTTTTTATCACTAAAATAATTGCCTTTTTCTACCTCTTTTAAGATTGAAATAAAATAGGAAAAACCATAAATTAAATAGCCTCTCCAGAAAAATATTCCAGAACTAATTGCGTAATAACTCCACTTTAGTGCATTTTGAGAAGTAAACCAAGATTCGTTTTTGTCAGCAGTTTTTGCCCAATTTAAAAAGGACTTGTATTGTTCCATGTCAAATTCTCTCATATCATTAAGTAGCACTGTTATGAGAGATATAAGAATAGCATAAGTTATTATGGTAAGTATGTGTGTATTGTCTTTCATAATTAAACGGTTAAATTGTTTTTCTCCAACATAGCAAATATATAAAAATTATCGAATAACGATAAAAAATTATTATAAAAGAATGATTTACAGCTTTTCAAATTTTTTCTTTATTCGCTGTGTCCTTATAATTTTCCCTATTTTTGTGCCGATGAAGTTTCCAAATAAATTAGAAAATAAGATAAATTCTAGAGATGAAAACAAAGCCTTGAGAACGCTTGGTTTACAATCTAATTTGATAGACTTTTCTTCGAATGATTATTTGGGTTTTGCTAAATCTGAGGTTATTTTTGACGGAGCACATCAATTTTTGCTTGATGAAAACATCAAAATAAACGGTGCAACAGGTTCACGGTTATTATCAGGAAATTATAGGTTATATGATGTTGTAGAAAAACAAATATCGAAATTTCATCAATCAGAAGCTGCATTGATTTTCAATTCGGGATATGATGCTAATTTAGGTTTCTTTGCTGCAGTTCCGCAACGGGGAGATGTGATTCTTTATGACGAATTTATTCATGCATCCATACGAGACGGAATTCAATTGTCAAACGCAAAAGCATATAAATTTAAACACAATGATGTTGCAGATTTAACGTCTTTACTACAACGTCATTCTCAACGTGTTTCAGGGTCTCATAATGAAACCTACCTAGTTACAGAATCTGTATTTTCTATGGATGGTGATATGCCAGACCTATTTGCTATGTCAGAAATTTGTAAAAAACACAACGCTTTTTTTGTGGTAGACGAAGCACATGCAATTGGTGTTTTTGGGCAGCATGGCTGTGGCGAGATACAAAGGTTAGGAATTGAAACTGCTGTCTTTGCTCGTATTATTACTTTCGGAAAAGGGTTGGGTTGTCATGGTGCAGCGATTTTGGGAAGCCAAGAATTGAAAGAATATTTAGTCAATTTTGCCAGAAGCTTTGTGTACACAACAGGATTGGCGCCACATGCACTGGCGACCATAAAAATGGCCTACAATCAACTTGTCATTTCGAGCGAATATGAGCAATCTCATCAAGGGCAATTGCAAGAAAATATTCAGTTTTTTAAATCAGAATTAGTAAGATTGAAACTGCAAAAAGCATTTATAGAAAGCAACTCAGCAATTCATTGTTGTTTGATTTCTGACACCATAAAAACAAAAAGAATAGCAAACCAACTAAGAGAAAAAGGATACGACGTGAAGGCAATTTTATCCCCTACTGTTTCTGTTGGAGAAGAGCGTTTGCGTTTTTGTTTGCACAATTATAATTCGCCAAAAGAAATCACGGAAGTTTTAGAGAATCTTAATATTTTTGTGTCGTCACCCTGAACTTGTTTCAGGGTCGCATCAAGTTATGAAAACAAGTTATATTTACAGATTAACAAATAAATACAGAACCACATTTTATATTGGAATAACTGCGAACCTTTCTAAACGATTGTACGAGCATTACGATGAAACAGCATCAAAATTCACGAAAAAGTATAATGTGAAAGATTTAATTTATTACGAAGAGTTCATCGATATAAATTTGGCAATAGCAAGAGAAAAACAATTAAAGAATTGGCATAAAGAATGGAAATTGAATCTCATTCGAGAATTAAATCCAACTTTAAAAACGTTAGATTATTAAATATGATGAGATGCTGAAACAAGTTCAGCATGACGATATTATGAAACAAAAAAAATATTTCGTTACTGGAATTTCTACAGAAGTAGGAAAAACAATTGCATCAGCTATTGTTACAGAGGCATTACAAGCTGATTATTGGAAGCCGATTCAAGCAGGCGAATTAGATAATTGTGATACCAATAAAACAACTAAATTAGTTTCAAATAAACAATCAAATTTTCATCCCAATAGCTATGCATTGCGTACCCCTATGAGTCCACATGCAGCAGCAGAGATAGATGGAATTGAAATTGATTTGAGTAAAATAAAAGAACCGAAAACTAAAAATAATTTAGTGATTGAGGGTGCTGGAGGATTATTAGTTCCGGTAAATAATGCTGAAACGATTTTAGACATTATCAAATCAGATTATAAGGTAATTGTGGTTTCTCGTCATTATTTAGGAAGCATCAATCATACCTTGTTAACCATAAAGTTACTGCAAGAAAAAGGGTTTGACGTTTCAATTATTTTTTCTGGAGAGGCACATAAAACGACCGAAGAAATTATTCAAAAAATGACCAATGTTTCTGTAATAGGCCGCATTGAAGAAGAACCGTATTTTGACACCAATGTAATCCGAGAATATGCCGATTTATTTAGAGAGAAGTTGAAGGAATTGTAGAACGTTACCCTGAACTTGTTTCAGGGTCGCATATTTATATGAAAACAAATTATATTTGCATATTGAAAAATACTTACAGAACCATATTTTATATTGGAATAACAGCAAACGTTTATAACGCTGCAGCTTTGAACCGTTGTAACTTCTGATTTATTAATTATACAAACTTATGACTTTACAAGAAAGAGATAAAAAATATTTGTGGCACCCGTTAACACAGCACAAATTGCACCCTAATCATTTGGCAATTACCAAAGCAAAAGGAGCGATGTTATTTGATGATAAAGGAAAAGAATATATAGACGGAATAGCTTCTTGGTATACCTGTATGTATGGGCATTGTAATGAGTATATTACAAGTAAAGTATACGCGCAAATGCAACAATTAGATCATGTCGTTTTTGCGGGATTTACACATGAGCCAGCAATAAAATTATCAGAAGAACTGATGAAGATATTGCCAAAGAATCAAGAGAAAATATTCTTTTCAGACAACGGATCTACTTCGGTAGATATTGCTATAAAAATGGCCTTGCAATATCATTTTAACAATGGTGAAAAGCGTAGTAAAATTATTGCTTTAGAAGGGGGGTTTCATGGTGATACTTTTGGCGCCATGTCAGTTTCTGGATTGTCTGTATATAATGGACCTTTCGAAGAGTTTTTTATTGATGTTGCGAGAATACAAGTTCCTACAAAAGAAAATTTTGAAGCGGTAAAAAATCAATTTACAAAACTACTTAGCCAAAACAATGTTGCGGCTTTTATATACGAACCTTTGGTACAGGGAGCTGCTGCTATGAAAATGTTTGATGGCAAGTTGTTGAACGAATTGTTAGCAATCGCAAAGCAACATAATGTGTTGGCAATAGCAGACGAAGTAATGACTGGTTTTGGAAAAACAGGAAAAAACTTTGCTTCAGAATACATAGTAAATCAACCAGATATTATCTGTTTGTCTAAATCGTTAACAGCTGGATTGGTTCCAATGGCAATTACAAGTACAACACAAAAAGTATATGACGCTTTTTTAAGTGATGATATTGGTAACGGTTTTTTTCATGGACATACCTATTCTGCTAATCCAACTGCTTGTGCAGCAGCATTAGCCGGAATTGAATTGTTGCAAACCGAAGAAATACAACAAAATATTACAAGAATTACAAGATCGCATGCAGCTTTTGATACTAGAATTAAAACACATCCAAAGGTAAAAGAAACGCGTCAGCTCGGAGTTATTTATGCCTTGGATTTAAATGTAGAAATGGATCGTTATGGTGATTTACGTTATAAATTGTTTAGTTTCTTTATGGAAAACGGAGTTTGTTTACGTCCGTTAGGAAATACCATTTACATTTTAGCGCCTTATGTAATTACAGAAGAGCAGTTGAAGAAGGTATATAGAACAATTGAAAAGGCCTTAGATATCTTCTAGAGACTTAGCGAGTAAATTAATTTTTTCACGGGTTTCCTTAATATATACATACAAGCTTTCATAACTCCAAACACCATCAGTTTTTGTAGCTTTAACAACAATAACTCCTTTCGCTTTTGATCCGCTAATTGGGATCTTTAAATCGGCTTCACCATCAAGATTACTAAAACTAATATTGCCAGAAGAAATGCCTTTTTTCACTATAGGTTCCCCTAAAAGGAAGATTACTTTTTCATTTTTTATTGTTTGTTCAAAAGCATAAGTAGCAGGAGCTGAATCAGAAAGCACTTTAGTGACTCCAAAAATAAGCGCGCCAATACCTAATGCCCCTAAAACAATGATTGTAAGACAGCCAGCTGTAGGAACAAACCATAACCAATTTCTTCCAAACCAACTTTTTTGTTTTTCCATGATTTTTCTTTACAAGATAAACAAAAATATATTTCAAAAAATTATGATAAATAATAATTCTTGATAGTGTATTTTTGTACAAAAAATAAGTCGTTTGCAACAACCAATATCCATAACAGCTATTTCTTCACTTTCTGCTTTAGGAAGTAACCAAGATCTTATTTGGGAAAACTACAAAAATGATGCGCATTTTATAACAGAAAAAAAGTTTGAAAACTTTGCTGCATTGGTTGCTCAAATTTCAGAAGAAGATCAACTAGAAATCGAAAAACTTAAACAATCAGATACTAAATATAAAAACTTAGATGTTGCTGTTTTATATGCCGTATTTGTAGCAAGAAAAGCAATTAAAAAAGCACATTGGAAGTCAACAGATAATTTCGGAATTAATATTGGTTCTTCACGTGGAGCAACTTCACTATTTGAAAAATACCACAAAGATTTTTTAGCAAACAAACATGCAGAAACCTTAAGTTCTCCAACAACTACTTTAGGAAATATTTCTTCTTGGGTAGCCCATGATTTACAAACTAATGGACCAGAAATTTCGCATTCTATTACCTGTTCTACGGGGTTACATTCTTTATTAAATGGTGTTGCTTGGATTAATTCGGGAATGTCAAATAAATTCTTAGTCGGTGCAAGTGAAGCAGCTTTGACCGATTTTACCATCGCGCAAATGCAAGCCTTAAAAATCTACGCCAAAAAAGCAACCAAATATCCCTGTCAAGCTTTTAATTTAGAAAAGAAACAAAACACGATGGTGTTAGGAGAAGCGGCTTCTGTTTTGTGTTTAGAAGAAGGAATAAAAGACAATGCAATTGCAAAAATCATCGGAATAGGCTACGCAACAGAAATTCTAGAGCATAACATTTCTATTTCTACAGAAGCAACATGTTTTCAAAAATCGATGAAAATGGCATTGGGAGAAAATGCTGTTGAAGATATTGATGCCATTGTAATGCATGCTCCAGGAACAATTAAAGGAGATATTTCTGAAGTAAAAGCGATTGAGAAAGTGTTTGGAGATTCAATACCTTTTTTAACTACTAATAAATGGAAACTAGGGCACACATTTGCAGCCTCAGGTATTTTAAGTGTGGAGTTAGCAGCCTTAATGCTGGAGTACCAACAAGTAGTTCCTGTACCTTTTTTACAAAAACAAACAACTCCAAAACAATTAAATAAAATTTTGATTAACGCTGTTGGATTTGGAGGTAATGCCGTTTCTATTTTATTATCAAAATAATTAAACAGTATATTTATTATTCCTATTTTTGACAAATCTAAATGAACACGAATTTATGAGCGAGATAAGACATAACTGGACCAAAGAAGAAATTCTAGAAATATATAATAGACCTATGATGGAGTTGTTGTACGATGCAGCAACAATTCATAGAAAACAACACGATCCAAATGTTGTTCAAGTTTCAACACTATTATCAATCAAAACTGGTGGATGTTCTGAAGATTGTGGCTATTGCCCACAGGCAGCCCGATATCACACAGGTGTAGAAGGAAATGATTTGATGAGTGTAAATCAAGTAAAAGCCCAAGCATTAAGAGCAAAAGCTGGAGGAAGCTCTAGAGTTTGTATGGGAGCCGCTTGGCGTAATGTAAAAGACGGACCAGAATTTGATCAAGTATTAGAAATGGTGCGTGGCATTAACAAACTAGATATGGAAGTTTGTTGTACGCTTGGTATGATTACAGAAAATCAAGCACAACGATTGGCAGAGGCAGGTTTGTATGCATACAATCATAATTTAGATTCGTCTGAAGAATATTATAAAGAGGTAATTTCTACAAGAGGATATCAAGATCGTTTAGATACGATTGATAATGTACGTAAAACAAATGTAACTGTTTGTTCTGGTGGAATTATTGGAATGGGTGAAAATATTGAAGATAGAGCAGGTATGTTAGTGGCTTTATCAACCTTAGATCCACAACCAGAATCTACACCAATTAATGCATTGGTTGCTGTTGAAGGAACGCCTTTAGAGGATGAAAAACCAGTAGAAATTTGGGACATGATTCGTATGGTTGCTACAACCAGAATTGTATTGCCAGAAACCCAAGTGCGTTTATCAGCAGGTAGAACTCAAATGAGTAGAGAAGGACAAGCAATGTGTTTCTTTGCGGGAGCAAACTCTATATTTGCTGGAGATAAATTATTAACAACTCCAAATCCAGATGTAAATGAAGACATGAAAATGTTTGAGTTACTAGGGATGAATCCACAAAAACCATTTACGAAGAAAGTACAGCCACAAACTGTTGAAGCGGTAGATTCTGAATTTGAGTCTTTAGGAGAAAAACCAAAATGGACACGCCCTGAACACAAAATTGAGCGTAATGAAGTGGCGAAACAAAAAGGAAAAGAATTGAAAGTTTAAAAATCCAATTTTTACATATAAAAAAAGCTCTCTGAATATTCAGAGAGCTTTTTTGTTTAAATACAGGTGTTTATACCTGTGTAAATTGTATAGTATTGAACTATTTTTGCCTCTCATTTACATTGTTTTTATAATGAAAGCGTGTCCAAATTGCACATCTGTTTCTAGGCATCGGTTAAAACGTAGAGGGTTGGTTAAGTTTATCCCTGGTTTTAGAGCCTATGATTGTGATAAATGCAGTCAATCTTATGTTTGGCATTCGGTTTTAAATAAATCGTTTAAATCAGTATACAACTAAAAAACGCGCTAGAAGGCCTAGCGCGTTTTTTAGTTATTATTCTTTAAGGATTATTATTTAAAGAGTCGGAAAATGTCGTTTCCATTTGCAAAGAGCAGCAACGCAATTAGCAATATGAATCCTACAATTTGCGCGTATTCTAAAAATTTATCTCCAGGTTTTTTACCTGTAATCATTTCCCATAAGGTAAATACAACATGTCCTCCATCTAAAGCAGGAATTGGCAGTAGGTTCATAAAACCTAACATGATTGACAAGAAAGCAGTGATGTTCCAGAAAGTTTCTGCACTCCATTCAGAAGGAAAAATGCTTCCAATAGAAATAAACCCTCCAAGACCTTTATAAGCTCCAGTACTAGGGTTGAAAATCTTTTTTAATTGTTTTACATACCCTGTTAAGGTGCTCCAAGATTTATTTAAACCAGCAGGAATTGCTTCTGAAAAGGTATATTCGATGTTCTCTAGTTCAAAGTGCCCTAATTTTTCTAAATCTTTTAGCTGAGTTATTGGATAAAGACCAAGCTTGCCATCCGCTGAAACTTTAACAGGTACTTCTTTAATTTGTTGGTTTCTCGTTATGGTAATTGTGATATCTTGATTCTTATAATTTTTTAAGATTTCCCCTGCTTCATCATAGTAATTTAGAACGGTCCCATTAATGGCATTAATTTCATCTTTTATTTTTAAATCTGCATCTTTATTTAAAGATTCATCTGCAATTTTTCCTATCAAAAAAGGAACTCTCGGATATAGCATTGGGCCTTCATTCTTTCCTCTTTCAATCAACTTAGAAATAAAATCAACAGGAATATCTTTTTGAAGAACCGTACCATTTCTTTCAATAGTGTAGCTGTTTCCATTGATAAACTCAACAGGGAGCTTCTTAAACTCACGAATTTCGGTACCGTCAATAGTTAAGATTTTATCTCCAGTTTGTAGACCTAAATCTATAGCTAATGAGTCTTGAACCCAAACCCCACCATGTATGTTTACATTTTTATTTGGTAAAAAGTTTTCACCGTACGAATACATGAGCATGATGTAAATAAAAATACCCAACACAAAGTTTACAATCACTCCACCCAACATAATAATTAATCGTTGCCAAGCTGGCTTTGATCTGAATTCCCATGGTTGCGGAGGTAAAGCCATTTGTTCAGTATCCATGCTTTCGTCTATCATACCAGATATTTTCACATATCCACCTAGAGGAATCCATCCGATACCATACACGGTTTCGCCGACTTTCTTTTTGACTAATGAGAATTTATAATCGAAAAATAAGTAGAATTTCTCTACTCTTGTTTTGAATAATTTTGCAGGGATAAAGTGACCCAATTCATGTAAAACAATCAATAATGATAGGCTTAAAATAAATTGAGATGCTTTTATTAATATTTCCATTTAGTATTTTTATCTTTTTTAATCGCACAAATGTACCATTTTATTCATAGGTGTAAAACTATGAAATCGGTTCTAGTAGATTTTTTAACAAAGATTTATTCCTATTTATTCAATATCTCTTTATTTTAACCTTTTTATGCCTTAATTTTGTGGTCTTCAATCGTATAAAATGGCCATCAAATCAGTAAAGAAGTCACTACCAGCAATTATTATATTTATTGTTTTTTCTGCAATTTCGCTAGTGGTTTTCTATCAGTTGCTCTCAGTAGAAAAAAGGCTGCCAATATATAGTCCTTCAGATGTGAACCCGAAATTGGTAGATGCCTCTGTTAAACATATTCAGTCAAATCATAAGATTGCAGATTTTAGTTTGACGAATCAGAATGGTACAACCATTACCAATAAAACCTATGAAGGAAAAATTTATATAGCAGATTTCTTTTTTACGAGTTGTCAAACTATTTGTATTGCTATGGCTTATAATATGAGCGAATTGCAAGCGCATTATAAAGAGGATGCTGATATTATGTTTTTATCGCACTCGGTAACTCCTGTTATGGATAGTGTTCCTGTTTTAAAAGCTTATGCCCTTAATAAAGGTGTTATTGATGGGAAATGGAATGTTACCACCGGACCTAAGAAACATATTTATGAATTGGCAAGAAAAAGTTATTTTGCAGTGTTAGATGAAGGAAATGGTGATGAAAATGACTTTATACATACAGAGCAATTTGTGTTGGTTGATAAAGAAAGCAGAATCCGCGGCTACTATGATGGGACTGAAAAGGAAGACATGAAAAAAATAATAGCTGATATTGTTTTGTTAAAAAAGGAATATACTAAGAAATAACTTCTTTAGAATCATTCTAAATTCCTATCTTTGCCCTCTTAAAAACAAGGACTTTTGAATACAATAGCAACATTAAGTAAAGGAGAAATTGGAATTATTTCTGAAGAATCTTTAGATGTTATTCCGCTTAAATTACTAGAAATGGGATGTTTACCCGGAGTGGAAGTAGAGCTGTTACAAGTTGCCCCATTAAAAGATCCATTGTATATCTGTGTAAATGGAAGTCATTTAGCAATAAGAAAAGAGATGGCGTCACAAATTAAAATTACCTTCAATTAATACATGGAAAACCCAAAACCCATTAAGGTAGCTTTAATTGGAAACCCAAATACTGGTAAAACGTCCCTATTTAACCAACTAACTGGCTTAACTCAAAAAGTTGGAAATTACCCAGGAGTTACTGTAGATAAAAAACAAGGAACTTGTAGGTTGTCAGGGAATAAAACGGCAATAATTACCGATTTGCCAGGAACTTATAGCATCAATCCAACATCTGTAGACGAAAGTATTGTATTAACATCTTTATTAAATACAAGCGATGCAAATTTTCCTGATGTAATTGTTGTAGTTGCAGATATCGAAAACTTAAAACGCAACCTGTTTTTATTCTCACAAGTTAAAGACTTAGAAATTCCGATTGTATTGGCTATTAACATGGCAGATCAAATTGAAAGAAAAGGAATTTCTATTGATATTGAGACACTACAAAAAGAATTGCAAACGGAAATCGTTTTAATAAGTGCAAGAAAAAAACAAGGCATAGACAAGGTAAAAAATGCAATAGAAAATTGTATTTCGGTTTCTAGCGCAAAGCCTTTGTGTTCTATCAATCATAAAATTGATGAGGACTATTTTAAAAAGTTAAAAGGAATTAGCGACAACCACACATTGTATGAGTTGTGGTTAATGATTACTCAAAATAATTTTCCTGATACATTATTGTCAGCAGAAAAAAGGAAACTGCAAGAATTTATGCAAGACGTATCTAAAGTGAAACGATATCAGCATAAAGAAACCATTCATCGATACAAGCAAATAAACGATATTTTAAAAACTACCTATAAAGTAGATCAATCAAAGGCAAAAGATTTACGAGGAAAGTTAGATAGAGTTTTTACACACAAAATATTTGGGTATGTAATTTTCTTCGGAATTTTATTACTGATTTTCCAGTCAATTTTTGATTGGTCTTCTGCACCAATGGATTTTATAGATGGGCAGTTTGCAAACTTAGGCGAATTTGTAAAAGTACAAATGAACCCTGGTGTGTTAACAGATTTAATTACAGACGGAATTATACCTGGTATTGGAGGTGTCATCATCTTTATTCCGCAAATAGCCATCTTATTTTTATTTGTAGCTGTTTTAGAAGAAACAGGATATATGAGTCGTGTAGTTTTCTTAATGGACAAGATAATGAGACGTTATGGAATGAGTGGTAAAAGTGTAATTCCGTTAATTTCGGGAACAGCATGTGCCATTCCGGCTGTTATGGCAACAAGAACAATTTCTGGTTGGAAAGAGCGCCTGATTACTATTTTAGTAACTCCTTTTACTACCTGTTCTGCAAGGTTACCTGTGTATGCCATCTTAATTTCGTTGGTAATTCCCGATAAAAAACTCTTTGGATTTTTTAGTTTACAAGGGTTTACATTACTGAGTTTATATGCCTTAGGATTCCTGACTGCTATGGTTTCGGCATTTTTATTACATAAAACATTGAAAGTGAAAAGTAGCTCATTCTTTGTTGCAGAAATGCCAAATTATAAATTACCTTCTTTAAAAAATGTGATTTTTGATGTGTTGGAAAAAACAAAAGCATTTGTTTTAGGTGCAGGGAAAATTATTTTAGCAATCTCTGTTGTTTTATGGTTTTTAGCCTCTAACGGGCCCCAATCTTATACCGATTCTGAAAAGAATATTAGAGAAAATGTAGCCAATAAAAACATATCGCCAGATGTCATTCAACAAAAAATAGCAGCAGCTAAATTAGAAAATTCGTATATTGGTATTATGGGTAAATCTATAGAACCAGCAATTAAGCCCTTAGGATATGATTGGAAAATTGGAATTGCCTTAATTAGCTCTTTTGCTGCTAGAGAAGTTTTTGTAGGTACATTGGCAACCATTTATAGCGTAGAAAGTGATGATGATGATACGAGTACTATTAAAGAAAGAATGCGCGCAGAGATGAATCCAGATACCGGCAAGAAAAGATTTGATTTGCCTGTTGGAATGTCACTGCTAATCTTTTACGCATTTGCAATGCAATGTATGGGGACTTTAGCCATTGTAAAGCGAGAAACAAAAAGCTGGAAATGGCCCATGATTCAATTATTTGGAATGGGAGCATTGGCATATATAGCTTCATTTATAACGTTTACAATTTTTAGCTAATGCAAGAAATTATTGTCTATATCATCCTAATATTTTCAGTAGCCTTCTTGACGAAGAAATTCCTCTTTAAGTCGAAAAAGAATAAAAAAAGCTGCGATACTGGTTGCGGTTGTGCATAATATTTGCCTAAATAATATTCTTTTTTTGCTAAGAGTGTAATATTCTTTATCTTAAACCACTAACTAACAAATTAGAAATTGAGTAACGATTTTTACACAAATTCAATTTTACCACATTCAGGTATAATAATTAAAATCTGTCGCGCTTATACAGATACGCAAGAAGATTTTGAAGACTATTACCAAGAAGTCTGTTTGCAAATTTGGAAAAGCAAGGACCGGTTTCGAGAAGAATCTAAATGGTCTACCTGGGTCTATCGTTTGGCGTTGAACTGTTGTTTAACGCTTATAAAAAAGAAAAAAAACAACCGTCAAAATGTTGCTTCAGATTTTGAACAAAAAGAAATTGGAGAAGAAAACAAGGTTTTTGAAAACGAATCCTTGAATCTGTTATATGCAGCTATTCGAAAATTATCTGAAATTGATAGGGCGATTATTTTGTTGTACTTGGAAGAGAAACCGTATGAGATTATAGCAGATATTATTGGAACAAGTAGAAACAATATAGCCGTTAGGGTAACAAGAATTAAAGAACGATTAAAAATATTATTAGATGGAAAAATCAATTGAAACAATCTGGAAAGAAGGATTTGTGAAAGATGATAAGTTGATTGCTCCCAAAGTAAACGATTTATACAATCAGAAATCGATAGACATTGTAAGTAAATTTAAAAGGATGTACAGAATTAATGTAATAGGTATTGTCCTCTTTTCATTTATTATTTTACCGGTTTCCTTTTTAGTGAAAATTCCATACTTGGGAATTATGATGTTCTTTTTATTTAACCTAATTATTATTGTCAATAGAAAAACAATTCACAAATTGAATAAAATTGATAATAGTTTAAATAGCTATGAGTATTTACTTTCTTTTAAAGGGTGGACAGATGAATTAATAGCTGTTAACACAAAGTTCTCTCGATTTTTGTACCCGTATATGTTTTTAACAATGTTTTTTGGTTTTTGGTGTGGCCCTATTGGTGGCGATGTTCCTGGTGAAGCTGTTGTAAAAAGTTTTGTAGCAGAATTCCCTAATACACCACTAATTTTTGGGTTCCCATTAATATTTTTGGGAGGTATGATTTTTGCAATGGTATTTTTAGCTTTAGTGGGAGGGAGAATAGGAAAATGGGACTTTAATCTAGGGTATGGCCGTATTATGAAAAGACTAAAAACCATGATTAAAGACATGGAGGAATTAAAAAAATAATTTTTTTTTAGGCAACGTGTAATATTTTAAAAGTAGGAGACACTAACCTAAAAAAGAATATTAAAAATGACCATTACCGAAGCCATAACTTTTTTAAAACAGGCAGAAAAGACAGCAAAGAAAAAATCTCAAAAAAAGCACTACCATACTTTCATAGCTATATTGACAGATTTAAAATCCAAGGAATTAGATCAGGAGCAATTTGAAGCCATAGAAAAGAAATTAGATAGGCTAGAGTTCAATGCGAAACTTCCTTTTAAGCAACTGCGTCGAAATTTTTCTAAATTACAACAGTTTTTGAAGGTCAAATTCTCTTTAACCGAAGAGGGGCATTATACAAGTTTAGGAATTGCAATAGGAATGTGTATGGGAATAGCCTTTGGAGCGGTTATCGATAGGTACATAGGGTCGTCAATTGGAATGACTGTAGGAATGGCAGTTGGAATCGTTGTAGGGAAATCTATGGATTCTAAAGCTGATATAAACGACAATGTGTTAAAAACAACGCTTTAGTAATTTAGATTACAAGTACGTAAAATCATAAATTTTAATAAGAATACAAATGCTGGAATTTCTCGGCATGGAATACAACACCCAAAAAAATAAAAACATGAAAACAATTATCGCATTTATTATAGTTACTTCTATCTCGATTGCCAGTGTCTTTTCTCAAGATATATCTGGAGATTGGAGCGGGAAAACAAAAAGAGGAGACAAAGAAATTACCTTTGTGTTTACTATAAAACTTGAAAACAGTACCTATTCATCTACCATGGCGGTACCAACATTTAGAATTGACGGAATCAAGCCTACAGCAACCTCTTTTAAGAATGACACCTTAGTCATTGATGGTTCAAACGTAGGAATGAAGTATGAAGGAAAGTACAATAAAGAATTGCATCAATTTGAAGGAACCTATAAAGAAGGTGCTATTGTATTGTCTTTAAACTTAAAAAGAGGGGGGGTGAAAATTGCTGATTCAAAAAGACCTCAAGAGCCTGTAAAACCCTATCCGTATTACGAAGAAGAGGTGGTTTTCAAGAACCAAAAAGCAAGTGTTTCTCTTTCAGGAACTTTAACGTTACCTAGTAAAAAAGGAAAATATCCAGTAGCAATATTAATAAGCGGAAGTGGTCCTCAGGATAGAGATGAAAGTTTTATGGGGCATAAACCTTTTTTAGTTTTGTCAGATTATTTAACTAGACAAGGCATCGGGGTTTTGCGTTTTGATGATCGTGGGCATGGAAAGTCTACAGGTGATTTTGGAACAGCAACTACAGCAGATTTTGCTGATGATGTATTAAGCGCGGTGAAATATCTAAAATCAAGAAAAGATATCGATTCAAAGCATATTGGATTGATTGGACATAGTGAGGGAGGAATAATTGCGCCATTAGCTGCGAATCAAACCAAAGATGTTTCCTTTATTGTATTATTAGCATCTACGGGAATTTCTGGAACGGAATTGTCTGTAATGCAATCTAAAACCCTAAGAGGATTTCCTGTAAAAGATGAGGTTGCTTATGAACAAAATACCAGAAAAGCAATCGCAATTGTAACTTCTAATAAAAGTAATGAAGAAATCACAACAGCATTGACTGCGCATTACAATGTGTTTCTTAGGCCTATATTAACATCTTTAGGAGCGCCAGAAAAAAACATCAATGCATTTATAAACGGACAATTAAAGACAAGTTTAAAACCTTGGTCAAAATATTTTTTACAGTACAATCCTGCAGATGAATTTGAAAAACTACAAATTCCGGTATTATCATTAAATGGGAGTAAAGACACACAGGTAGATGCTAAAATAAATCAAACAGGCATAAAAAATGCATTAATCAAAGGAAAGAACAAAGATTATAAAATAATAGAGCTAGAAAATTTAAATCACTTTTTTCAAGAATGTGAAACAGGAAAGATGAATGAATATAGAAAAATTGATCAAACATTCTCTCCTGTTGCATTAAAAGAAATTTCTAATTGGGTTTTAAAAAGAGTGAAATAGGTTCTCGATATTTATAATGAGTCACTATTCTTTAACAAAATATTAATAGAGTTAGTTGTAAGTAAATGTAATTTTGAAGACGTATTTCAAAATCAAATCAAATTCTTATATCATGAAAAAAAATGTATTAGTACTAGCAGTATTAGTTGTAGCAATGTTGTTTTCTAGTGAAATGACAGCACAGAAATTCGCAGGAATGGACAAAAGTCCTTTAGATAAGGTGTTTTATAGAACTAAAGCAGATGGCGTGAAAACAAAAATTGTATATAGTAGACCACAATTAAAAGGAAGAACAGTAGCCTCTTTAACACCAGCAGG
>Ga0209395_1002910_pt1 | contig 21804 bp, 9 predicted proteins | sample GOMGulsemesocosm_3_FD_184635 | JGI IMG/M metagenome (GOLD analysis project Ga0209395, IMG submission 184635) | Methane-oxidizing microbial communities from mesocosms in the Gulf of Mexico - GOM9D Gulf of Mexico (SPAdes) (version 2) | ecosystem: Environmental > Aquatic > Marine > Cold seeps... | reverse complement strand
TCTGGCGATCATCGCGGACGGCGTGTTCGAAGGTGCGGAAGACTTAACCGTGACCATCACGAATGTGAGCGGTGCGGGTTCGAGCATCGGCACCGCGGCGGCGACGACCAGCATCACCGACGGCGACAGCGCGCCGGTGCTGACGCTGGACAACGCGAGCGTGAATCTGTCGGAGACGGCGGGTGCGGGTGCGATCACGGGTGCGGACGCGGACGCGACCGATGCCGATGGCACGCCACCGGCGCTGACCTTCGCGCTGGTGGGCACGATCCCGACCGACGGCACGGATCCACTGTTCAGTATCAACAGTACAACTGGCGAGATCAGTCTGACGGCGGCGGGCGCCGCGTTTATCGACTTCGACTCCGCGACCAAGAGTTACGCGGTGGATGTGCAGGCGAGTGATGGCACGAACGTCAGTAACATCGAAACGCAGACGATCAACCTGACGGCTGAAAACGATAGTGCGCCAGTGGCAATTAATGACGGCGCTTACACGCTGAATGAAGGTGGTCTGGATACCGGCCGCAACATCATCACCAACGACATGGATGCGGATCTGCCGGCGGATACCCTGCAGATCGAAAGTGTGAGCGGCACCGCCTGGGCGGGCCTGACCGACAGTACTCATGGCACCTACACCACGGCGCTGGGTTACAAAGAGGTGAACACCAGCAACGGTGTGGTGTACCTCCAGCAGGACGGTACGACTCAGTACCAGCACGACGATAGCGAGACCACCAGTGACAGCTTCACCTACACGGTGAGCGACGGCACGAACAGCTCGAACACCGGCACGGTGAATTACACCGTGACGCCGGAGAACGACGATCCGATCCTAACCCAGGATACCGGCTCGGTGACCGAAGATACGGATGTTGATGGCAGCGACAATTTGGTGGAGACCGGCACTTTGGCACCAGGTACTGGTGGTGATACAGGTGAAGACAAGTTCACTGCTGAAACCGGCTTGGTTGGAACCGGTGGGTACGGAACACTGGATATTGATGTTGATGGCAACTGGACCTACACAGCCGATAACAGTCAGGCAGCGATTCAGGCCTTGAATTCAGGCGGCACACTGACCGATTCAATTACGGTAACCAATGCTGATGGTGTGGCGACGACGACGGTTGACATCACTATAAACGGTACTCAAATCGCCGTTAGTTTGAGTGCCACGCCGAGCGTCAGTGAAGACGGTGGTGTGATTACTTATACCGCAACACTAACGGGTTCAGCTGCGGAAATTGCCGCGCACAATGGTTTGATGGTGACCTTGGACGATGGCCATGAAATTTACATTGCCGCGGGACAAGCCAGTGGCAGCTCCGGCGATGCGGGTAGCTCCGCTACTGTTGTGATTAACGATGAAGATGTGTTTGTTGAGGATCACTCGGTGGTTCGCAATATTGCTTCGGCTGTGGCCGACAACCTTGCGACTGAGTTTTTGGACCTAGACGTCGATACTTCCGATGTGACGACGGTTGTTGCCGATGATACAGATGACACAGATGACATTGCTTATGTGAACATTGTGCAGGACACCGCCACTGTTGCCGAAGGCGGCGCTATCACTTACACCATTTCACTGGTTGATAAGGATGGTAATGCATTGACGGTACCAACCGATGGTGAAGTCAAAGTGTTGTTGGCCTGGAAGGGCACTTCACAGCGCAATGATTACACCGGCGAGCAAACTACCGTTAGTATTCCTGCGGGCAGTAACAGTACGACCTTAATTGTTAACGCAACGACCGATAACAACGGTGAGGGTAGTGAATCGCTGATTGTTGATATTGCCAATGTTGTCGATATCGGCGGTGATTTCGAAAATCTCGAAATTGCTGTGGGTGGCCTTACGGGCACTGACAGCGTTTCAGCCACTATCACCGACGGGGACGACCTGATTGCTGAGGGCAATGACTACACGGCTGCTGATGCGGACACCATTTACGGCAATATTGTGATTGATGCCGGAGATGCTGTTGGGACGATTAACGGTTTGGATGTCGATGGTTCGCTGAATGCGGGCACTATCGTTGATAGTGGTCGCTTGAAGATGAACTTTGAAAGTGATGCTAATACTGGGGACACCAGCTGGGACAGTAGCGAGCCCGACAATGACAGTTTTGAAAATATCGCGGCTAACGGCACTGCAAGCAGCGCATTCGTCGGTATTAATGGCAATAACAGTATTGTATTTACAGGTACTGGTATTGATTACGACATGGACGGTGATGGCGGTGATGACTCCTTTTCAGATAGGTTTGTGGAGAACAACTCTTCCGGTTCAGTGAGTTTTGAAATTTGGTTTAAATCTGACGGCACAGCAACGAATCAGATTTTATTTGAAACGGGTGGTAATGGTGTTGGTGCGGCTATATATCTAGATAACACCAATATAGACACTGATAACTCGATTGTTACATTTGTCGTTAGGCAAAACGGCAATAACAATGAGGTCACTTTTGACCTTGGTGTATTGGGCTTGGATCCTACTGCAGAGTTTGTACAGCTCACTGCGACTCTGAACCACGCCACAGATACTATGACGCTCTACGTGAATGGCGTTGAAGTGGATCAGCTTGTTTCGGGTAACGACATCAGTGACTGGTCGGGTACCAGTGACGCCATGCTAGGTGGCGGTGATGGCGTTATTAGCGGTTATGGCACGGCGGGCTTTAGCGGTGAAATGGCCATCTTTCGTGTCTATGAAGATGAAAATAATGCTGATGGTGAGTTGAGCGGCCAAGAGGTTGCGGATAACTTCCTCGCCGTTGCGGGCATGGCGATAACACAAATTGAAGAGACTGACGGCTCTGTTCATAGCGTCATCGGCAACACCTCGGCTATTGACTTAGGTGATGGTGTGAGTCTGCAAATCGCCGCCGATGGTTCCTACAGCTTTACCACCACCGGTGGTTACACTGGTATGAAGTCATTCACCTACACCTTGACCGATACGGCCGGCAACACCGACACCAACGTGGTGAACTTTGCGGTGGGTGCCAACCCGGTGATTGATCTCGACGGTGATGACAGCAGCGCCGACGGTTTGAATTATGCCGGTACCTTTACCGAGAATAATGGCGGTGTGATGTTTGTCGATGGCGATGTTCTTGCCATGGAAGACAGCTCCAACCTCTCCGGTGCGACCGTAACCTTGACCAATGAAATGTCGGGTGATGAATTCTGGAATAGCCTGACCGGTGTGAAACTTGAAGTGGGCGATGCACTGGAAGGTTCAATACAGGTAGCCAATTATACGGGCGGTGTTGTGACCTTAATGGGCGCGGGTACACCGGAGCAGTACGAGCTTGCCCTTAAAGCCGTTCTGTTCAACAACATCAATAGTGAACCGAATACCACACCGCGTGTCATTGATGTCACCGTTACCGATGGCGCCAATAGCAGTGCGACCGCGACGGCGACTTTGAATGTCAATGTTATTAACACTCCGCCGGTGTTGGATCTTGACATTGGTGATGAGACGGCAGCCGGTATTGATTACGCCACGTCCTACACCGAAAACGGCGCGGCAGTGGCGATTACCGATATCGCTGATACTTTGGTGAGTGATGCCAGTGACACTTTGATGGGGGCCACGATCACCCTCACCAATACACAAACTGATGATTTATTGGACGCGACTGCGGTGGCCGGGCTGACAGTAGTGGAAACGGTTGGTGGCGGTGGTGAACTGATCATTACCCTGAGTGGCACCGCGACGGCAGCGGTTTATCAAGCGGCGATTGAGGCGATTCGATTCAGTAACTCAGGGGACAACCCAGGCAATACCGACCGGGTTGTTGAGGTGGTTGTGAATGACGGCAGTGATAGCAGTTCGGTTGCAACGACCACTGTTTCAGTGACACCGCTTGATGATGACGCGCCGACGGCGATCAATCAGTCTGGACAGACCTCGCCTGCTGGGGTGTTGATATTGACACTGGATAACCTTGAGTCGACAGACGTTGATTCGAGTGATCCCGCTCTGATTTATTTGGTGGGTAATGTTGTCCATGGCACGCTGGTTATTAATGGTAATCCTTGGGGCGCTGGAACGAATGACAGTTTTACCCAACAAGATATTATTGATGGGCATGTTATTTATACCCATGATGGCAGCGCTAATGAGAGTGATAGCTTTAATTACAGTGTCAGTGACGGTGCAAATGTTTTGTCGGGGCAGACGTTTACAGTGGTTCGCAGTGCTCCACCGGTTGCGCTCGATAGTTTGGTGGACACGGATGAAGATCAAACGCATATTTTCACATCCGCTGAGTTTGATTTTACGGATGTCGGAAATGATCCGATGGTATCCATTACCATTCAGTCGCTTGAGAGTGTGGGAAGTCTGCAGTTAGACGGCGTTAACGTTGTCGCTGGGAATACCATCACTAAAGCGGATCTAGATGCGGGGAAACTTATGTTTATCCCATTGCCGGATACCAGTGGCAGTGGCTATGACAGCTTTACCTTTACCGTAAATGATGCGGATGATGGCGTCGTAGCGGCGACCATGACGGTTGATGTTACGGGTAAGGATGATGGTCCTGTTGGTCCTGTCACGGATACCGATCTGGTGGTTAACCGTGTTACTGTCGGCAGTGGCGCTAATGTCGTCGTAGGTGTGACGGGAGCGGCTAATGACCCAGACCCAGAAGATACGGTCAGCTACTCGTTGAACGACGATGGCGGTGGTCGTTTTCAAATTGATTCGACGACAGGCGTTGTAACGACGACGGGTACGGGCTTAGGTGCAACCGCTACCGTTACCATTATTATCTTGGCTACCAGTTCAGATACCACCACCAGTGTGGCCAGTTTTGATATTGATATAGTGGATGCCAATGATGACTTTGCCGTTGTTCACGAAAGTGCTTTGGCTGATGGCTCTAATCAGGTTGAGGTCTCGTTTGATGGTACCGATGAGGCGGGACAGAACGTAAGTGCTGGTGAGGGCACCTCAGTGGCCACCGGCAACCTGTTGTCTAACGATGGCGGTGCTGTGAGCATTGTTGATGTCGCGGGTATCACCCCCGTGAGTGGTGTCATCACTGTTAATAGCTCTCAGGGCGAGTTGGTTGTTGATGCAGCGACGGGCGCTTACACCTACACACTACACACTCAGGCCAACAACAGCGCAGCCGTGAATGATCTCAGTTTTACGGATGTATTTACCTATGAGAACAATCAGGGTGTCAGCGCGGATTTAAAAATATCCATTGTTGACGATGTGCCCGTGGCCGCAGATGTGACTGCTGAAGTTGAAGAGGTGGAAGCACAAGCTTATCAGCTGGTGCTTACTCTGGATGTGTCCGGCAGTATGGACAATGAATCGGGTACGGTAAACTTTACCGACGGTACCAGCAGTACTCGTATTGATATGGCCGAAGAGGCTCTGATTGCACTGGCGGCTGAATACTTCAGTCAATCAGATAACGTGACTATTCAATTCTTCACTTTTGATGATGCAGTCGCATCGTTCGGTACTTATACGGATCTGGCCAGTTTTACAGTGGCTGTTGAGCAGGGGGATGTCTCGGGAGGGACGGAATATGACGTCGCCCTCGATCGTATGATTACTGAGCTTGGGGGCAATTCATCGAACGGCAGTGGATCACTGACAGCGCCGTTCGATAATGCCCCCTATCAAACAATTTCCTACTTCATATCCGACGGAGCTCCTAATGATGGTACCGGAGCGTTGGCGTCTGCTGGGAATTGGCTAACCTACGCTTCCAACAACGCTATCGACTCTTATTCCGTTGGTATTGGAACAGGTATTTCAGATACTCAGTATTTGGATGCTATTGCCAATGTTGATGTTGATGGTTCCGGAAATTCGGCTGGCGATGGCGCAATCATTGTGACAGACCTACGTAACCTTGAAGCCGAGCTACTCAGCACTGTCCCAGTTTCATCTGAGGGCAGTGTGGTGGCCACTGGCACAGTACGAAGTGTCGAGTTTGGCGCTGACGGCGGCAATATTGAGTCCATCGGTGTGATGCTTGATACCGATGACAACACGAATACCGCCGAGGTCCTGATCACCTTCACCTACGATGAATCCAGTGGTGAAATAACCAACGACGGGGGTTATAGCACTGTCTCAGGTAGCTTGTTAACGCTCAACGATGTCACTGATTTTAGAATGGGTGCGTTGCTTTTTGATTTCAGCGATGGGAACTACACCTATTACGCGGCTTCGACGGTTAGTGAGGGCGATAGCTTCTCCTTAGATTTTGTTGCTGTCGATGGCGATGGTGATAAAACTGACCCTGCAGTCTTAACGATTAATATCGTCGACGGTAAACCCGTGGCCAATGATGATACCGATACCTTGTTTGGTTTTGACTCGGCACTTGAGGGTAATGTCATTACCGGTATAGGCACTGATGGCGGTGTATCACTGGGTGATGCATTTACTAGCTTTTCGTCTCAGGGCGAAGGTGTTGATAGGGCTGTTGATGATGCCGTCGTGACTGAATTTATTTACCGCGGAGACACGATTGATCTCACGGTAGCTTCCTCATTGACAAATGTTGCCGATAACGCCGGTAATTTTTATGACGTAGACGTTGTCAGTGGTAAGGCGACCATCTCCAACGATGATGGCAGCTCACTGGTATTTAGTAGTGGCGGTTACTATAAATACATCCCTGCGACCCTGCCAGCTTTAGGCGCTGTGACGACCATCAGCGAAAGCTTTACCGATGGTTCTGCCGACCAGGGTACTACGCTAGAGAATCCGATTATTGGCAGCGGCTTTAATCGCAGTGCCAATACGGATGATGGTCCTAGCGGTGAACCGGGCCACTTAAAATTGACGTTTGATAGCGCGCTCTATCCTAGGGGCGTAACAGATATTACTTTGAATTTCGACCAGGCTGATACCGGTACCGGTGGCGCTCTGGTGCTCTACCATATTGATGGTCATGAGCTGGGCTCTATTCCACTTGATAGCACAAGTATTACTATTCCTGCTAGCTACAGTAATGTGGGTCACTTGGAAATTATTCCTAATGGTTTGACTGGAAACGACGAGTGGAGTCTTTCCAGTGCGGACTTTAAAGGGGTTGCGCTTGATAGTACGTCACCGGCGCAGGAACCAGAGGAGATCACATACACCTTGACGGACAACGAAGGCGACACCGACTCGGCCACGCTCACTTTAAATACTATTTACAATACGATTTTATCCGCTCAGGACAGTATTGAAGCTGACCCAAGTGCCGTAGTAGGCCTCACAGGGCACTATTATGGTCGTGCTAATCTGAGCAGTGTTTCTGAGGCCGAATCAACGGTCAACGCCAACAGTCCTGATGCCAGCTTTAGCGCTACTAATGTGAACTACCTCCTGAACAGTGGTTCAGACTTGGGAACAGGAACTAGCTTGGATGATTTTCTTGAGGGGGATGCTGCTAGCCTGTCAAATGATCCAAGCGATACTGCCTCGGCGGTCTTACACCTTACCGGCGGTATCTATTTTAACGCAGGAACTTATAACTTTAGGGTGACCGCTGATGACGGTTACAGTGTTCGTATTGATGGCACAGTGGTCGCTGAGTTTGATAATAATCAGGCCGCAACATCACTCGAAGGATCTGATTTTACTTTTTCCAGTGACGGCTACCATACGCTGGAAATTATCTACTGGGATAACACCGGTGGCGCGGCTTTACATGTGGAATACCGTGCTGGCAGTGGCACTTACACAACACTTGATAGTTCGAATACCGTTTCAAGTACGGTTGTTGTCTCCGGGGATACCTTGAACGGTACCTCTACGAATGATTTCATTTCAGGGCTCGACGGTGACGATGTCATCGATGGTAAAGAGGGCGCGGATATATTAGAGGGTGGGGAAGGTAGCGATACTATTACGGGTGGTGATGGCAGCGATATTATTGATGGTGATGAGGGTGACGATATTCTCTCGGGTGATGATGGAGCCGATAAAGTAACGGGTCGTGCTGGCGACGACACCATCAAAGGGGGCACGGGGGCTGATGTACTTTCCGGTGGCGATGGAGATGATGATATCGAAGGCAATGATGACGCTGACCTTATTGATGGCGGAGCTGGCGCCGATACGCTCGATGGTGGCAGTGCTGCCGACTCGATTCTGGGTGGCGAGGGCGATGACATTATCTTCGGCGGCTCGGGCAACGATACAATTGAAGGTGGTCTAGGCAGTGATTCCCTCTACGGTGGCGATGCCGTCGCTGGGTCTGGAACGGACACGTTTGTGTGGAGAATAAACGAACAGGGCACAGTTGCTACACCGGTGATTGATACCGTTTACTTCTTTGATGCAGACCCCGGTGGTGATGTGCTTGATTTACGGGATCTATTACAAGGCGAAGATGGGCTGCAGGTTAATGGCGGTGACCCTTTAACCGATTACCTGCAGTTTAGCGAGAGTGGTGGCAATACCACGATTGAGATTGATCATAATGGGGGGGCATTCTTCCAGGCAACGCAAAAGATTGTATTGCAGGGGGTTGATCTTACCGCGGGAGGCACTAGATCGGACTCGGACATCATTGATGACTTATTGCTGAATAACCAACTACTCACGGACTAGAGATTCAGTGAAACCCGTTTAAAGCCTCAGCCCAATCGCTGGGGCTTTTTTCTTATTATTGAATGCAAAAAGTGAGACTGTTAAAAGTTAATTAAACGCTAATAAATCAAATTTTTATACGCTTTGGTACTAAGAACCGCGAGCTTAGGTTTAATTGTTCTTTGTCTGTGTGTGGCCGCCAGTGGGATCATAGGCCGATGTATGAGAGGTGAAAAATGGCAGAGCAGAACGCGGATCCGATAGATGTTAAACAGAGCGGTATTCAGGCAGAGGTCAGGGGTCTTGACGGCCATGTTGTAGTGTCGCGCAATGCCGAACCCGTGGAGATACGGGTGGGCTCTAGCCTAGAGCGCAACGACGTTATACAAACCTTGGGGGCTAGCGCGATGGTGTTGGTTCTGGCGGACGGGCGCATCGTGTCGTTGGGGCATGATCAGTCATTCGAGCTAACCGATGACAACCTTGCGGCGCACACGACAACACATCCTTCCGACATAGACGCGCTGCAGTCTGCAGAGTTAGAGATTGAAGCGATTACGGCGGCCTTGGCGGCCGGTAAAACCCTCGATGAGATTTTACCCGCGCCGGCGGCCGGTGGTACGGGGCCTTCTTCCTCAGGTAGCGGCGGCACCAATGGCGTGCGTTTTGAATTCAACGGCAGTATTGGTGATAGCGCTCCGCAGAGCGGCTTTGAAACTCAGAATGTGAATGACGCTGGCGGCGTGGATGCGGCCAATACGCGTGAAGCTTTCTCGGGTCTTGCTAAGCCCGTTGCTGTTGATGATCAGGTCAATGCTATAGAAGATGGCGTGCAGGTAACCGCCAGTGTACTGATTAATGATACCTTGCCCGATGGCGCGGACATCAGTGCTTTTGATGCCTTGTCTATAGCGGGTGGCGCTGTCGTGAGTCTTGACGATGGCACGTTTACCTATACACCGGTTATCGATTTTAACGGTGTGGATCGTTTTACCTACACGCTAACGGATGTGAACGGCGATACGTCGATCGGTGTCGTCAACGTAAACGTCGTGTCGGTTAACGACGCTCCTGACTTTGTATTGGCTGGTGATGTGTCCCAGCTTGAAGATGCCGGAAATCAAACGATTGCTGGTTTTGCATCGTCTATATTTCCCGGCGCGTTGAATGAGAGTAACCAAGTTTTAACCTTCAGTGTGACTACCACGAATGATGCCGCGTTTGCGGCATTACCGGTGATCGATACTGTCACAGGCGACTTGAGCTATACGCTCGCCAATGACTTTAATGGTGGGCCGCTGCGCATTGATGTCACGCTGATTGACGATGGCGGCACGGCTTTGGGCGGTATTGAGCGTGCCAGTGCCAGCTTTAACATTACAGCGGTCGCGATAAACGATGCCCCTGAGTTTACCCTGGCGGGTAATCAAGCAGTGTTAGAAGATGCCGGCGCGCAAACTGTGCTGGGGTTTGCCAGCGATATTAGCACAGGACCTGCCGATGAAAGTGGCCAGACCTTAGACTTTTCGATTACCACCAGTAACGATGCGGCTTTTTCTGTGTTGCCCAGAATTGACCCTGCTATAGGTGATTTAACTTACACCTTGGGCAATGATTTTAACGGTGAACCGATTACCGTTGAGGTCACATTGAGCGACGATGGTGGCACGGCCAATGGTGGGATTAGCAGCAGCTCATCCAGTTTTACCATTACCGCCAGCGCGGTTAACGATGCGCCGCAGTTTTCATTGGCTGGAAACCAAACCGTATTGGAAGACGCCGGTGCGCAAACCATCAGTGGTTTTGCCAGTGGACTTTCGGCAGGGCCGGCTAACGAGAGCAACCAGGCTTTAAATTTTTCCCTCAGTACCAGTAACGATGCAGCGTTCTCTGTTTTCCCGAGTATTGACCCTAGCTCGGGCGCTTTAACGTATACCACAGCCGACGATTTTAATGGCGGGCCGATTACCATTAATGTCACGTTGACTGACAGCGGTGGTAGTGCAAACGGCGGCGATAATAACGCTTCGGGCAGCTTTACAATTGATGTGACGCCGATTAATGATGCCCCTAAATTTGCCCTTGGCGGTGATCAATCTGTGCTAGAAGACGCCGGTGCACAAACCGTACTGGGGTTTGCCAGCGATATTAACGCTGGACCTGCCGATGAAAGTGGCCAGACCTTAGACTTATCGATTACCACCAGTAACGATGCGGTTTTTTCTGTGTTGCCCAGAATTGACCCTGCTACAGGTGATTTAACTTACACCTTGGCCAATGATTTTAACGATGAACCGATTACCGTTGAGGTCACCTTGAGCGACGATGGTGGTACCAATAATGGGGGTATTAGCAGCAGTTCTTCGAGTTTCACCATCAGCGCGACAGCAGTGAATGACGCACCGGGGTTTCGCTTGGTTGGCGATCAAACCCTACTGGAAGATGCGGGTGCGCAAACCGTGAGTGGTTTTGCTAGCGGCATTACCGCGGGCCCCGCCAATGAAAGTTCGCAGGGGTTAGGTTTCTCGATTACCACCAGTAACGATGCCGCGTTTTCTGAGCTGCCGAGTATAAACACGGTGAGTGGCGATTTAACCTACACACTGGTCGACAATTTTAACGGGGGCCCTATCACGGTTGACGTCATCTTGCGTGACAGCGGAGGTACAAGTAATGGTGGTGCCAATAGTCATTTCTCGAGCTTTAGTATTAGCACTGAGGAAGTTAATGACGCACCGCTGTTTACCCTAGCGGGCGACCAAACAATAGCGGAAGATGCAGACGCGCAAACCGTGAGCGGTTTTGCCAGCGATATCGCAGCTGGGCCAGCCAACGAGGCCGGCCAGGTTCTAAATTTCAGTATCACGACTGATAACCCGGCAGCCTTTGCAATCTTGCCAGAGATTGATCTTGCCAGCGGGGACCTCAGCTATACCTTTGCCGATGACTATTTTGGCAGTGTGCAGGTAACAGCGACCTTGTCGGACGATGGCGGTGTGCTCAATGCGGGTGTGGACTCACTGACTCGAACATTTTCACTGGAAGCCACAGCGGTGGTGGATGTCTTTCATGGCGGCGCCGGCAAAGACAATATTGTTGCGACCGCAGGTGATGATGAACTCTACGGTCTGGGCAAAGCCGATACCCTAAAGGCGCTGGCCGGTAATGACTGGGTCGAAGGTGACGCTGGCAACGATAAACTTTACGGTGATGAGGGCAACGATAAGCTCTTCGGCGGCAATGGCAACGACCGTATAGAAGGCGGCGCAGATGATGACGAAATCAGTGGTGGCGATGGTAAAAATACCCTCTTTGGCGATGAGGGTGATGACACCTTCAATGTGACGGGCACCAATGCATCGTTCGATTATGTTAACGGCGGCGCCGATACTGACTCTCTAATCAGCGACGGCACTGGTGCGGTTATTAATCTGCGTTACCTTAACGGGATAGAGGTCATCGATGGCGGCCGAGCCGATGCCTATATACAGGGTGATGCCGGCAATAACACTTTGAACGTTCGCAACAGTACACTTACGGACATCACTTACATTGATGGCGGTGCAGGTAAGGATAAAATCTACGGTTCGGCTCAGGCTGACGTTATAAAAGGTGGCGAAGGCAAGGATGACCTGCGCGGCTTTGACGGCAGTGATGTATTGATCGGCGGTGCCGGTAATGATTCGCTTAGAGGCGGCAGCGGTCAAGATACTTTAACCGGTGGCGAAGGTAACGACACCTTGCGTGGTGACGGCGGGAATGACACCTTTACGGTGACTGGCGATAACGATGGTTATGATAATTTTATTGGTGGGGCGGGTACCGATAATATCATCAGCGACGGCACAGGTGATGTGTTAACCGTGAAGGCGATCACTCAGGTAGAAAGCATTGATGGCGGCCGAGCGGATGCTTATATTCAAGGCAGTGACGCTAACAACAAGCTGGATTTAAGGAATACCACCCTGTCGAATATTGATCGCATTGAACTGGGTGACGGGAAAGATAACTTCTTTGGCACCGCTCAGACCGATGAAGTTTACGGCGATGATGGCAACGATACCTTGCGTGGTTACAACGGTAATGACGCCCTCTATGGCGGTGACGGTAATGACACCTTAAACGGCGGCAACAATGATGACACCCTGTACGGCGGTGTCGGCATTGATAGCCTCATTGGTGGTAAAGGTGAGGATGTGTTGTTTGGTGGCGATGGTGACGACACCCTGAAAGGTAATGGTGGTAGTGATACCTTTGCTTGGGCTGCCGGTGATACTGGCACGGATGTGGTTGCAGATTTTAAAGGTGGTCAAGGTGATGTTATCAACTTGAAGGATTTACTTGCGGGTTATACCGCAGGTGATGACCTCGACGCTTTTATTGACTTAAATTATGTTGCTGCCCCTAAGGTGACTAGCTTAACGATTGATCTTGATGGTGCAGGTGCGGGTACAGATCAGCAGGTTATTGAAATTAAAAATGTAAACTGGTCTGCTTACTCTACTGATATCGATGGCTTGCTCGGTAAAGGGTGGCTGGATGTGAGTACGGATTTGTAGCTGGACATAGGAGTATTTTTTTGTTGCACACTTGTTTTAAATTTTTTGATGCTGGCGCATGTCTGTTTGGCCTGCTGATGGCGCTTTTTTCTGCATCACTCTTTGCAGGCTGTTTGAACTCCAGTGAGTTGGGCGAAACAAAACTTGAAGGGCGATGGCTGCAGGGTGCCCTACTAAAAGGCAGTACCCGCGAAGGCAATAGTGTTCGCTTCTTGGGGAATCAAGTTCCAGTCTCAGCCTCTGGCGTGTTTATGTTGGGGTTGGGACGCGACGCTCCCCGCCAAGTGGAATTACACCTAAGCTCTTCTCAAGGGGAGAGCTGCAGCCACACGTTTACTGTGGAACAGCGTGATTACCGCATACAGCGGGTCGAGGGCGTGCCCAAGAAAACCGTCAATCCTGGCCCAGAATACTATAAGCGTATTCGCGCTGAGGCCGCTGCCGCCCGCAAGGCGCGTACCGCACGTTTGGACCTCGCTCACTATCTACAGCCTTTTCAGTGGCCACTGACCGGCCCGATCAGCGGTGTTTACGGCAGTCAGCGCTATTACAACGGCACGCCGCGTCGGCCGCACTATGGGGTGGATATCGCCCGCCCAATCGGTACGCCGATTATGGCACCTGCTGGGGGAGTGGTGACCTTGGCGCACGATGATATGTTCTTCTCCGGTGGCACCTTGATACTCGATCACGGGCAGGGATTGTCGTCGTCCTTTTTGCACTTAAGCAAGTTGCTTGTCGAGGTTGGTCAGGTCATTGAACAGGGACAGCTGATTGCCGAGGTGGGGGCGACTGGGCGGGTCACAGGGCCGCACCTTGATTGGCGTATGAATTGGCTTAATCAGCGGGTAGATCCGCAGTTATTAGTACCCGCCATGCCTTAGTGGCAGTTTTTTGGCGCTGTTATCTTGACGACTTGATGGCGTCGACACCCAGGTTTCTAGCGAACTGCCCATTAGACGCCGCTGCTTCTTATTCGACTTAAGCTTTCCACCCGCCTAGTGGTGTTTTTTAATTTGTCTGGGCTCTGTTCAGGCACGGTTAATTCATACCCCACTAAGCTCACTTCGCTTATCTATGCCTTAATACACAGTCTTTTTGTGTTTTTATACACGATACGGCAAAAATATTTTGTGACTGGTGTTTAATTGACGTATTGTCGTGTACTTAAGGATGAGTGTTCCGCGCATGATGAAATTCTGCCGCTCTAGTTCGGCTGCCGAGAGGAATGTGACATGTGCTGCCAAGAGTGCCGGACTGGGTTGGCGCAGTATTTGCTTTGGTTATAGTAATGGCTTGGTTTAATTTCTATTTATAAGGTGGAATAAAAATGCAAAACTCTATTAAGGTATTGGCGGCCGCTTTGGCTTTGGGTGTTTCTGGTGGTGCGTTTGCTGTGAGTACTGATGGTTCACTTGATGCTACCTCATCTAGTGACGATGTAACTGTGACAGTTGAAGTTGAAGAGGCGGTAAAAATCACTTTAGGGGCTGGAGCTGATGCTGTTATCGATTTCGGTACCCATGCTACAGATGGTAGTGGTACGGCGACTGACTCGGCCTCCATGTGCGTGTACCACCGTGGCGTAAGTACGGTAGGTGTACTTCTTACTTCTACAAAGTCAGAAACTGCCAACGTATTCGAGATGGAGCACGGTACTGAGACTGATGAGCAATTGACTTATGCTATTACTGGTTGGACCGAGGGTACTAAAGAGGAAAATATCACGGCAGATCCAGCCGATAGTACCTGTGGTAGTGCTAATAACTTGACTTTAAACGGGACGATATCCACGACGGATTTGGACGCCGCTAAAGCTGGTACTTACACAGACACGTTGACCATCACAGTTACGCCAACCTAATTGGTTATTGGGTAAAAAAGCTCTGGAAGGCTTAGTCTCCAGAGCTTTTTTTTGTCTTTTATTTGTCGAAAGTCATGGGGTTCAATCTGTTGAGGTGCGGTCTATTACATTTGGGGTTGCTCTTAAGTTTCGATTGGTTATCTCTTGCGTGGGTCTTTCTTAAGGTGTTCTCCCTGCGTCCCTACTAATGCTTATCATGGTGCCTAGGTGCAGCTGGTGATTATTGATTCGTCTAATAAGTAGTTCGCATTTGTGATGCCGGCTAAAAAGGTGTGCTCTGTTCTACTGTTTCTATTTTTTGTCTGCGCGTGCAGCGCACATGCGAAAAAAATCATCAGCATTGATCCCTTTCAGGTAAATAAAAGCGTGCATGAGTTTGTGGTTGCGAGTGACTTTGAGCCGCTGTGGTTTGATATTGTTGGTTGTGTGTCCGCCTGCGAAGCTAAGAAAAAGCAAGAGTGACTCATTGTTACCTGCTCACCCTTTTAGTTGTATGCAGCCATGCCAAGCAGTGGTAATAGTGCAGTTTTCTCTGTCGAGTTGTTGGGTGAGGGGCTGCAGGTATTGTCGGGTGAGCGCTATCGTGGTATTTGATCATGACGGCTAAGCTTGAATAATACGGTGCTGTTTTATTTGGTGGTTTATGGTCGTATTAATGGTTATCGATAGGCTAAAAGAGTACTGTTATTCGTATTCAGCGGTTATATTTAACCTGTTGAGGGTGGCGGTCTTGCTGCTAAAAAGATGAGTCAGGTGGTAAATGTGAGTGCTAGGAATACGGTTATGCGTACACCGCTATTATTGGTTGTATTGCTGTTTTTTTGCAGCCCAGCGAGTGCTTATTGGTACATAGACTTTGGTGACTTTTTATCGATCAATCAAGACTTTGCTAATGTAACCGCTAAGGATGAGTCAGTTCCGCTCACATTCAATGGCTGTGTTTGGTCTTATCAGATTAAGAGAGCAAATAAGAATGATCGTAGTCATGTATTTCGGGACTGGATACTGACTCGCGATAGTACCGTAATGACACGCATTGGTGGCGGGGGTACCTTGAAACTTGAGATGACGTTTAACAATGTAGGGCTGGCCGCCGGTGCTTCTAGTGCTGCGGTTACGCCTGGTCACTCGGGCAACTTTCCTGGCGCTAAGGGCGATAGGAGCAATCCACTTGTTGGTACATTCTGTGGGTCGACTGTAGATTTAGAGGTGAAAATTGACTCTGATGATTGGTGGTCTCAGCCGGCTGGGGATTACGCGGGTACGGTAGAATTTGAAATTTGCCATGCTAAAAATAGCGGTATTGGCTGTCGTACTAATAGCGCGGATAACTCGGCGACTCAATCTGTTCCCTTTACGATTACGGTTCCGGAAGCGGTAAAGCTGACGTTGAATTCTTCGGATGATCTTCATTTTGGTACTTTAACAACGGCTGGTACAGGCGCCGCTAATACACCATCGGTTGGTGTTTGCGTTTATCATCGTGGCGATAGTCAGGCTCAGTTGATGTTGGATTCTGCAAACACGATAAGTGCATCCGGTACAGCGAACACGTTTAATATGGCCCGAGTGGGTGGCGCTTCAAGCCCATCGGCCACCGCGCTGGTGGAATACACTGTAAAGGTGGATACGGTCCCATTTATTACAGATCAACAGCAGGGAGTTGCTGCTGATGCTAGCAGCCCATCTTGCAGTGGTGGTTCAAACCACACTGTGAATGTTGAGCTGGTTCCAGGCGCCGTTGACGCTGTAGAAGAGGGCACTTATCAGGACACCTTAACGTTTACCGTCACCCCAAGTTAGCGGGTATTTTTTTGGCGCATTTAATGTTCTTGTGAGGCTTCGGGGGCTTTCAACTTCTTACTTCATTTCACAGCTTAGTTCACCCAGTGAGGCGATGCCGTTACTGGCGCTAATCTCCGGCAGCTCGAGTTCACAGCTGGCCTCACGTGTTTTCACTTTGATTTCTTTTACGTCATTTCTAATTTCTGCTTGAAAGAAACCGTACTCGTCGGTGGTGGAAAGGCCACTGACGCCTTCAATCAAGGCGTTGCTTATGGCATCGCCGTGTTGATCGCTAAGCCGGCCAAAGACAATGTTGGTGGCGGCAATATCCCAGTTTAAGCTCACCACGTTACCCGGGTAGAGGGTGACGCTTTGTTGCTGTTGGCTGTATTCAATAAATCCCTCGCCATGGTGTTGCAGTTGTACCTGATAGGTTTCAAAAGGGCGTAGGTTGATCGCGGTGGTACGCCCTGGGGTGGCAACGCCACGATCCGCGCCATTGATCACGATTTTGAAACGTGGGTCCTGGGCCTGGCCGTTGACTTTTATCAGCAGGGCGCTCTGGGTTTGTTCGCGGCCGCCAAGGGTGATGCTGTCGCCGTTGATCATAAAGCTGGTGGAGATGACGCCACTGTTGGAACGTGTGGTGGTCTGGCCACTGCTGGTGGATTCGTGTTGCAGTTTGACGGCCCCTAGATGGGAATCCCAATCTAGACCTGTGCTGGTGCGTGTTTGGCTCGGTGCATCACTATGGGTAAGGGTGATGTTGAGGTCATCATCGGGCAGCAGTTCATTGTCTTGCCAGCTCAGGCTGGCATTTTGTTGCAGCGTATTGTCGCGGCGATTGTCTTGATCAATGTTGGTGTAATGATCAGCCTGATAATCGGCGCTTAGGTGTTTGCCGCCAAAGCGCAGCTGAGCATTGATGACAAACTGGCTGGCGCCACCTTCTCGGCTGGCGCGCATGCCCAGCAGTAGATCAGTCGTACCCAGTGGAATACGGGGCAGATCAAAACTGGCGTTGTAGCTTTCTTGGCTATCATCATCGCTGCGGTTGACGTTGCCACCAAGGGAGAAGCGACCCATGCGGGAGCCGTAGGAGAGGTTAAGGCTGGCCTGTGTTACTGGCGCGCCAAGGTTGTCGTACTCACTATTAAAACTGTCTAGCTTGCTGTTCCAGATACGGCGCAGGCCGCCATTGAGTTGGTAGGCGCTGAGAGAGAGTCGGCTGGTTGTGCTCAGGCCATAACCTTGTTGGTCGGTAACGGCCGCGTTGACGTTGAGGTCATAGCGGCGGCTGAAGAAAAAGCTGCCGACTTCCAGGGCGTTAATACCTGCCGTGTGGCTGATGCCGGTGTTGAGGCTGGTTTGATCGTTAAGGCGTGTGTTGTAGCCAGCGCGAAAAGCGACTTCGCGGATGCCTTTGGCGATGGTGTCGCCCGCGTTTTGTTCGATAAGCTCACCGGCTTCAAAGAAGTAGAGCGCTTGATCAACCGGCGGCAGTTGGTTGGACTTAGAGTAGAAGCGGGTCTCGCTGCGCTCAGCGCCGCTGTCCTCTTTAATGCGGATTTCTACATCGTAGGCACCACCCGGCATGAGGGTGGTGTCAATGGTTTGGTTACCGGCTTCGTAACGGGCGGTGGTGATCAAACGATCATCTTTGTAGAGCGATACACGGCTGCGGCTGCGCAGAAACACGATCAGCTGGTTACCGCTGCTGAGTCGCAGATCATTGCGGGTGTCGAGTGTGCTGGCGATACGCACACCGCGCATGCTGTTGTTGGGCATAAACAACAGGCCGTTATTATCGCTTTCGAGAATGCCGGCTTGATAATTTTTACCCTGCCAGTCGTGCTGCAGTGCCAGGGTTTGAATGCGCTTGTTGTCGTCTTGATCGATATCACCATTAATATTGAGGCGTGTTTCTTTAAAGGCCAGTGTGGAGTTACTGAACAGGCTGTAGTCGGCCTCACTGTCGCTGCTCTCGCTGTAGGCACCATGCAGGCTTTGCAGCCAAGACAGGCGGCTGTCTGAGGCGGGTAGAAACTTTTGTTTTTTAAGGGTGCGCACAGACAGATAGTGGGCGTTTATATACAGGTCGACGCGAAAGCGGTTTTCATCAAAGATAACCCCGGCGATTTCAGGTTCGAGCTCGCCGCAGCCTTGTTGGCCCTGGTATTGGCAAATTAATTCTGCGTGGGCATCCAGCTCACCATTGATAGCCGACAAAACAGCATTTGGCTCGAGAAGATCGCCTAGGCGAGCGGTGACGAGTGCTGGCTGGCTGAACTCAATAGTTGAAGGGGTAAACGTTGCCAGTTGCGAGTTTACAAATCGATCGCCGTAATAGACATCGATGAGGGTGGTTTGCGGTTCGAGCAGTGACTCAAAGCCAGCCGGTATCGCACTGGCTTGGCCCTGGGTGGCTTGAAACCCAAATGCCAAAAAGCAGACAGCCAGCCAGGCGAGGCGGCGTTTTTTGTTGGGGTTAATCATTTCGGCGGCTAGTGGTCAGCAAGTGCTTCTTTTAAAACTTAGGGAATGGTTCTTTGGGTGCTGCCTTCAAAACTGGTCATCTGATAAGCGGCGGGTTGATCTAGCGGTAGCTCGGCTTCCCAGGTATTGCCTGGGTAAACGCGGCGGGTCGGTAGTTGCTGGCACTGCTCACTTTGGGTGTTGGTTTCACCTTCGGGGCACTGGCTGCCGTTGTAGAAGAGTACGTTGGTGTTGCCCTTGTTAACAACGCGCAGTGTTTTACCGGTGCGGCTGATGTCCAGGTTTTGTACTGGTTCGACGGCATCAATCATCAGCAATATTTGATAGGCGACAACAACGCGCACCATACTGCCTTTGGGGTCGGCGAGTGGCGGCAGTACGGGCGTGACATTGATGCGATAAATGCGTTCGTCACCCGCAGCGACGGTGTTGATCAGGCGCACCAGCTTTTGACTTTTGGTCGGAACGATTAACTTGCTCGGAGTTGCGATCAGCTTCATCTCTTTGGGGTCGGTAACCTTGACCAGCTCTTCTTCGTGGCTACCTGGGTTACGCACTTCGAAGACTTCGATATTAACGTAGCCCACTTCGTCGCCGTTATTGATGACTTTAAAATCTTGGCGTGGTGGCTGGTCGGCGCTCATGCGGATAATCGCGCGGTCGACAAAGATATCGGCCGAAGCCAAGGCTGGCGCGAGCAGTACGAAAAGGCACAGCATTATCGAGTGAAGTGTCTGTCGTAGTTTCATGGTGTTATCCAATTTTGTGATTTTATTGTTGTTGTTTTTACAATTATTGAACGGAAGCGGTTAGGCCGAGTAGTCCTGAATAAATACCCGCTTCAGCGTTACGCATTTCATCCGCTGTTACGATGATGATAAAAGAGGCTGTGTTATTACCGTCGCAATCACTGCTTCCAGATTGTACGTCGTAATAGGCTGAGCGCTGGCCGGGGATCAGTTGGTCCCTACCGCCGTTAGTGAGGTCTCCACGGAAATACACCTGATAGCTGATGTTGTCACCGTTTTCCGACTGCAGTTGGAAGGGCGCATTACCGCCATCGGTTGCCGAGGCTGAGACGCTGTAACGGCCGCCGGTGTTGCCGCGTACGCAGATGCTTTCTTCCACTTCGACATCACTGTTGCGATCGGTGACGTCAATGACTATGTCACTGACGTTGGATATTTGAATGTTGGGCTCAATGGCCAGAGTGATCGTGGTGGTGGCCGTTGACTCGGTGGCGGTTGTGTCACCTTGCAGGGCGCTGTGGGCCAATGGCATAGTGAGTAGCAGTGCAGAGAGAGAGCGCGCGACGTATCTAATAATCTTCACAGCTTTTAATGTCCCTGACGCTTGCCTATTAACGGCGCGAATTTATTAAATTATTAATAAGGCAGGATTCTACACAAAAGCACTAGGGGGGGGAATGCGGGGCCGGCTTAGCCGTTATTATTAATTGAAGGGCTCAATGAATATCAGCAGACAAAGCGCTGAGTTTTTTGCTGGAGCCTTGTCGTTACTGGGGGGCTATGGTCAGCGTTAGAACGCTGTCGCTGTGGATCGTTGACGGGTTGATCTGACGGATGGCCAGCTGAGCGCTGTCGCACTGGCTGGAGAGGCTTTGACTGCGGGTGGCGTGCTGGTTGCTCAGGCTTTCACCGTTGTAGCTGACCTCATAACCTTGACTGCTGTTTTGCTGGTTGTGGCTCCACTGGCTAGAAAGCTCGAAACCGTCGATGCCGCGACCCTTGATACAGAAGTCATCGAGAACATTGTCATGGGTGTTATAGAAGACATTGTCGAGGCCTGTAACCTCTATGCGCGGTGCTATGCGCAACGTTATCTGTACCTGTGCGCTGGAGGTTTGCCCCAGTGTGCCTTGGCTGGCGGCAAAGGCGCTGGTAGCGGCCAATGGTGATAGCAAGATGGTTGCCGTGAGCGCGGTAGCGCGCAACAGGCTCTGACGCCCCAAGTTGCGCTTGAGTTGGCGCTCACTTATGTAGCCCAGGTTGATGAGGATCTCACCCAGCGGCGCTGTACTGTATTTTTGCTCGGCAAGGGCTGACTTGAGCTGCGCAGGTGTAATGACACCACGCTTTACGAGTAGATCGCCGAGTCGAGTTTTGTGCTGTTGTTCGAATGATCTGGCGTTTAGCATGGCATTCCGTCAGCTGTTTATCTGATTGGCAGCAGGGCAAGCGTTGGCCTATGTTATACCGCCGCTAAGCTCGATTCTAGTTGATGAGCCGTGTAATGGGGGAAATTACATGACTGACCTGTGGTTTTGAGGGCATAGTAAGTGCTATGCGTGTCCCCGTCGTGCAAGGCTGGCCTACACAGGTCGTGGAAAGTTGCGTAACATGCGCCTATTGCTTCAGCCAGCGGCTCTGCTGGCTGTTTTATCGATTGAATGCAGGATTTCTTATGATTGACCCTAAATTGTTAAGCCTATTGGCCTGCCCTGTGAGCAAAGCGCCGGTTGAATACCACCAAGAGCAGCAAGAGTTGGTGTGCTGGGCCAGCGG
>Ga0209395_1002909_pt1 | contig 21815 bp, 19 predicted proteins | sample GOMGulsemesocosm_3_FD_184635 | JGI IMG/M metagenome (GOLD analysis project Ga0209395, IMG submission 184635) | Methane-oxidizing microbial communities from mesocosms in the Gulf of Mexico - GOM9D Gulf of Mexico (SPAdes) (version 2) | ecosystem: Environmental > Aquatic > Marine > Cold seeps... | reverse complement strand
TTCACCATCTGAAGCTATTTTTAACTCTACATTACCTAACGCCTTACCTGTAGTTCCAAATCGTGTATTACCTTTACCTAGATAATTTACTGTTAAAACTGGGGACGTTTCTGTTAAACCATACCCCTCTAAAACTGGGATTCCTGCAGCAGTAAAAATCTTAGCTAATCTAGGCTGTAAAGCAGCACTTCCACATGCAATAACTTTTACATTACCACCTAAGGCTTCCTTCCATTTACTAAATATTAATTTTCTTGCTATTTTTAATTTTAAATTATATGCTCCTGAATTTCCATCAATTTCGAATTTATTTCCAACATCTACAGCCCAAAAGAATAACTTTCTTTTCACTCCAGATAAATCATCTCCTTTTGCGATAATTTTATCATATACCTTTTCCAAAAGCCTTGGAACAGCAGTAAAAACTTGCGGTTTAACCTCTTTTAAATTATCTCCAACGGATTCAATTGATTCAGCAAAATAGATTGACACACCAATTATCTGATATAAATAAAGTAACATTCTTTCATAAACATGACAAACTGGTAAAAAACTTAACGAACTATCTGAACTGTCACAAGGAATCCTAGGCATACTTCCCATAACATTCGATAGAATGTTCTCATGAGTTAACATGACTCCTTTTGGATTACCTGTTGTTCCTGACGTATAAATTAGAGTGACTAAATCATCACCTTTGATATTGTTTTTTCTAACATCAATTTCAGAATCATATTCGTCTGACGGCTTTTCATGAAGTTCTAACCAATTTTCAGCTCCACCTACTTCTTCAAAAGTAAAAATGCGTTCTAATGTGGAAACCTTCTCCTTTACATTAGACACTTTATCAAATAAATCTTTATCAGAAACAATACATAATTTAATATTTGCATCATTAAAAATATATTCATAGTCATCCTCAGATATTGTAGGATAAACAGGAACACCTATAGCTCCAACCTGTTGAATTGCTATGTCGCAAATATTCCATTCTGACCTATTATTTGATATTAGTGCAATTTTATCACCTGGTTTAATTCCTAAGCTCAAAAAACCTCTACTTACAGCATTTGCTTGATCAATATATTCCTTTGTTGATATTGATTCCCAAACCCCATTCCTTTTATCGCTGAAAGCGATATCTTGTGGGTATTTATCTAATTGGTAATAAGGTATTTCAAAAAGTCTTGTTAATTTTTCCATAATTATAATGTTTACTGCTCCTAATGTACAAGATTTTTATTAAAAAGGTATTCTTTTATAAATAAAAATGTATATTTATACAAATTAATTTTAATTGACTGTAACTTTTAGATGATTAGATTGTTTTAGCCAATAGTAAAGTATACTGAATAGATAAAAATTTGAATAGAAAAGAATATAATATCGCTGTAAAAGAACACTCTGGTAAACTATATGGGTATTGTTTAAAATATCTACGTAACCAGTCTGACGCTAGTGACATTGTGCAAGATTCTTTTGAAAAGCTTTGGAAAAACAGAAAAAAAGTTGAATTCATTAAATCTAAATCTTGGTTGTTTACGACAGCTCATAATACATTGTTAAATTTTATTACTAAAAGAAATAGAATTACATATATGCCTGAAATGTCGTCCAATGAAACAGGAAGGAATCATGCTGATGATTTTGAAATTAGAGAAATGGTAGATAGTTGTTTAGCTACTTTACCTCCAATTCAAAAGTCAATACTTCTTTTACGAGATTTAGAAGGCTATAATTATGTTGAAATTGGGGAAATGTTAAAACTATCAGAGTCACAAGTTAAAGTCTATTTATTCAGAGCTAGAAATAAAGTGAAAAAGCAAATCACAAAAATTACTGAAACAGAATATGTATTGCACGCATAAAAATTAAAATTAATTAATGAGAATCCCAAGAGATTTTGATAGATGGATGTTTGATTATAAAGAAGGTAACCTTTCTCACTCTGAGAATAGTTACTTTGAAAATTACATATCAGAAAACCCTCAATTAAACTCAGACGCTGAGGCTTGGAATAATTCATATGTTAGAAAACAAAGTATTACTTATCCAGGTATTTCGTCTTTGCAAAAAGAAAAGAAATTAAAAGTATATTACACATGGGCAGTAATACTATTACTTGCTATCACATCATCTTTTGGGTCTTATAATTATTTAAATAGATCAGGTATAAACCTTTACAACTTAAGACAGGTAAAATTAAATTTTGAACCTGCTAATATTCACGTACCATTTAAAATAAACCGTACTAAGTCTAAACTTGAAAAACTCGTTATACAAGAAACTAAAGAGACTTCTAAAACAAACCTAAATAGTATTGAACTTTCAGACATCACAACTAATTCTAATTACAGTACTAAAAACAGTCCCAATAAGAATACTGATTCTCAAGACTTAAAAGAAATTGAAGTAAATAAAATTAGTAATTCAGTAAATTTGAATTCAAAAAATAACTCTGCGAGTTATATAAACAATCCGTCTTTCAGAGAGGTAACTGAAAAAAGTACGAATTCAAAATTTAAACGAAAGCATAAAAAGTCATTTTTAAGAACGATTAAAAGAGGATTAAGAAAAATTGAACGAATATCAGGCTATCCTATAGGCCTTATCAATCTAAGAGACCCTGAATTCTTGACACCTACAGCTAATTTATTTGATATAAATTCTGGATTTGTTGGAGGAAATGGAACGACAAGATTTGACAGTAAGTACAGAACACAATGGCTCGGAAGTGAAAACAACTTGCAAACTTCTGTACTTAATTTTGACACCTATATTAAATCAATCCGTGGAGGTATTGGAGTAAGTCTAAATTCAGGAAACTTTAATAATGGCTTATTAACAGACAACAAAGTAAGTCTTATATATTCACCCAAATTTGCTATTTCTTCAAAGTTAATATTTGAACCGGCAGTAAAACTTTCTTTAGGTCTTATGACACTTAATCAATCCAAAATAAACATTAACAATACCCTGGAAATTCAAAGAGGACAACTGATTAAAACCTTCCATTCAAACGATATTTTCACCGCTAACAACTTATGGTACAAAGACTATGGCTTAGGATTTGTTTTAAATAGTGAGATTTTTTACTTTGGCTTTAATGCTGACAATTTGGCTAAACATAAACAAAGTATCTATGGCGAAAATAATCATACTGAAATCAACTATACAGCAATACTAGGTATGGATTATCAATCTAGAAATAAAAATATGATTCTTAGCCCGTTTATTACTTATCAGAATAATTCTTTTAAAAATGAATTATGGACTGGAGTCAATTTTAAATATCATTTGTTAACTTTGGGAGGTGGATATTCAACGAAAAACGACTTTTCTGCTTCATTGGGCATCAAAACAAGTAACTTTAAACTGTCATATCAGTATGATATGACAACATCAGTGCTAACTTCTCAAAAAATGGGATCGCATAGTATTGGTTTAAGAATAAACACAACTAGAAAACAATAAGACAAATCAATTTATATGAAACGATTTAAAGCGATTACGCTACTATTACTTTTGTTAACTTCAAGTTCAGCATTTTCACAAGATCCTGAGTTCACGCAATTTTACGCGAACCCTATATATTTAAACCCTGCATTTTCTGGTTCTCATGGTTGTCCTAGAGTTAATTTAAATTACAGAAATCAATGGCCTAATATTACAGGAGCCTATGTAACTAATACGGTTTCTTATGATCAATACATCCCTGCAATCAACGGTGGAATCTCTGTTTCTTTCATGAATGATATGGCTGGTCAAAACACAATAAACTGGAATTCAGCAAATGTTGCATACTCATATCACTTAGCAGTAAATAGAAAATTCACTATCTTAATGGGAGCACAAGCTGGTTGGAATCAAAAGTTTTTAGATTGGAATAAATTAACGTTTGGTGATCAGATTGATCCACATAGTGGATTTATATACAAAACTGGAGATCAACCAAGAAGTCAAAAATTATTAGATAATGGATGGGGGACTAAAGGTTTCTTTGATGCAAGTGCAGGTATTATAGGTTTTTCAAAATCATTCTATTTTGGTGTCGCTGTAAAACACTTAACGACTCCGGATCAATCATTAATTTTATCAGACAACCCTTCAGAATTACCAATGAGAATTACTGGTCACATTGGATCAAATATTAAATTAGGTGGTAAATCAAAATACTCTACAGCAACCTCATTATCTCCAAATGTAATCTATTCATACCAAGATGGATTTATGCAATTAAATTTAGGTATGCTTGTAAAATATGGCGCCTTTAATGCAGGTGCTTGGTGGCGTGAAGGAGATGCATTTATCTTATCAATAGGAATGGACAGTGGAACATTTAGATTTGGATATAGCTATGACATCACAACATCAAGACTTACAAATGGTAGTGGTGGTTCTCATGAATTATCTTTAGGAATAAACTTTAATTGTAAAAAATCTATTCCAAAATTTAGAACAATTTCATGTCCTTCATTCTAACACTAAAACATTAAAGGAGTGGTTTCCTTTAACTACAAAGTCGGTTAACGACTTTGTTTCTTTGTTTAAATAAAAAGAGAGTTATTTATATGAATAACTCTCTTTTTTCGATTATACCCTAGAATTAAATATAGTTTGGAAAAAACATATTATCTTTACGCTTGAAATTATACAATATAATAAGATGAAAGTAAATACAACATACGCAAATATTGATAAATTAGTTGAACTTTACAATACTCCAGTAATGGATTTAATGTATCAAGCTGCAACTGTTCATAGAGAGAATCATAATCAGAATGAAATTCAAATGAGTTCATTAATATCTATCAAAACTGGTGGATGTTCAGAAGATTGTGGATACTGCCCTCAAGCGGCTAGATATAATACTGAATTAGAAGTTAAACCAATGATGTCAGTAAATGAAGTCGTTAGCTTAGCAAAAAACGCTAAAGAAAACGGTTCTGCAAGAGTTTGTATGGGTGCAGCTTGGCGTGAAGTAAGAGACAATAGAGATTTTGACAAAGTAGTTGAAATGGTTCAAGAAATTAATGGAATGGACATGGAAGTGTGTGCAACATTAGGAATGATTAACCAAGCCCAGGCTGACCGATTAAAGAATGCAGGATTATATGCCTACAACCATAACTTAGATTCATCAAAAGAATTTTACAAAGATATTATTTCAACACGTGAATATGATCAAAGATTAGAAACGATTAATAACGCACGTCAGGCAGGAATATCTGTTTGTTCTGGTGGTATTATCGGAATGGGAGAGAAAGTTGAAGACAGAATAGGAATGCTGATGACCTATGTTCATATGGAACAGCCACCTGAATCTTTACCAATTAATGCTTTAGTTGCCGTTAAAGGTACACCTTTAGAAGACCAAACACCTGTTCCAATTTGGGATATGGTTAGAATGATTGCTACTTCAAGAATATTGTTTCCAGAAACTATAGTAAGATTATCCGCAGGTAGAGCAGAAATGAGCCAAGAAGCGCAAGCATTATGTTTCTTTGTAGGTGCAAACTCTGTATTTGCAGGAGATAAATTATTAACAACTCCAAACCCTGAATTTAATTCGGATCAAGCTTTATTCAAATTATTAGGTTTAGAAACGAAAAAACCTTTTCAAGATGGTGAACAACCAGAAACGAAAACTGATGAAAAAGTTGAAAACGCTAAAAAAATAAGAGAAGAAAAACTAGCAAGAAAGAAAACTGAAAACAAAACTAAGTCTTCATCTTTTGAACCTAGAAAAGTAATTTCAGAATAAGTAGTTCAACTTTCACTCAACTATAGAGTTTTTAAACCTATTTCATAATGTGTAAAAAAATATATGTTACTGGTATTGGTACAGATGTGGGTAAAACCGTTATTTCAGCAATTGTAACAGAAGCCCTTAATGCCGACTATTGGAAACCTATTCAAGCAGGGGACACTACATATGGGGATACGGATAAAGTTAAGGAGTTGATTTCAAACTCAACATCTAAATTCTATCCAAATGCATATCTGCTTAATACACCTATGAGTCCGCATGCTGCGGCTGAAATTGATGATATTGTTATTAACTTAAGAAGTATTCATGTACCAGAAACAGACAACAATCTTGTCATTGAAGGTGCGGGTGGTTTATTAGTCCCTCTAAATGATACTGAAACTATCTTGGATACAATTGACATTAATTACAAGGTAATACTTGTTTCTCGTCATTATTTAGGTAGTATCAACCATACTTTAATGAGTTTGAAAATTCTATTGGACAAAGGTCATCACGTGAGTATTATTTTTAATGGTGCTGAAAACAAAACGACTGAAGAAATTATCACAAAAATGACAGGCGTTACAGTTATTGGTAGAATAGATGAAGAGCTGAATTTAAATAAACAAACGATTACAAAATACGCTATCCTTTTTAAAGAATCTTTACAAAATATTTGATTTAAAATGAGTTTAATAGAAAGAGATCAAAAACATATTTGGCACCCCCTAACCCAGCATCAAATTAACTCTACCTTTTTACCTATTTCAAAAGCTAAAGGAGTTTTATTATTTGATGAAAATGGTAATGAATACATTGATGGCATTTCATCTTGGTACACTGCAATGTTTGGTCATTGTAATGACTACATTACAAAAAAAGTAACAAATCAATTAAAGACTTTAGATCAGATTATTTTTGCTGGACTTACTCATGAGCCTGCCATTCAATTATCAGAACTACTTATTGAAGTTTTACCTGAGAATCAAGAAAAAATATTTTTCTCTGACAATGGTTCTACGGCAAATGAAATTGCCATTAAAATGTCTTTGCAATACCATTACAATAAAGGAATTAAGAAAGATACAATAATTGCCTTTGAAAATGGTTTTCATGGTGATACATTTGGAGCCATGTCAGCTTCAGGTTTAGCTGTCTACAATGGACCTTTTAAAGAACATTTACTAAAAGTGGAGCGTATTCCAACTCCAAACAAAATCAACTTTGAAAAGACTCTTCAAAAACTTAAAGATTTAATAACTGATAACAAAGTAAGTTGTTTTATATACGAACCCCTAGTTCAAGGTGCAAATTCAATGCACATGTATAAAGCAGAATATCTTGAACAGATCCTACAAGTATGTAAATCAAACCAGGTCATTTGTATTGCTGATGAAGTGATGACTGGCTTTGGAAAATTAGGAACAAATTTTGGTTCTGACTATATTGAAACTAAACCAGATATTATATCATTATCTAAAGCTTTAACTGCTGGTGTAGTACCAATGGCAGCCACCTCTTGTTCAATTGATATATATAATGCTTTTCTATCTGACAGCGTGGACAACGCTTTCTTCCATGCTCATACCTATACAGCAAACCCAATTGCTTGTTCAGCAGCAATTGCTGGTATTGAATTATTGGCATCTAAAGAAGTAAAAGCTAATATTCAAAACATAATTTCTGCCCATCAGTTATTTAACGAGAAAATTAAAAATCATCCTAAAATTGAATCTACACGACAATTAGGAGTTATTTATGCTTTAGATCTCAATATAGACATGGACAGGTACGGGAGTAAAAGAGATGAGATTCAAAAGTCTTTTATGAGAAAAGGAATTTATTTACGTCCCTTAGGAAAAACCATTTACATGGTACCTGCTTTTGTAATTTCAGAACTACATTTATCAAAAATTTATACTTCAATTGAAGAAGTTTTAGAAGAATTGTAATAAAATGAACACTAAAATCTCAATTTTATCAATAGAATCTGTCTCACCACTCGGTATTGACTATGATAATATTTGGACTAATTATTTAAGTTCAGATCACTACATTACAGAAGAAATATTTGACAACACTCCTACTTTAGTAGCTCCACTTGACAAAAAGGAAGAAGCTTTAATTTCAGAACTACGCTTATCTCATCCAAAATATAAAAAACTGGATGACACCGTATTATTAGCAATTATCAGTTCTAGACAGGCAATTTCTAAAACAAGCTGGACAAAGTACGATACAATTGGAGTTAATTTTGGTTCCTCTAGAGGCGCTTCTAAACTATTTGAGGATTTCCATAAGACCTACCTAGAGAACGGAGAAGTAAGTACTTTAGCCTCTCCAACAACAACTCTTGGAAATATATCATCATGGGTAGCTCATGATTTACAAACTAAAGGTCCTAACTTAAGTCATTCTATAACGTGTTCTACGGGTTTACATAGCTTACTAAACGGAATAGCTTGGTTAAACTCTGGTATGAGTGATAAATTTATGATTGGTGCTAGTGAAGCACCATTAACAGGATTTACAATAGCTCAAATGAAAGCTTTAAAAATATATGGGTTAAGTAATCAAGATTTTCCATGTCAAGCTTTAAATCTTAACAAATCAAAAAACTCAATGATTCTTGGAACAGCAGCTTCTGTTGCATGTATTGAAAAAGGAGAATCAAAAAATGCTATAGCACATATTATTGGGATTGGTTTTTCTACTGAACCTTTAGAACATAATGTATCTATCTCTACAAATGCCAACTGCCTCCAAGATTCAATGAATATGGCTCTAAAAAACACACCGCTATCTGAAGTAGATATTATTGTCACACATACTCCAGGAACCATTAAAGGAGATGAATCAGAATTAAACGCAATTGATGCAATTTTTGGTCCTAACAGACCAAAATTAACCTGTAACAAATGGAAAGTTGGTCATACATTTGCATCAAGTGGATTATTAAGTTTACAGCTTGGGGTAATGATGCTACAGAAGCAAAAGTTTATACCAGTCCCATATCTTGATTATGTCGAACCAAAAAAAATTAAGAAAATTTTAATAAACTCTGTTGGATTCGGAGGAAATGCTGTTAGTATATTAATCTCAAAATAATTTATAATTTTATCTAATGAAGTTACCTTATAAATTAATATCTAAATTAGAAAAAAGAAAAGAAACTAACAGTTTAAGAACTCTAGTATTGAATAAAAATGGAGTTGACTTCTTCTCAAATGATTACTTAGGACTTGCTAGGTCAGAAAAAATTTTTGAAGCTACTCATTCTTTAATTTCAAATGGAAATCAAATCAAAAATGGTTCAACCGGTTCTAGACTAATTTCAGGAAACCATTCAATACATACTGAACTAGAATCAAATTTGGCTAATATTCATAAATCTGAATCGGCTCTACTATTCAATTCAGGTTATGATGCAAATCTTGGTCTTTTTAGTTGTGTCCCTCAGCGTCATGACGTTGTATTTTATGATGAACTTATTCACGCTTCAATAAGAGACGGTATAAGGCTCTCTAATTCGAAATCATTTTCTTTTAAACATAATGATTTCAAAAATTTAGCTCACAAAATATGTAAATTAGAAAATGTAGAGGAAATTTATATTGTTACTGAAAGCGTATTTTCTATGGACGGAGACACCCCTAAAATTAAGCAATTAATTAAACTATCCAAGCAATATAATTGTAAATTAATAATTGATGAAGCTCATGCTTTAGGTGTGTTTGGATTAGGAATAATTCAAGAGAAACAATTGGAAAATGATATTTTTGCTAGAATCATAACTTTTGGAAAAGGTTTAGGCTGTCATGGTGCGGTAGTGCTTGGTAGTTCTGAATTGAAAAATTATTTAATTAATTTTTCTCGTTCTTTTATTTACACCACTGCCCTATCTGCTCATTCTGTCGTTACAATTAAATTGGCATATCACGAATTACAATCCAATTCAATTGCTATTGACGCATTACAAAGTAATATATTACACTTCAAATCTGTTTGTAAGTCTTTAACTTTAGACCACCTGTTTACACAAAGTAATTCAGCCATTCAATCCTGTATTATAAATGACAATAACACGGTAAAATTGGTTGCAAATAAAATTATTGATAAAGGGTTCAATGTTAAAGCTATCCTATATCCAACTGTACCAGCTAATGAAGAGAGGATAAGATTTTGTATTCATAATTATAATACAAAAGAGGAAATTAGTAACCTGTTAACACACTTAAAACAAGCTTTACTTAAATAGACTCTTTAGTCTTTTTCATTAAATCAGCTAAAAATGCTCTTGCTCTAAACAATTGTGCTTTTACAGTCCCTAAAGGTAAATCCATATCCAGTGCTATTTCTTCATAAGACAACTCCTGAAAATAACGCTTTTCTATCAAATCTTTATAACGTGGTTTTAAGGTTTTAACAACTTCACGCATAGTTTTAACTTTCTCTAAATGAATAGCTACTTCTTCTGGATCTTTCTCTGAACTTTCAACATCAATAGATACACTTTCACCATTACTGTTTGTGTATGCAGAATCCATTGATGTTACTTTAATTCTTTTTTTTCGAATAAAATCAATACAATTATTTGATGCAATTTTAAACAACCAAGTACTAAAAGCATAAGAAGGAGAATATTGATGTAAACGATTAAATGCCTTTCCAAACGCTTCAATCGTTAAATCATCAGCATCATCCGCTTTACGGACCATTTTTAGCATCATATAATAGATAGATTCTCTATACATTTCCATCAATTTGGCATAGGCTAATTGATCTCCATTTAAAGCGCGTTCAATTAAGATTAAATCCCTTTTTCCTTTATCTGATAATTTTTCTCCTGCTACCATTTTTTGCGTTGTGTTCTAGAGTTTGAATAAAATATGAATGGAATAAGTATATTATGAAGAATTTCAAATACTGGAAACCACCAAATTAAATCATTCATTTGCATTTTCTTTAACAGTAATCCGTTGACAACCCAATAAAATAGGAGTCTTACACCAAAAACTGCAAACACAAAATAAACCCACCCTGTATTAAACAGTAAAATAAAGAAAGATATGTACAACATTAACATACTAAAAGGTAATATTCCTAAAAACAGTTTGTTAATAAGTTTATACTCAGGAGATGTCGTAAAATGTCTTTGTTTTTGATCAATCCATTTAGCCCATGTTTTTTCAGGTGTAGTCACCACAAAACTATCTGGATTTAATTCAATAGCAACATTTTTTCTATTAGCAGCATCTTTAATAAATAAATCGTCATCACCAGAAGCAATATGATAATGCTTTTTAAACCCCTCAATACTTAGAAATTTAGCCTTTGAATAGGCCATATTCCTTCCTACTCCCATATAAGAAAGTGCAGTTTTAGCAAAACTCATATATGTAATAGCTATAATAGATGTGTCAAACCTAATTATTTTATTTAAGAAGCCTTTCGCTTTAGAATATGGACTATACCCCAAAACAATCTCTTTATCACCTTGGTAATTTTTAGCAATATGTTGAAGCCAATACTCTGAACTCGGCATACAATCAGCATCAGTAACTACAATCAATTCATTTGACGCCCCATTTATACCAACAGTTAAAGGTAATTTTTTTCCAAATTGTCTGTGTTTATTTTTTTCTAATTCAATATACTTTATAAAAGGGAAATCATTTTTATAGGCTTTAACTATATGCATTGACCCATCTTGCGATTGATCATTTACAACAACAACTTCAAAATTAGGATAGTTTTGATTTAAAATTAAAGGTAAGTTTTTAAACAAATTATCCTCTTCATTTCTTGCACAAATAACAACACTTACACTGGGTAAATCAGATTTAATTAAGTCTTTTTGTTTATGGAATAAAAGTCTCAATTGAAATATTAATAAATATACAAGTTGAATAACAACAATACTTAGAAATACAATCATTGTAATTCCTAAAAAGTCATAAGTAATATTTGGTATATACTTCATCATAATTTATCTTACAAAAATTAAAATTTTTAGATTATGATAATCACAAAACGACAATACTTATTCACTTTCATAAGTTGATTAGTTGATCTATATAACATATTAAAATTGATACCCAGCATTATCATTACCTATTCACAACACACTTCTTTATGAATTTAATTAAAATACTCACTTCAAAACTATTCAGTTAATTACAATAACTAAACTCAAAAGCCTATATTTGCAATCTAAACAAATTTACAAATATGGATTTCAAACTTGAAAAAACAGACCCAAAATCAAGAGCAAGAACAGGAACCGTGACTACAGCGCATGGTAAAATTAAAACACCAATTTTTATGCCTGTTGGAACTGTTGGAACTGTTAAAGGAATCCATCAGCATGAAGTAAAGGATGACATTAAAGCTCAAATTATTTTGGGCAACACTTACCACCTGTATTTAAGACCAGGTTTAGATATTTTAGAAAAGGCTGGTGGACTACATAAATTTATGAATTGGGATGGTCCAATATTAACGGATAGTGGAGGTTATCAAGTGTATTCATTAGCAGGAACACGTAAAATTAAAGAGGAAGGTGTTAAATTTCAATCTCATATTGATGGAAGTTACCACAATTTCACACCAGAATACGCTATGGATATTCAACGTGTAATCGGAGCTGATTTAATAATGGCCTTTGACGAATGCACACCTTACCCTTGTGAATACAATTACGCTAAGCGCTCAATGCAAATGACCCACCGTTGGTTGAAAAGATGCATTGACAGAGTAAACGAAACTGAACCATTATATGGTTTTGAGCAAACTTTATTACCTATTGTTCAAGGTTCAACATATAAAGACTTAAGAAAACAATCAGCCGAAGCTATTGCTTCTTTTGATCAACCAGCAAATGCAATTGGAGGACTATCAGTAGGTGAACCTGCTGAAGAACTATATGCAATGACTGATTTAGTTTGTGATATCTTACCAAAAGACAAACCAAGATACTTAATGGGTGTTGGTACACCCTGGAACATTTTAGAGTGTATAGCTTTAGGAGTTGACATGTTTGACTGTGTATTACCAACTAGAAACGCAAGACACGGAACACTTTACACAAAAAACGGCGTAATAAACATTAAAAACTTAAAGTGGGCAGATGATTTTTCTAACCTTGATGTAGATGGCACTTCTTATGTTGATACCGCGTACACTAAAGCTTATGTACGCCATTTATTTAGTTCTAATGAAGCCTTAGGGAGGCAAATTGCATCAATCCACAACCTAGCCTTTTATTTATGGCTAGTAACTGAAGCTAGAACTAAAATAGAAGAAGGTACTTTTAGTACATGGAAAGACGCTATGTGTAAAAAGATGATGGAAAAAATGTAAATTTCATACTTAAACATATTTAAAGCACATAATTTTATTATTATGTGCTTTTTTCGTTTACATCAAATTTATTAAAATCTATAACTCATATTTTTATTCAATCTGGTAATAAGTCATATTTCAACACAATAATTTGCACTAAATTTGCAATACAAAACAATGCAAAGCTTAATAAAAGGGAAAAATGATAACACATAAGGAAATTTAGTCAACCTAAACACACTCCTCTTCAATTACCTTTGTACTACACAATTACATATAAATAACAAAACACGACAATGAAAAACACAATAACAAAAAGCTTACAAAATAGCTACACATACCAAGAATATAGAACATTAGTTGAAAATTTATTGGAAGCAGGAAAATCCACTTCTAAAGAGGATTCAGAAGTCTTAGTAAATTATAGTAAATTAAATCATAGTCGAATGAAAAGACTTGATAAAACCATTAAACTTTCAGCAGAAGTAATTGAAAAAGTAGAATCAATTTCAAGACCAATTGAATGGATAATACTTGTAGAAGGTTGGTGTGGTGATGCCGCACAAAACCTTCCTATAATTAATAAATTTGCTGATTTAAATTCAAACATTAACCTTAGAATTGTATTAAGAGATGAGCATCCAGAATTAATGAATCATTTTTTAACAAATGGAGGAAGAGCTATTCCCAAATTAATCCATATTGAAAACAATTATTCAAAAATTGAATCTTGGGGACCTAGACCTTCTGTTGCCACAAAAATGGTTGCAGATTTCAAAGCTAAAAACGGTAGTGTTACTGCTGAATTCAAGAAAGATTTACAACTTTGGTACAATAAGGATAAAGGCATAAGTACTATTGAAGACATGATGACCTTTTTAGGATTTTAATATTAAGCCTACTATTTTTAAAATCCAATTACGCCCCTCCTTTGTAATTGGATTTTTTATTTCTACAAACTTTAAATATTGCGTAAATAAACTTTGAACGACAATTCTCATAGAATCTCACCCTATAAAGTTTAGATTAAATAGAAATACAAATTATTAAGACACTACCTTTCAAAATCCCAATAAAATACTTAAATTCGCAATTCAAAATTAAAAGATATGAGTTACGATATAATAGTTTTAGGAAGTGGACCCGGAGGGTATGTGACTGCCATTAGAGCATCACAATTAGGATTTAAAACAGCAGTAGTAGAAAAAGCTGAATTAGGTGGTATTTGCTTAAATTGGGGATGTATCCCTACTAAAGCATTATTAAAAAGTGCGAATGTTTTTGAATACATTCAACACGCATCTGACTACGGAATTAACGTAGAGGGAGCTGAAGCTGATTTTTCTGCAATGGTAAAAAGAAGTAGAGGCGTTTCTGAAAAGATGAGCGGCGGTATTCAATTTTTAATGAAAAAGAATAAAATTGATGTCATTAAAGGATTCGGTAAAGTAAAGCCTGGGAAAAAGATTGACGTGACTGATGATAAAGGTGTAACAACTGAATATTCTGCAAAAACAGGTATTGTTATCGCTACTGGAGCTCGTTCTCGCGAATTACCTAATTTACCACAAGATGGAAAGAAAATTATTGGATATAGAGAAGCTATGACCTTACCTAAGCAACCAAAAAAATTAGTTGTTGTTGGTTCTGGTGCTATTGGTGTTGAGTTTGCATACTTTTATAATGCACTTGGTACTGACGTAACAGTTGTTGAATATATGCCAAACGTTGTTCCTGTAGAGGATGCTGATGTTTCAAAACAATTTGAAAGATCTTTGAAAAAACAAGGTATTAAAGTCATGACTAGTTCTTCAGTTGAATCTGCTGACATTTCAGGAGATAACTGTATGGTTACTATAAAGACTAAAAAAGGAGAAGAAAAAATAGAATGTGATGTTGTTCTTTCAGCTGTTGGTATTGACACTAACTTAGAAGGAATTGGCTTAGAAGATGTTGGAATCGCTACTGACAAAGGAAAAGTATTAGTTAATGATTTTTATCAAACTAACATCCCTGGTTACTTTGCTATTGGTGACATTACGCCTGGAGCTGCATTAGCACACGTTGCTTCGGCTGAAGGGATTATTTGTGTTGAAAAATTAGCAGGACAAAATGTTGACCCATTAGATTACGGAAATATACCTGGCTGTACTTATGCATCTCCTGAGATTGCTTCAGTAGGTATGACTGAAAAAGCTGCAAAAGAAGCAGGACACGAAATCAAAGTTGGTAAATTCCCATTCTCGGCCTCAGGTAAAGCAAGTGCTGCCGGTGCAAATGATGGATTTGTAAAACTAATTTTTGATGCTAAATATGGAGAACTTTTAGGAGGTCACATGATTGGTGCTAATGTTACTGAAATGGTTGCTGAATTAGTTGCTATTAGAAAATTAGAAACTACAGGTCATGAACTTATTAAAACTGTACATCCTCACCCAACTATGAGTGAAGCGATTATGGAAGCAGCAGCTGCTGCTTATGATGAAGTAATACACATGTAAAAAGAATAAGATTTAATAAAAAGCCATTAGAATTAATTTAATCTAATGGCTTTTTTTATATTTGTACACCATAAACCTATGAAACTTTATTTAACCACTTTATTTTTTTTAATTTCATTAACCTCCTTTAATCAATCTGGTTATTTAGGTAGTAAGTACAACATTACTCTTCAATGTAATAGTGTTCCTTTAATTTTTGGTTTTAAAGGGAAGTTGGTAAAGAATAAAACCGCTTTTCAATATGGAAATAGAAACTTAAACTTATCCTATTTAATAGGAATTAATAGAGTTATTCATGATCAATTACAAGTAGGTATTTCTTATAAATTTACACCTATTCAATTCTTTGGTGATTACTCATACTCATCAAATCACGGTTTAATACATCATAAAATTAATCACCAGTCTATATTATTCAATTTCAGGAAAGTAAAACAAGGAATCTCACCTATTGGCAAACAATGGGGCTTAAATTTTGAAATAGGTCGATCAAATATGACTGAATATAAATATTCAATTGTTGAATTTGAATCTGACCCAAAACAGATAGGCCTAACAAATTTAAGGTGGAATATTAATCCAGACGTAACAGAAACAGATGCGGTAATATCATCAACACCGCGAACGGTAAATACCTTCATAGTCAAATATTTTTATGGAAGAACATTTCCGATCCATAAAAAATTAGCTCTGGATTATTCACTTACTCTATCTTTACTACGTGTTTTCAAAACACCATTCAAAACATTTACCGGTTTTCAACTATTCAATGATGACTTTGACTACAATGAACTAGGCATAGAGATACTTGATGAGGCTGGGATAAATACTTATTATTCTGACGAATTCCCATTAGCTTTTTCAATACTAAAACATAATGATTTCAGTCTAAATATTGGATTAAGATACTTTTTATAATACAAACAAATAAAATCAATAATGAAACTAATTAACATAATTTCAAGTTTACTTTTTTTATCCACTTCCATAACATTTGGCCAGGTTGATAAACTAAATAACTTCACCTATTTAAAAGCAAAAGGTGAAATACCTTCTGAGTTTCTAACACTTTCTGCTGATAAATATAAAGAAGACTTTGAGGCAAATAAAAACAAAGACCTTGATAGAGATTTTTTCCTATCTACACGATTTTTTATTGATGAATTATTATTGAGTGGAAATGTACTATTCAATGACGAATTGTCAACTTATGTAAATAAAGTTGCTAAAAATATTTTAAAAAGAGAAAAGGGACTTTATAAAGAATTACAATTTTATGTTTTAAAAAATAATTCAGTCAACGCATTCTCGACAGATCAAGGAATCATATTTGTTACTACAGGCTTATTAGCTCAACTAGAAAATGAAGCTCAATTGGCATTTATATTAGCTCATGAGGTTGCACACTTCACAGAACATCACGTTAGAGATGGATATGTTGAGAGTAAAAACATAAAAAAAGGTAAAGGAAAATACAATCGATTGTCTTATGAAGAAAAAGTTGGTGAATTAAGTATTTACAGCAAAGACAACGAACATGATGCTGATACAAAAGGAATTGAGATTTTTCTAAAATCACAATATGATGTAGAAACAATTTTCACATCTTTTGAAGTACTTTTATATGCATATTTACCTTTCCAGGACACGAAATTTGATACTGCATATTTCAATACTGAAAATTTGATCATACCAGGAAATGCATTCCCTGACTCAATAAATCAAATATCAAGAGAAGAAGACTATGATGATCATTTGAGTACTCATCCAAACGTTCAAAAAAGAATGGATAAGGCATTTGATGTAATTGGCGATAGAGATACAAAGGGAACTAAAAAATATATAATTTCAGAAACTACATTTAAATTAGTTCGAAACTTGGCAAGATTTGAAAGTATAAATCAAAACTTAGCTAATAGACAATATGTTGACGCAATTTATAGTATCTATTTACTGCAAAAAAAATTTCCAAATAATAAATTTTTAGACTTTTCTTTAGCAAAAGCATTATACGGATTGGCCAAATACAAGAACAACTTTCGTTTTAATGAGGTAATTCTTAAATTAAAAAATACAGAAGGTGAACAATATCGTTTAGCCTATTTCTTTAAACATCTGAGTAAAGCTCAGCTTAATGTAATTTCTTATCGCGTTATTTATGATATGTCTATTAAATACCGTAATGATAATTTAATTAAGAAATATGAGAAAGACATGTTGAAAGAATTAACACTTAAGTCAAACATAAAACCTAATCAATTTATTGCCATAGATTCAAAAACTTATAGTGATAGTTTAAGTACTTTGATAAAATCTTTTGACATTCAAGATTCAATTGCAAAGATTGACGCTAACGACAACTTATCAAAGTATAAAAAAATTAAATTAAAAAAATCTTTATATAAACTCCAAAATAAAGAAACTTTATCTGTTGAAGAGACTGAATTTCATTTAAGTGCACTAGCTGATCTTGTAATCAATGGGAAGCTTGAAAAAAAAATGAACCTAATACTTGCCGAAAACGATTTAGAAATAAGTAACAGGGAAAAAAATAAAAGGGAAAATCTATACAAAAAAAATCCCAAGGAGAAAGGCTTAAATATTCAAAAGGTTGTAGTAGTTGACCCATATATGGCTGATTATAATTTATCTAATAAAAAAGATAATGTTAAATCCGAGAAGAAAAAAATAGAATTAAATCAAATGTATCTTCAAACACATAGTAGGCTTAATATTGAGACTGCTATAGTCGATTCTAAATCATTAACAAAGAAAGATGTTGCTAAATACAATGAACTGGGCCTATTATATCAATGGATATCAGAAATTTTAGAACATGATGAAATTGAAATGATATCTTCACTGAATCAAGACATGCAACCTATTAAGGAAAAATACAACACAAGTAAGTTTCTATTCTCAGGTTTTGTGAAATATAAAAACAGAAAAGAATTTAGTTCTAACCATCTAATTGGATTGTTCCTGGTTTACACAGCCCCTATTGCCATTATTGATTTACTTATTGTACATCATTATTTTGACACTTTTGCCTTCGCCATTGATTCAGACAATGATAAAGTAATCTACACACAATCAGAAAATGTAAACTTAAGAGCAAACAAGCATGTCCTTGACGCGTACATATATAATCTTCTTTATAATCTTAATAAGAAATAACATGAAAAATCTATTAATTTTATTACTCGTATTATTACCCTTAAATTCAATTTCACAATCTGGATACTTAGGTAGCAAAACTAATATTCAACTGAATATCACAAACCCTTTTACACCTCTTAAATATAAAGGTAAACGAGTAGATGAAACCCATTATAAAAACACGAATTTAAACTTAAACGCTTCTTTTGCTTTAACAGTTAATCGTGTATTAACTGATGAATACCAAGTGGGCATTGGCTATAGATACACACCCATGGCTTTGTTTTCAAATTACGTCAGTATCGAAATGCAAGATCCAGATAATCCAAACATTTTTCAAAATACTAATGCTTTCATTATGAAATCTTCTAGAGTAGATCACCACTCTTTTGTTTTTAATTTTAGAAAATTTTCAAACGGAATTTCTCCTATTGGAAAAGGTTGGGGGATTGATTTAGAATATGGTAGAACAAATATAGACCAAATAAACGTTGATTATGTTACTCATTTAACAACTGTGTCAGAAGGAATTTTTAATGATAAATATCTAATTAATGAATTTTCTGACAACTTTATAGATAGTACAACTTCATTATTAGGTAATTCAAAAGCTAACTCATTTGTAATAAAAGGATATATAGGGAGAACGATCCCAGTATCAAAGAACATAGGTATTGACTTATCAATGTCTATACCTATTTTAAGAATATTAATGTATAACAATAGTACTGGTATAGCTTATCGTTCTGAAGAAAAAACACACCTTACAAACTCAACTTTTCAAAACAATAAAGCAATAGCTTATGCTATTAAAAAGTATAACGGATTCTCACTTAATATAGGTGTAAAATACTTTTTATAATTAACAAAGTAATTCCAAAAAAAAATCAGCCAATATAATTAATTATATTGGCTGATTTTTTATATCTAAGAAAGAGTTAAACTATCCCAATCTTTGTCTAATAGATTCATAAAGTACAATACCTGCAGATACAGCAACATTTAAAGAAGCAATCTCTCCAGTCATTGGGATTTTTGCTTTTTCATTACTTTCAGCTAATAATTTTGTTGAAATCCCATCTTCTTCAGATCCCATTATAATGGCAGTCGGTAAAGTTAAATCCGTATCTTGAATTAAATTTTTAGTCTTTTCAGTACAAGCTACTACATTAATACCACTCGATTTTAAATAGTGAACGACTTGTGACAAATCTTTTACTTTACAGATTGGTATTCTCATTAATGCTCCAGCAGATGTTTTAATCGCATCAGAAGTCACTAAAACACCACCTTTTTCAATAATAACTATTGCATGAACTCCAGTACATTCCGCCGTTCTTGCAATAGCACCAAAATTTCTTACGTCTGTTAATCGATCTAAAATTATGATATTTGGAACTTCACCTTTCTCAAATAATTGAGTAACTATTGGTTCAATTTCTTGGTATGCAATAGGTGCAATAAACGCGATAACGCCTTGATGATTTTTTCTAGTTAAACGATTCAATTTTTGAATTGGAACGAACTGTAAATTGTAGTTTTTATTAGCCAATTCTTCTTTTAATTCTTTAAAGAGTTCTTTATTCATCCCTCTTTGAATCATTATTTTATTAATCTCTTTTCCCGCTCTTACTGCTTCAATCACAGATCTAACACCAAAAATAATATCGTTATCTCTGTCTTCATTATCTCTATCTCTTCCACCACCAAAGTTTCTATCTTTATTACCTTCTCTTCTATTATCGTTATCTTTTTTCTCGTACATACTGCAAAGTTAATTTAATTTTTAATAACTAGTATTTTAGCTTTAACAAAAAATGCTCATCAAAAAATTGATAAGCATTTTTTAAAATTAATTGTTATAAGCTAATTATATTTTCATGATGTCTACCTCTTTTTTAGCAGCCAAATCTTCAATTGTTTTAGTGTAAGCCACAATCATATTTTGAACTTCACTTTCTAAATCTTTTTGTCTATCTTCAGATAAACCATCATCTTTTAATTTCTTTATGTCAGAAATAGCGTCTTTCCTGTTATTTCTTAAGCTAATCTTAGCGTGTTCACCTTCTGATCTCGCTTTTTTACCTAAATCGCGTCTTCTTTCCTCTGTTAACATAGGCACGCTAATAATAATCATTTCACCATTATTTTGAGGATTCAGACCTAAATTAGCATTCATTACTCCTTTAGCAATTGCTTCTAAAGTAGATTTATCCCAAGGCTGGATAGATAATGTACGAGCATCTAATGTACTTACATTTGCCACACCAGATAATGGAGTTTGAGAACCATACGCTTCAACCATAACACTCTCTAACATTGAAGGAGTGGCTGCACCTGCTCTAATTTTTTGTAATTCCGAACTCAAATGAGCGACAGCTTTGTCGTTCCCTTCTTTTAGTCCATCAAATATAAATTGAATTTCGTCTTCCATTTTATTTTATCTTTTAAACAGTTACTAAAGTACCAATTTTTTCACCTCTAACCACCTTTTCTAAATTTCCTTTTTTGTTCATGTCAAACACAATAATTGGCACATCATTTTCTTTACATAATGTAAAGGCAGTCATATCCATTATGCTTAACCCTTTATTATAAGCTTCATCAAAAGTAAGTGTATCATATTTAGTAGCAGTCGAATCTTTTTCAGGATCCGCAGTGTAAATACCATCCACTCTAGTACCTTTTAATATAACGTCTGCTTGCATTTCAATTGCTCTTAATGCCGCAGCAGAATCAGTTGTAAAATATGGATTACCTGTTCCAGCTCCAAAAATAACAACTCTATTTTTTTCTAAATGTCTTACAGCTCTTCTTTTTATAAATGGCTCGGCAATCTCCTTCATTTCAATTGCAGAAACTAAACGAGTATACATTCCGACTTTTTCTAAAGAAGCTTGTAGGGCCATACTATTAATCATAGTAGCTAGCATTCCCATATAATCTCCTTGAGTTCTATCCATTCCACCTCTTTCAGCTTGAACACCTCTAAAAATATTACCTCCACCAATTACAATAGCAATTTCAACTTCTTTGTATAATTTTTTAATTTCGGCAGC
>Ga0209395_1002908_pt1 | contig 21819 bp, 14 predicted proteins | sample GOMGulsemesocosm_3_FD_184635 | JGI IMG/M metagenome (GOLD analysis project Ga0209395, IMG submission 184635) | Methane-oxidizing microbial communities from mesocosms in the Gulf of Mexico - GOM9D Gulf of Mexico (SPAdes) (version 2) | ecosystem: Environmental > Aquatic > Marine > Cold seeps... | reverse complement strand
TTGATGAAGGGTGCAAAGCTCGAATCTAAAAGTCTCGATACCCAAACAGCACTTGCCCTAGATCTGGCTCACGAGCATCTTAAAAAAATCTTACCACAGTCCACTTTAGATTTATTAGCCCCACAACTTGTCGCCGCCGAACGCCACATAGAAAAAAACAGTAATAACCGTTTATCTGCATGGAAAAAACGTGTGCGTGCGATGCCTAACGGTAAGGCGCTGATTCCTGCAGAACTGGAGTGTGTAACCTGGGAGCATGTCTCAACCGCCTTGCTCGATAAAAAGCAGTTAGAGGTTACCTATCAAGGTACTCAGAGTGAGCTAAAGTATTGGCGTATTCACCCTCAGGGTCTTGTGTCTCGCCACAGCGCCAGCTACTTAATTGCCACCATTAACGAGTATAAAGATTTTAGAATTCTAGCATTGCATCGCATAAAAAATAGCCAAGTGTTAGATGATGAGTGCGTACAGTGTAGCGATGAGTCAATTAATGATTACATTGATTCGGGTGCGTTGGGTTGGGGGGCGCCAGTATCGTCCAAATTAGATATAGAAGTAGTAAAGCCAGAAAATAAGGAGCTTACCCTAGTTGCCGATGTCGCCCCTTATACTGCGTCGGTACTCAAAGAAACGGCACTATCAAAAGACCAAACCCTGGAACCGATCACAGGCAGTGATTGGCTGCGTCTAACTGCTACTGTGCCTAACAATAAAGAAACGTTGTGGTGGGTGTTTGGCCTAAACGCCAATATAAAACTGCACGAGCCAGTGGAGTGGGTCGCTGAAATTAAAACCAATATAGAGAAAGTATTGGGGATGTATGATGATCTGGTTCCGTTTCAAGAAAACGAATACAAGGTATTAGAGAGTTAAAGTGAAGCGCTGGAATTAGTTGAAAACCTGCGACACTAATTGTCGCACTGAGTGGGTAAGGTGCATGTTATCTCTTTACCATTTTACTTTTACTTATCATTAATTTTAATAGATAGAAAACATCAATCAAGGAACAAATGATGAACGCATTATCGATACAGCAAAGAAAATATTTAGAGATGCTCGCTGAGCTGACTGATATTAGTACCGAGTTCGATGTTAATCCGCAGATCGGTAAAAATTTAGCGTATCTTTCAGAAAAAATAAACGGATTTAAAATATTGGTCCCTGTTATTGGCAAGTTTTCCAGTGGCAAAAGTACTTTGTTGAAAAGCTACCTGTCGATTGACCTGCTAAAAGAAGACATCACTCCAGAAACTGCTTTTGCCACCGAGTTGCATTACAGCGAACAAGAACGCATGGTCGTCCATTATCTGGATGGATCTGAGCCGAAAGTATTTACCGTCGAAGATTTTAAAACCTTGCAAGGCAATGACAATCTTTATTTTGTTCAGCTTTATCTTAATAATGCCAAGCTAAAACGTCACCAGCGTTTGGTATTGGTTGACATGCCCGGCTTTGATTCAAAAAACAGCGCTCATCATAAGGCCATCGCGTGTTATCTAAACCGAGGTGATGTGTTTATTAACTTGCTGCCTGCAGGCATTCCTTTTGACAGCAGTATCATGGATCAGATGAGTGAGATTAAACTTGGCTTTAATAAAGATATTAAGTGCTTTGTTTCTAAGTCGGCGCGGTTAACCGAAACAAAGCTTCAAGAAAGCATCAGTGAGCTAGAGCAAACTTTAAGCGGCGTGCTAGGCGTCCCGACTAAGGTGGGTCACCTAGAATCGTTAGACAAGACGCGTACCAATCTTGGCGGCTTTGAAACAGAGTTAACTTTAATCGAAACCCGGCACGAAGAACTTCTTGATAACCGCTACGGCCTAGAAATCGATAAACTCATTGGTAAGTTGACTGCAGAAATGAGCAGTTTGAAAACTTATAGCCAGTCGAACCAAGGAGAGCTTGAGCAGAAAAAGCAAGATGCGAATAATAGCTTTAGAAGTGCGAGAACGCAGCTTGAGCGCAGTTTAAATGAACTCAAGTACAATCTTTGTAGCCAAGGCAAGGAACAGTTGATTCAACAGGTGAATATGGCCCTTAACGGTGCCTTGATGCAGCTTACCAATGCGGCTAAAAGTGATAATCTAAACTCCTGCATTAATCAGATTCTGCGTCCGGTGGTGCAGTCGGGCCTTACAATGCTGATTGATAAAGAGGTAGCTAAGCTGGAGCGTAGTCTGGCTCAGATCAGCACCGGTGATTTTCAGGGGCCGCAAATATCAATTGCTCTGAACACGGAGCAGAAGGAGAAGATGAAGGCGGTCGGCGGCGTTATTATTACCCAGTTAGCCACCTTTATTTTAACTAAAACTGGGCCTATCGGCATGACAATCGCTGCAATAATACGGGTGATTTGGAACATCTTCGGTAACAAAGAGCCCTCGGAAGCCGACAAACAGAAGCAGATTACAGAACAAGTTAAAAACAGTGTTATCCCCGATGTCACTAGCCATGCGGTGCAATACATCACCCAAGAGCTGGAAAAAGTGGCTAAACAGCTAGAAGCTCAAATCACCGCGTCCTTCAGTGAAGAGCAGCAGGCCCACGACCAAAAAATTCAGCAATTACAGAAGCAGCTAGATGAAGATAAGGCAAGCTTTGATCAGCTAAAGACCGGCTATGAGAGGGGGCTAGTACAATTGGCTGCGCTGGCCACTCGCTTGATAGACGCACAAACCGTAGGTGCTACTGCCTCATCTACGGCCGCGATGATGACTGGGGAGCCTGCGTAAGTGAGTGCTTCTATAACACTTGATTTTGATAGCATGATGAATGGCCATCAGGACGATAAAAGTCGCCCTGATGTTGCCTCTGCTTCTACCAACACTGCAAATGCTAGCGCGTCTGCTAACGCTACCGGAACGACCAGAGCTAGTGACAATGCTTACCTCGATCAGCCCGAAAAAGGTCTAGAGTTGTGTGCTCGACTGATTACCGACAGTGATCAACATGCCCCAGCGGCTCAATATCGTAAGCAAATTGAGAGCTTAATCGAAAATGATTTTCTTCAGGCTTGCAATAAAACCGACAATACCATGGCCAGCCAAACTTACGCTAAGTTGTGCGCCCTTAAAGATAGTATCGTCGAAATTTCGTGCTTTCCACACTTTGAGCGCTCTCATACTGTCGCCGTGGGTGGCTCGTTTAGTGCCGGTAAATCATTTTTCTTAAACTCCGTGCTCGGTTGTGATTCATTACTGCCCACCGATACTACTCCGACTACCTCGATTCCGACCTATATCACTCTGGGAGAGGCAGATTCGATTCAGGCACTGAACCGTTATCATAAAAAAACCGACATCGACGAAGAGGCACTTAAGGCGATTTGCCATGCTTTTGGCAAGCGTTTTGGCGTGACCTTTAGCCACCTGTTGCAGTTGATCTCAGTCGAGCGGAAAGACTTCAAATACCCCAATTTGATCTTCCTAGATACCCCAGGCTACAGCAAGGCAGACAACAGTGGTGAGTCATCTAACAAAAGTGACGAGAACATTGCTCGCGAACATTTACGTCGCGCCGACTACCTCATCTGGTTGATCGAGCCGCAAAATGGCACCATCGGCCAAGCCGATATCGATTTTTTACAGTCGTTAGAGCTAACCCAGCCAGTACTGGTAATTATCAGTAAGGCTGACAAAAAACCGCCTTCGCAAATTGCTGATATTGTCGTGCAAACCCAAATAGACCTTAAGCGCGGCGATATCGATTTTATCGATGTAATCGGCTATTCTGCCAAACAAAACAAAGAATACTCGCCCAGCGGGAAGGTGTTAGAGCAGCTTTTAGATGACGTTAGCCAAGGCAAAAACGGTTCGACTTTGTTGTGGCAGCTCGATCAAATATTCAAACAGCACCTCAATCAAGATCAGTCTAAACGCGAGAGTTTAAAGCTTACAAATAAGACTTTAAAAGAGATTGCCTTTGATGAAGGCATCCGAGAAGACAATAAGATGCACCTCTCTGACATTGGCAAAAAAACCAAAGACCAACTCAATGCCATAGAAACCCATAGCAGTGATATCACCAAAATTAACAACGCCCTGCAAGAGCAATTGACCCAACTGTGTTTGTTGTTAAAAATCCCTACCACCATGCAACCCAAGCAAGTTGACCTTAGCGTACGCGCTAAAAATGCCCAAGCCGGAATCCAGCCAAAAACACAAAGCCTGCACTTCGATGCTTTAGTCAAAGGTGACATGAGCCAGCTATCGGCAATGTCTGATATCAGCCAGTTGAAAGGACGGGTCGGAAGAATCAGCTCGGTGGGCCTGCACATCGACATTAATAAGCACTTTGAAATCATCATTATGAAATCAGAAATTAAAAAACAATTGGGCGCTATCGAACTGAGCGAGCACTTTTCGCCAGGAACAGAGGCCAGGGTGCAGATCGTGAGTGATAAAAAGGCGATTATTGGGTTTGAGGTTGGGGCGTGAATTGCAGTCGAACGCATGCACGTGAGATGTGTCCCTAATTCGTCAAATTCAAGCAATCAAATAGCTGCAAGTACAGTGGCCTTAAAATAACTGCCCCAAAATTGAAGAACAAAGAGAGTATTAAAAAAATGGATTTCGACATTTTAGACATCATTAACGATGCCACCGCCGAAGCTGATGCCTTCGAACACCACCCAGCCGCGGACTTTTCCATGGAAGAGCAGCTGCTCTATCTTAATGGCCTAGCCTTAGTCATGAACGCCGATGGCGATATCGATGCGCGCGAAGTTGAATATCTGCGCATTTTGATCAAATCGATGAACTTAGATCAAACCATTCTCGATGACATGACCACCTTCGCCCAAAAGCCCGACAAAGATACTGTACAGGCCTTCTTTCTCGCCTTTCGCCGCAAGCCTGTGGCCCAGTTGTTTTTATTCGACGCCTTGATGATGAGTCGTCGTGATGAGCAAGTACACGAACGTGAAAAAGCTGTGGTCGACAAAATCGCCGAGCACCTGGAAATTCTAAAAGGAACCCAGCAAGATATTTACGATCTGTTCTGCCACATTAAACACAAAAACTGGCAAGAGAGTGCGCTGTATTTCAGCTCACATTTATTAAACCCAGAGCACTTTAAACACCTTTTGAGCTATCACGGTGTCGATTATGATGCATTGATGGCAGAGACTACAGCGCTGCGAGCTGAGCGACTATACCAAGTGCTATCAGACAAGGTGAAATCTGCCAATGAAAATAGCAGTCAACAGCTGTTGGATCACAACATTGTAATTCCTATGTTTCAGGCTGAGTTAGATCGTGGGACGGCCGTGGTTGTTAAGGGTTTATTTTCGATAAAAAATAATAATGAAATTAAAGATCTAAAACTTATGGAGTTAGGGATTTATTGGGATCAGGAAAATAATTGCCTATTCTCGAAGGAAGAAATAGAAATTATTGATACTCGAATTGTTAGGTGTTTCATTGAAATAAATACTCTTAATGTAGGTAAAGTTTTCTCTGCTGGTTTGAAAAATTTCACTGATATACCTTTGGCTATTGATAATGAAAACTCAGAAAAAAAGATAACACTATCTTCTCCTATTGATATTAAGACGCCTTATTTTATATATAATAACGCGATGTATAAATATACTAGAGACCATTATAGCCTGTATAAAGATTCAGATTTAGAAATGCATCTCAGTTACCACTCTGGTCGAGATGATATGAAGGCAGATGATTTTGTTGCTATTGATTATAGTGAGTCAGATAGTGATTCAAAGGGTACTGTTGTTAAGCTGTCTAGAAATGAAGTTAATCGAATAAACTTAATAACAACCAAGTTTTTGATGAAGTGATACTGACTTAAAGGTTATCTAATGACACTCGATATGCTTTCCGCCTTTAGAGAGGCGGCCAAAGAAGCCGATGCCTTTGAGCATCACCCGATAAGCGAACAAGGTCTGGAAGAGCAGATACTGTACCTGCAAGGTTTGGCGATGGTGATGAACGCCGAAGGCGACATCGACCAGCGTGAGCAATCTTATCTTCAGATTCTACTTAAATCTTTCAGTCTGGATAGTGCAATACTGGAGGATTTAACCCAGTTTGCTCTTGCTCCGGATACTGACACAATCCAATCCTTCTTGCGCTGCTATCGCAGGAAACCTTTAGCTCAGGTGTTCTTGTTCGATGCCTTAATGATGACCCGCCGTGATGAAAGAGTGCACGAGAAAGAAATCGCGTTGGTTAATGCAATGGCCGAGCAGCTGGAAATCCTAAAAGGCACTCAACGTGATATTTTTGATCTGTTCTGCTTAATAAGGAATAAAAATTGGATCGAATGCTCACTGTATTTTGATTCGTACTTGTTAAACTCTGAGCACTTTCAACATCTGTTAGATTATCACGGAGTCGACCTTAATGATTTGCTTAAACAGGCGAAGGATATTGGAAATTTGAGGCTGCGTGAAAACTTAGAATTTAAGCTTGGGCTGACCAGAAGAGCTAAAGAGAAACCTCCGGTTTGGACTTTTTTAAAATCGTCTCCCATGTTCGACTTATTCGCAGGTGATGGTTTAAAGAACTCTGTGATTGAACGAAATATGCTAGTCGAAGGTGAATGGCATCTAAAGAATAAGGTGATTTTCCATTGTGGTGGAACGAGCCCCTTTCAATCAAAAACACAGGCTAAACTATCTGTCGAGATGAAAATAGTAAAGAGCTACATGGGTAACCGTAAAACACTGAGGCCTGAGGAAAAAATAGCATCTGTTATTTTGAAAGGCTCATTGTCGGCTCAAGGTGCGGTGAAAAGTACCAAGTTTACTCTTGTTGAATCTAAGGAGCTTAATCTATCCGGGGGTATTGACGGTCTAGTAGATAACACATGTTTATTATCCTCGGATATTATGATTCCATTTCTACAAAATTTAGTCGATCGAAGAGAAGTAAGAATTGTTGGTGACGATCGCATCGTGAAAATCAAGGGTAAATCTAAGAGTAAAGTCAAAAACGAAATTGAGTTGTGCCAGCTAAGAAAACTAGGCCTTGGTTACGACAAAGAGCATGAGTCTCTTATCGTTATTTCAAATTCTAAGTCGAGTTACAGTACTACGGATATGCCGCTTGAACTGTTAAATGAATTGATCGAACGAGTGAAGTAGTGATTAGTTTTCAAATTTTGGTTACATAATTAAGTGTTATTTCTTAAATGCAAAAAGCTAAGAGCTCATAAAATATAACGAATATGAAGGGATGCATAGATGAGTCATTCAGCCTCAGAAAACCAAATTTTAATCAAAGATCAGTGCGATACTTTTAATCGTCTGAGCCTTAAATATCAGAGCTTTGAGCAAGAAATTAATACCGACCTGCTCGATGATTTAGCCAGTATGGCTAACACTTTTAAGCAGGATTCCTTGCAATCGCTGGATGAAAACCGCGTGCTGCGTATCGGCATTATCGGCCAGATTAAGCGTGGTAAATCGTCGTTCTTAAACAGTTTGTTGTTTAATGGTCAGGATATTTTGCCCAAGGCGGCAACACCTATGACGGCGGCACTGACTAAGATTAGTTACAGTGAACAGCCTTCGGCCAGCGTGGAATTTTATACTAAAAACGAGTGGGAAAAAGTGAAGTCCACGGCGGCTAAGGTAGAACAAGCACAGCGCGATTATGAACGTGATCATGAGGCCTTTTTACAAGCGCAGCGCAGCAACGATTTTACCGCCACGCGCCCTGCAATAGTGCTACCCAGTGACGAGCAAAAAGCTTGCTTGGAGTTGATCGGCATGATGAATGCCAATGGCGTGGACGTTGAAGAGTACCTCGGTAAAATTGAAACTATCGCCCAGGTTAGCAGCAACGAAGATCTAGTCAGTGAGCTGAACGCCTATGTGGGGGCCCATGGTAAGTTTACCCCTATTGTGAAGAGCACCGAGCTTAAGCTTAATATTGATGGACTAAAAGACATCGAGGTGGTTGATACTCCAGGGATGAATGACCCCATAGTATCTCGTGGCCGTCGCACTCAGGAGTTTATTGGCCAGTGTGATGTGATCTTTTTCTTGAGCTATTGCAGCCAATTTTTAGACATGCATGACATGAGTTTGCTGGCGCAGAATATTCCTAGCAAGGGCATCGAGGAGATCGTGCTGGTCGGCTCGATCTTCGACAGCGCCTTGCTTGATACTTGCCATGATTACGACTCTATCCAGCAAGCTTTGCCTGGATTAACGACCAAGCTTGCCGACCAGGCCAAAGATAACGTCGATGACGTGTGTCGTAAGGAAGCCCATGCAGCGGGAGGTTCTTCAGGAAATACAGCAGGCCAAGGTCAGTTGATGAAAGCCCTGAAAAATGCCTTGCCACCGACCTTTATTTCGTCTCGTTGTTTAGACTTGGCGGATAAATTATCGGCAGACAGCCTGACAGACTCGAGTGCCTTAAACGAAGAAGAGCAGCACTCGCTCGATCAGCTTAATGACATGTTCGATGACTTTGAATTTACCTCTGACAGTTTAAAGGCGGTGGCTAACTTCAGAAACATCGATAAAAAGCTGGCCTTGGTACGCTCGAAAAAAGACACCATCATCGCCGAGCGTTTCGGCAATTTATTGCGCGGTGCTCAAAATGGCATGGCAAAAAAGTTGGTGCAGATCAAAGATGATGTGAGCTATAAATACAAGCTGCTCAGCGAGGGAGATCTAAACGAGCTAGCAGAAAAGCAGCAGGCCATCATCAAGAGTGTCAGGGCTGGTGAGGTTAAAGTACAGGCGGTATTTGAGAGCTATCGCATTAAAGCTGAGAAGGCGTTGATTAAGGTTGGTAGTGATATTGAACTGGATTCCCTAAATGCCAAACAGGTGCAGTCGCAAGCTGGCTCGCGAGAAGAGAGCTATGAAGTATCTCGCTCGGTGAGCTCTTCAAGCTGGTATAACCCTTTTTCGTGGGGCTCGACCCGAACGGTCACTGATACCAAATACCGCACAGTCAATTACACTTACGCCAATGTTCAGGCGGCGGTGGATCAGTTAGAAGAATTTGTGGTGAATACCAGCAAGCAGTTGTTCCTGGCCAGTGAACAGGCCATTAATCTGGAGAGTTTCCGTAAAGAGATCAAAAATTCAGTACGCGATATGTTTGACTTCGCCGACGATGATTTTGACCCAGAGATGGTACTACTGCCTTTAAATACCGCAGTAGAGCGCATTACCATTCCTACTATCAAGCTGGATCTGACCAAGCATATTAACACCATTCGTAACCAGTTCAGCGATAACGAGGTTGAAGGTAATGAGATGGCAAAGCTGCGTGTCGAGCAGGGGCGTGTGGTTGCCTTATTACTCAGCGATATTGCCGCAGAGCTTAAAGCATCGATCAAGGTGATGGTGAATAAACTCTCAAAAGAAGAGGTTGGTTTTATTCCAAGCTTAAGCAAAGACTTAAACGCAAGCGTTGAGCAATTGAGCCGTGACCTCAAAGATAAGGAAGCCAACCTTAAGCGTTACCGCCAAGTATTGTCTCAGCTAGATCAAGATCAGCCAATACTGGCACAGGGCGTGGCGAGCGTAACTTATAAACAGGCTGAGTTAGCTTAGGGAGATTGGAAATCTAATCTTTAAGCGTCAGACGCCCTATGCCAAACTATATTAATTAGGAAATAGCAGTATGGATTTTGAAATTTTAGATTTAATCGACGACGCTTCAGCCGAGGCTAATGCTTTTGAAAACCATCCTACCACTGAGCTAGGGATGGAAGAGCAGGTGCTCTATCTTAAGGGCCTGGCTCTAATCATGAACGTCGACAAAGACATTCATGCTAGCGAAAAAGAATACATCCGTATCTTGATCAAATCGATGATGCTGGATGAGTCATTATTGGACGACGTAGAGGCCTTTGCTCAATCTCCCGACAAAGACACGGTGCAAGCTTTCTTCAAGGCGTTCCGATATCAAGCCAATGCCCTGGTCTTCGTATTTGATGCCTTAACTATGGCTTTTCGTGATGATGAATTAAAAGACATTGAAAAATCTGCTATCGATAAAATAGCCAAACAACTGGGGGTGTTGAAAGGGGTGCAGCAAGACATTTATGATTTATTCTGCCACATCAAGCATAACAACTGGAAAGAAAGCGCACTGTATTTTAACAGCCACTTATTAAAAGTGAGCCAGTTTCAGCATCTGTTGACTTATTACGGCGTCGATTATGACCTGTTGATGGTGGAGACCGCAACGCTTCGACAGTCACGCTTGCAAGAGCGGATTAGTGCCAAGCAGGTTGCCGCTTCATCAACCGATGATGCAGAGACAGAAAATACAAGCAATGGCAGCAGTGCTTTATCCCACGATGTCGTCATTCCCATGTTGCAAGCCGAGTTAGATCGGGGGTTGGCACGTGTGGTTGATGGTAAACTAAGCATAGAGGCGCATAGCATCTCTTTAGAGAATGATGAGGTTGCTGATAACGGGAGTCGGGAAGTACCGGCTATCGAGCAGTTCGATCTGGCGGCCAATGGGATCGGCTTGAATCAGGCGACCCAACATCTGGCTAGTCAAGAAGCTATGTGGGTGGAAGATGCCCAAATAGGCGAGTATCTGCGTAGCAAATTTTTACAGGGTGATATCGCTGGTTTGGTGGATTATTCCAACGTGGTGCCGACTATAATCAAGAAAGAATATGCTGATGAGTATAAATACATCACCTATCACCTTTCTAAGCCGATTACTGATGAAGTTCCCTTGGTTTTCTGGGATGGAAACTTTTTTAAGTATACAACGCAAGGAAATGAAGCTTACCTGAATCCCTATGGAGTGAATGAAATTTACTTAGCTGTTAATCATTGCGCCCATGAAGAAACCTATATACCACTCTTTCTTAGTGAGTATGATGGAAGCTGTTATGGTCGTTTGGTACCCCTCAAAGATCCCATAGAGGTTAAAAAATTGGAGCAGTTTTTCCAGATGGCTGCTCAGAATAAACTGCCAACTGGGTTAATTATTAATTGGAAAAATTCATAAGGTTAAAAGCACTGGATAAATAACATGGCCGTTAATACTGGTCATGTTGTTCATGACATAATGTTCTTTAGAATAAATGCGACAGCACTTTTAAATACAACTATCTTTATTGGCTTCCAAAAATAATGTCTAACATCATATTTAACCCTTATCAAAAAAATTACTTTGATTTCAGTTCTAAAACAACCAATTCAGTCTCAGCTAAAACTGAAGAATATTTTTCCCCAGAACTGGTAAAAATCCGCGACGGGGATTTCCCAGCTCTAATCTGTATCGATGGTTTCTTAACCAAAGGCACCGATACCTCACAGGAATGGTTGGCAGGTTTACCTTGTCGCTATGCGGCCCGCGCTGTTTATGTATTGCGTTGGGATTCTAAAAACATAGAAGACTTCTCTGCCTTACTTGACCTGATGACAGACTATAAAAATTTCGATCCTATTATGTATGCAACATCCCATGCGTGGAATGGGATAGCTCAGCAAGATCGATTTGCCTATGCCGAAAGTGATAATGGTGACGGATGGTTGTCGAAGGTTTATGAGCCTTGGCAAAAAGCACGAGACAACGCTCACAATACGGGGATGTGGCTGGCATTTCAGATTCAGAATATGGCCAGTGAAGATCGCGATGCTATTAATGCAGGAAGCTTTGTTCTGTTAGGTCACTCTTTAGGTGCAAGGGTCATCTATTATTGTTTGGATGCCTTGCGCACACTGAGCCAAACGGATCAGCGGCTAAGCAATACTATAGCCCAGGTCTATTTGTTCGGAGGAGCCGTCGGTCACTCTGCTAACGCAGGCTCTGTTTATAATGATGGAGGAGTCTCGAACACCGTGAACTGGCATGGCTTTAATCACTTGGTGAAAGGGCAGATTAATAATTACTATTCTGACCAAGATAATGTTCTTAAGTATTTATTTTTGGCTGCCGAGAACCTTAACGAAACCTACGATGACACGCCGAATGAAGAACCGATTGGCCTTAATCCGATTATTAATTTCTCTGTGCGCAATCATGATGTCAGCCATTATGTACCCGGACATACACAATACAAAGAAAACCTGTATAGCATTATGTCTTTGGTGTGAGGATTGCAACATTATTTGATTCCAGAGCGGGAGATGCTTTTTCTGTTACAGTATATTTTTATCGGAGCAGTATTAACATTGTCTGCCCAGCATAATGTACCGCTAAAAACGTGAGAATGAAGAGTGATAAGAGAGTTAGTGATTTCAAATGTACAATATCCGTTTGATTAAAGTACATCTTTTATAACCCTTGCCTGCGACAAAGAGTGTCGTAGTGGTTGGGTTCTGTAGTGGGATAGTGAATCTAGTCACCTAACTAGAGGTGGCCAAATTCACTATGCCACTACAATACGCCTTCGATCTAGATCTAAAGAGCTAGGATCTCTCTCAGGTCGATATAGCTGATTTACTATTTATAATGAAAAGCTGCTTTCTTGGACTGTTCGAATCTGCCAGCCAGCCCAGTATTCATCATCCTTAATCAATGGGTTTTGGGTTGCTCTCTTTGAATCCTGAGTTGAGGTGGAATCAACGAAATGAATGCTGGTTTTTTTAAAGTCGGCAAGATGCTGGCTGTGTATAACTGGGCTTTTTGTTTGGTTTGAAATGTTGCACATGGCTGGTATAAGCCCTTGGCCCATACCGGAATGCCCTAGATCGATGATTACATCAGGCTTTTGGTCAGAAATTGATTCTCGGGCTTGTTGACTGAATATCTCACCACAAATCAATACCGCGCATGAGGTACCAGCGATGTTGATAACTCTTGCCTTACCTGGAATATGCTGGTTTTTTACATATTGTGCATTATCTGCAGTGGTACTGGATTGGCGCCAGTCTTTGGTGAGTTGATTACCTTTATTGTCTTTATAGGTAGCGAATGCAAAGTACGGTACGCTATTTCCTGAAATTTGTTCATTTAATGTATGGTCTTTCTTGGCATTGCTCTGTGAAACATCAATACCACCAATTATTGCTAATCCCGTATGTTTAGATACGTGTTCAACTTCTGATAAGATTTGTTTGTAGTCACTATCATTGTGTGCTGATAAAAAACCTGCAGGAACAATTAATAGCTCGGCACCTTTAGACTTTGATGTATCGATGAGTTTATGAAGTAGGTCCATTCTTTGTTCATTTTCATCAGGGTTACGAAAGCCAATTCTCGATATAACTGTTTGCAGTATTTTCATAACGATTCCATTTTGCTAATCCGGACATGAGAGGAGCTCGGAGCGAGTTCCATCTCAACCTTACGTCTGGATAAGTGTGGACAATAGGCGTCATTTGTCAAACGCCATAGACCCTTTGATCAGAGAGGCGATTACAGTGTTTAGATTCATTCTGTTGTTATTCTGCTTAAATTGAATATTTATCACACTCGATCGGGTATTGGTGAAGGCTGTGACTAGATGCTTGGTACTAGGGAAACTACAGGCCCGCAGATTGGAGATATTTGGGGACTGATACAGGGGCTTAGAAGGCGGTCGGAGACCTGGATGGTGTGACCTTAATTCACATCTGGTAAGGTGACCCCCAAAATAGCGATCACATTTTTCTAGGAAGTAGCATTTTATGAATATTGAGCAATTTACCCCCAACCACACAGGGTATGAACTCTTATGCAGGCATCTGATGACGGCTCTTCACAAAGAGCTAATTGGTTCAAAGTTTTCAGATAAACCTGCTGATGATTGGTTATATCAGCAATTAGACTTGGCGAACGGCCAGTGTATTAGATTCACAAAATGGGATGGCCGTAAGGCAAAAAAGCCATTCTTTTTAGTGCTTTGTAAAACAAATAGTGAGGCCTCAAAGGTACTTGAGTTCGATATGTCCAATATTGCTTTCAATAACAAGCGCTTTACGTGGTACTTAAGGTCACCCCAAAATAACGTGAGTAAAGAATTTTTACAAATAGAACTTGGAAAAACTGTAAAGGCAGATGACCAGTATCGTAGCAGTATTAGTGAAGTTAAAGCGCAATTAATTTCGGGTGAAAACACAATGGCTAACGGCCATGAGTTTTTGACACAGGCCACTCTTAGCGAATTAACTACTCAATTTTGTAGGTTAGTGAAGCTGACCTTTGAATGGCATGCAGATAAAGGAGCTGACGAAGATAATATCCTAGGGGATACAAGCGATTCAACGCAGATAGAGAATGATGATATGTCTTCATTTATTCTTGCGCTGCGCAGAGTAAGGCAACACCAAGGCCCCTTTAAAAAAGGTTTATTAAATCGATATAGCGGAAAATGCGTAGTAACTGACTGTAGTATTAAATCGATATTGATAGCAGCGCACATAAAGGACCATGCCGCATGTGGGGTGAATGATCTAGACAATGGACTACTGCTAAGAACTGATATTCATGCGTTATATGACGCGGGTTTACTTAAAATTGAAATAAATAAGTTATCCCCTAAAAATAGTTTATTAATTACTTTAAATGAAGAAATCGCAACTACCCCTGATTACCAACAGTTTCATAATAAAGTTATAAAGTTTAGTAATCTCAAGCTTATGCCAAACAAAGATTACCTGATGTGGAAAAATAAAAAACACAAGTAAAAATATCAATGAGCTACTCAGTTCCATATAGGAAGGGATTGGATACGGTAATTACTATTCGTTATTTAATTTTAGTGTTATAAGGATACTATAGCGAAACCTGTGAAATCTCTGGGTTCATCCATTTCTGAGAAAATCTTGCTAAACACTATGGTATCAAGAATGTCGAGTTTTGCGATGAAGGCACTCCTCCCATAGCAGCGTGTGACACATTAAGTCTACATGCTGTATATTGGTACCTAACAAAATGAATTGAACCAAAAGTGGAGTGGGTAATTCGGCCAGCGTTACATCCAAGTTCTTTCACAAAGAGTTAGTTTGATTCGTCTACGATAATTCTCTGCTTTTGACTTCTACTAATTTTTTGGAGATTGCAGGGTATTAGTGAATTGTTTTCCGTTACCTTTAGTAAACAGTGCATATTTACTTGTTCAAAGTTGAATTGTTACTTAAGGTTGAATTAACTAGGCGACGATAAACGGACTACATTATATCGAGTAAAGACTTCTGACCAGAAGTATCTTTGGTATATGTAGTGTTTGCTAGTTGAAATACTTTCTCCAATGTTTTAATGCCTATACCCTTTACTCGTGCTAATTGGTTAAGTTGAACGATACTTGGGTTGTTTATGGCATCGATTACTTTTACTACGTAGTCTGGTCTTAATTTTGTGGCTTGTGAAATTTTATGGGTGTCTTGTGATAATAGCCATGTTTTGGTTTTATCGTATAGGTCATCCTTGGCTTTTGGGTCATATTTATATATTTCAATTTCGAGGTCTGCATTTTTTAAGTAGGACTGCATGATATGTAGGCTTTCTTCTTGTGGAATACCGCCTTTATCGGCACCAAGCAGTGGGAATGCAATAGATTTAATACCCCTTTCTTTGTAGGTGCTTAGGAATTTTTCTAGTCCTGCTCGTAGATAATCTGATTTAGATGGGTATTTCCAGTCTTTCTTTGTTGGGAAGTTAAGTATCCACCTATCAGGTGACTTATATATCCACAGTAATCCAATATCTATCTTATTTTTTTCGCATAGTTTTACATACTTTTCAAACAACTCTGGGTAACGTAAGCGACATTCAAGGGCAATGCCAGCGCCCATAACACCAACACAGTTGATGGTGTTAACAATTGTATGGCATTCACTTGTGAATATATTACCCGTTATTATTTTTATGCTCATTATTGTCTTCTTCAAAAAAACAAGTCGTTAGACACCGCTATATCTACATTAACACAGCCTAGTGTAGCAATAAGGAATCTAGCTGTATCGTCTGTGCAGCAATGAATGCGATTTATGTGTTTAGGTTCTATTTTAGGGTGAATTAGTACCTCAGCGCATTTCTTTCTTTTTCCATCCTTGAAGTCTGACCAAAATCTTGCATTTAGTACGTCCCAAGGCAGCAGGGGTAATTTATCTAGTGACTTATAAAAGAACGTATCACGTGATGAAGCGTTACCATCACTAATAAGGAATTCTTTGTTATCCAGTACCGATGGTGCAATTTCAACTAAACATAACTCATGTTGTAATTCTTTTCTGCGATAAAGCATTGGATTTCGAATGCTTATGTATAGCGGAGTGTAATCATGGATTTTTCGGTTGAAATGCGGGTCGGGTCGCTCTCTCCATTTTTGTGCGCCGTGATCTGAAATATCGACTGGGTGGGCATGATTGAAATCATTGAACACCGTAGTATTGCTTAATATACCTTCTGTTAGTATGTCTGGTATGTTATCTCTGTGTGTTAAGTGCCAAAGTGACATGACACCATAGTTAGCTAGGCATGTGGTTGCTGATTCGATGCTAGAAGTGAGTGCAGGCTGAGATGGTTGTTTTCTACTTTCAAATTTATTATTTATAGCTAAGCTGGCAATCCTTTGAGCGTCAGCTATTTCCCTTTTTATTTCTATGGCTCGGATTCGAGCTTTTTTCTGCTCTTCAGTGCTAAACTGATGAGCCTTAATTCTGACACCTTTAGAATACTTCTCGAACTCTTTAGCCTTATTGTTGGCTTTTTCAAGCCAGTTACTAGGGTTCTCGCCCCAGTTATTTCTTTTATTTAGCCATGTACCAATGATCACTGTAATAAGTAGTACATGCGGCATCGCTGCAATTAGGCACACTGGATTTAAACAAAAACCAAAGAAGAGCAATTGGTTTAAAGTCATGACAACTATGAATGTTCCGGTATATGTGGTGGCAACCTCTTTAGTTTTCCCCCATAATTTCTTAATCCACACTTTTACAGATTCCTTTCATTTTAAGTTGCGTACGGTAGGTGCCACTATTTATTATAAATACGCATTGGCCCAGGTCAGTCGAATTTCTTTAGCTTCTTAGCTTTATGTTGTAAACATATACCTTAGATAACATTAGCAGCTAATGGAGATTCACGTAATGGATTTTTGTAGTTTACCTAAATCCCCATAGGAATGTGAGCAAAGCTAAAGTAGTATTTATTATCTTACAATTAGAAGTTTTAGTAATTAATCAGTAAATTGAAAAATTATGTACTTATAATTGATTGTCGCTCGGTAAATTACGCCATATATCTGGAAGATACATGGCATGAACTATTAATTTCCTAAACATTTATGTCGAAATGTCAGTGTTTGCCGTGGATACTGCATAAATTCAAAGGTTGATATATCGACATATTTATAATGACTAATAAGCCTTACCTTATTTTTAATTTGTTAGTGACTAAAATGGATAGGTAAGTCATTGGGTTTCGGTTTAGTCCCTATTGGGCATAGACCATCAGCTGATGGATAGCTACCACATTTATAAAATCAACTACACCGCGTAAAGCTCTGATCCTGTTGCGAGTTCAACCTGACATAAATCTATTCTGTCAGGTAATCAGCCTCTTTAATGGCTGGTTAAATCGTAGCTATTGTGGGTATTCAATCCCCCTGTATAAAACACCTAACAGTCAGTTAATTGTGGGTGTAGATATGCAGATAGTTGATGCAGTTAAATCTAAAGAAGAAATAAAGCAAGTCGCCTATCTTTTGGAAAAGCATTACGGCACCATTTACAGTCATATGTGGATATTTGGTGTGAATGCCGCACTTAGAATTAGTGACTTGCGTTTAATCACTATGGATCATGCTCTCACAGGCACCATTACCCTTAGGGAAGGCAAGACCAATAAGCGTAGGTCCATCCCCCTTAATCATACGGCCTCTTCTGTAGTGAAGCTTCGTCATAGTCAAAACCCTCACCACAACTACCTTTTTCAGGTAGATTGCAATCGAGCAAAAAATAAACCCATATCAAGGCAGTCTGTATCGCAGGCCTTCAAAGGCGTGGGGAATATTTTGGGCTTAAAGCTGGGTACTCACAGTATGCGTAAAACCTTGGGCTGGACCATGTATTCCGCAGGGGAGCGAATAGAGCGCATATGTAAGGTTTTGAATCATAAAGATTCAGGTGTGACCATGCGCTATATAGGCTTAACCCAGGCTGATATTGATTCGGCTTATCATGAGTATGAGATACTTTTCTAAGTATTAGCTTAATGATTATACAATATCAGGGGTCTTCATAATTCTGGGTTAGCGAAAGTTCATCTTAGTCAGTATTTTGTCCGACCTTTTTATCACCCTCTTAATTTGATCAAGCAATGCCTGGCGCTCCCAGCGCGCATCGTCGATGCACTTTTTCCAAGTACTTACCCTAGCAATATTTTTCAATTTATATGGAGTGCCGCGATATGCCAAGATTAAGTGGCCAGATCCAAATGCAATAGGTTTCACTTCGGTAGCGGTAATAGCATTAATAGGTATAAAGGTTTTTTGTCCATGCCAGTTGGTTCTAATTATCAGGTGATTTTCCAAGTCCAGGTCATAGCTTGTAGAAAACCAATACCAATAAAACACACCATTAACTTGTAAGGTGAAAAAGAAGGCGGCAAACGCATGTTCAATACCAATCCACATGCAGTAATTAATGAATACACAGTAAGCAAATGAAAATGGGTAAGCCCTTAAACTTCGTTTTATTCTGGTCAATTACATACCCCTAAAGTCCATTGATGGGAGGTGCTAAGTTACTGGAATTTGATAGAAAGTGGAGCACAGACAGAGTTTCGGTTGGCCACCTCAAAATATAAATAAGCAATGCTGTATTCAGTTGATTTGACCATATGGTCAAACCCGCCAATATCCTGTATAAATAAGTACTTATAAACAAAAGTACCAGCTAGGCTACTTTTTTATTCTAAAACCAACAATAAGTACAAAGTTTATACAGTATGGAACGTATTTTAGTCGCCTGGATTGGCGGGTTAGACATAGACGAAGGCTTACAAGGCAAAACAGGCCCGGTGCACGCCACCCTAGAGTTAAATACGTTTACCCAAGCCCACCTGCTGTACAACTACGCTGCAAAAGACAAAGATGCATCCAAATATGTAAGCTGGTTAAAAAAGCAGCCTGTCGCCACTAACACGCAGCTAGAATCTTATTATGTACCCTTAACCAGCCCTCAAGACTTTGGTGAGATCTACCAAGCAGCCGATAAATTATTAACCACTATCCAAAAGACGAACCCCAAAGCAAAAATCACTCTGCAAATCACCCCGGGTACCCCTGCCATGCAAGCGGTATGGATATTATTAGGTAAAACCAAATTCCAGGTAGAGTTCTTACAAAGCAGCAAAGAAAAAGGTGTTGAAAGGGTAAATATCCCTTTTGATATCTCTGCCGAGCTGCAAACCAGTCAAAAACTAAAAGATTTAGCGCAGGGCAGCGTACCCACCCATGCTGCCTTCGAAAACATAATCACCCAAAATGATGCCATGCTACAGCTCAAGCAGCGCGCCACCATATTGGCTAAGCACGATGTACCGGTATTAATAAACGGAGACTCAGGCACTGGTAAAGAGCTATTCGCCACCGCCATTCATAACGCCAGTAAGCGTGGAACGGGTCCCCTAAAAGTGGTTAACTGCGGTGCTATTCCACCAGAACTTATCGACAGCACCTTATTTGGCCATAAAAAAGGGGCCTTCACCGGTGCCTCATCAGATCAGCAAGGTGTATTCGAAGCCGCAAACGGCGGCACGTTGTTCCTAGATGAATTTGGCGAGCTACCGCTAGATGCCCAAGTGCGCCTATTACGGGTATTGCAAGAAGGCACCCTTAATCGTGTAGGTGACAGCAAGCCCATAGCAGTGGATGTGCGTATTATCTGCGCCACCAACAAAGACCTAATGTCCATGATCGCAAATGGTCAATTCCGTGAAGATCTGTTCTATCGGATTGCAGTGGGGGTAATCAACTTGCCACCCATTAAAGACCGTAAAGGCGACATCACCTTATTGGCCAAAACTCTGCTTAAACAGATACAAGAGCAACTGGGCTTAAATGATGCAGACGCTAAGGATAAAAAACTTTCTCCAAAGGCAAATAATCTTATCCTAGAGCACAGCTGGCCCGGTAACGTACGCGAGCTTTACAGCACCTTACTGCGCGCTTGCCTATGGTCAAAAAATAACACCATCAACGATGCAGAGTTAAAAGAAGCCATGTTCACTCAGTCTTCTAATAGCAGTGATATAATGGCCAATGATTTGTCACAACCTATTGATCTAAAAGGATTAATTGGTGATATAGAAGAGTATTACGTGAAGCTTGCATGGCAAAAAAGTGCAGGCCAAAAGAAAAAAGCAGCACAGTTATTAGGTATAAAAAACTATCAAACATTTGATCAAAGATTAGAAAAATACGAAATAAAATAATATTGGCACGGCCCTTGTAGTAGGGTTGATATGGATATAATAAAGTTTATGCAATCTAAAAATTTTGAATTTCTTCGTCCACACTGGCAAGACCTAGCGAACCTAGCTGCCCATGCAGAAGAATACGCCTTTAGTGATCCGCAAAGCTCACTTATCAAATTGCGCTGCTTTGCTGAAAAGTTAGTGGGTATGGTCTATGCCAGCTATCAAATTCCATGTTATCCCAACGAAAAATTCGTCGACCGTTTACAAAACCACAGCTTCACGAGCATGGTAGACCGTGCCATTGTCGACAAGCTTCACGCTATCCGTAAGGTGGGCAACCGTGCCGCACACGAAGGCAAGTTTAATAAAGGTGATTCCTTATGGCTTTTAAAAGAAGCGCATATTCTTGCCAGTTGGTTACTGTTGGTTTCTCAAAAAGGCACCAAAGCGGATTTAACGCCGTTTAAGGCCCCCGAGCAGCTAAAGCAGCCATCAGAAAAAGACTTGCAAAAACACCAGGCTCGCTTAGAGCAAGCCCTTGCCGAATTAGAATCCGCCAAGCAAGCCGAGCTTAAAGCCCAGCAAGAAAACGCGCAGCTTAAACAAAATCTAGAAAGCAAAGAACAAGAAGCGCTAGCGGCCAAGCAAAAAGCCCAGCAAGTGCAATTTAAGCAGGCAGGCACCAGTGCTCGTAATACACTGGACTTTAATGAAGATGAAACCCGCCGCCGCTTGATTGATGCCGATTTAAGGGCAGCCGGTTGGGACATCGACATGCTTACTAACGGCGATACCGAGCAAGTAAAGCGTGAATTCAAAGTAAGTGATCAACCAACCCCAACAGGCATAGGCTATTGCGACTATGTTTTATGGGGCGATAACGGCAAACCCATCGCTGTAGTCGAAGCCAAGCGCACCCGCGAAAACGCACAAAAAGGCCAAGAGCAAGCCAAGCATTATGCCAATGCACTAGAAAAACAATATGGCCAGCGCCCTGTTATTTTTTACACCAATGGCCGCGACATCAGCATTTGGAATGACGCAAAAGGCAAGCAAGGGGAACCACCTCGCAAGCTGTATGGTTTCTACAGCAAGGAAAGTGTTGAATATCTCATTCGCCAACGCAGTGAACGCCAAGATCTAATAACCACCCCCATCGATATCGACATCGCTGGGCGCATGTATCAAATCGAAACCCTTACACGGGTGAGCGAGCGCTACAGCAACAACCACCGTAAAGCACTGGTAGTACAAGCAACGGGCACAGGTAAAACCCGTGTGGCCATCGCCCTAACCAAACGCATGTTAGAAGCAGGTTGGGCTAAGCGCATATTATTCTTATGTGACCGAAAAGAATTACGCAAGCAAGCGGCCAAAGCCTATAAAGAATTTTTATCAGAACCCTTATATGTAGTGGGTAAAAGTAAAAAAGAAGACAAGAAGAATGCCCGCATTTATGTCGCCACCTATCCAGGCATGATGTCCATAATGGAAGAGTTTGACGTAGGTT
>Ga0209395_1002906_pt1 | contig 21830 bp, 25 predicted proteins | sample GOMGulsemesocosm_3_FD_184635 | JGI IMG/M metagenome (GOLD analysis project Ga0209395, IMG submission 184635) | Methane-oxidizing microbial communities from mesocosms in the Gulf of Mexico - GOM9D Gulf of Mexico (SPAdes) (version 2) | ecosystem: Environmental > Aquatic > Marine > Cold seeps... | reverse complement strand
ATATTTCGCGACCATCTACCGTTAACCCCATGGCGGCAATGGCAAGTGGAATAGTGCGTAATTGAGCCATGTTGTTTCCTGTTTAATGTCAAAGTGAATCTAAGTGAGACCAATTTTGCCCGCAGAACTAGCCTTAATCCATCTGATTAAATCCGCTAAATTCCGATTTTGGCGAAAGCGGAATAACGTGGCAATCTTCTTAAAGAATTACCTGTTTTAGGGTTATAAACTTGGCGCTCGTTCTTATTTACAGGCCAGTTATGAAACCGAGGACTCCCCGATATACAACCGAAATAATTAAAACGGCGCGTGACCATTATGTTTTTGGTGGACTGACGTTTGATGAAATTTCAGAAATTGACGGTATGCCGAGTGCCCGTTCTTTACGACGTTGGGCGGATGATGGCAGCTGGAATGAACTGTGCCCGTCACTGAATGCCGAGACAGCGATTGCACGACGTATTGTGTTATTGGCTGATCGTGAAAATAAGGGTGAAGCGGATTATAAAGAACTGGATTTTCTGACTAAACAACAATGCGCATTAAATCAGTCTCGCTTGCCCAGTGCCGGCATGACTAAAAAATATGGTAATGCACCTGCAGCTTCTGCGCCCCAGCAAGAACAGACAAGCGAGCGAAGCAGTAAAAGTAAGAAACGTCAGAAGAAGATCAAGAATGATGTATCGAGTATAACCAAAGAAATGCTCGATACACTCAAGGACAACTTGCTCTACCCGCACCAATTACACTGGTTTGAACATCAAGATTACCGTAGCCGGTTCATATTAAAGCCACGTCAGATTGGTGCGACCTTCTACTTTGCGTTTGAAGCATTTTATGATGCGATGGTGAATGGCCGTAATAAGATCTTCATTTCAGCATCACGGGACCAGGCGGAAATATTCAAGGCCAATATTATTGCCTTATGTCGTGAACAGTTTGGTATTGAGCTAAGCGGCTCACCACTGACGATGCGCAACAAAGGTAAAACTACAACACTGTATTTCAAGTCAACCAATGCTCGGACTGCACAATCAGCATCTGGCGACTTGTATATTGATGAAGTGTTTTGGATCCCTAAGTTTAAAGAGTTACGCAGTCTTGCCCAGGCAATGGCAACCCATAAAGATTTTCGTATTACCTATTTCAGTACGCCGTCGGTGACTAGTCATGAAGCGTATGATTTGTGGAATGGTCGCTGGTACCGCAAAACCAAAGCCTGTAATGATCCCGAGTTTGCTATTGATGTTAGCCATAAGACTTTAAAGGATGGCTTGCTTTGTGATGATGGTATCTGGCGTCAAAAGCTCAATGTTTACGATGTGGTGAAACAAGGCTTTGACCGCATTGATATTAGCATTCTGGAAAATGAATATTCGACAGAAGAGTTTAACAACCTCTTTATGTGCAAGTTCATTGATGATGCCCACAGTGCGTTTAGCCTTAAACAGTTTATGTCCTGCGTTGGTAATAGTAAGAAATGGACTGACTTTGACCCGACTTGGCCACGTCCTTATGCCATGAAACCGGTTGTTATTGGCTTTGACCCTGCGCGAACGCGAGACATTGCATCAGTGGTGGTCTTAAGTTTACCGCTTGGGCCTGATGATAAATTCCGGTTGTTGGAATCACTTAATTTAAGTGGTAATGACTTTGAAACTATGGCGAATGAAATTAAAGAACTCACGCTTAAATACCATGTTGTTCATATCGGTGTTGATACCACCGGCATGGGCTTGGGTGTGTTTGAGTTAATACAAAAATTCTTCCCGCTGGCGATGCCAATTCATTACAACCCTCATAACAAAAACAAGATGGTGATCAAGGCGCTTAATGTCATTGGCAAGAAGCGTTTTGAATTCGATGAAGGCTCAATGATGGTTGCCAGTAGCTTTATTAATATCCGCAAAAAGGTAGTTGGTGACCAAATTAGTTATGCAACCAATCGCACTGCAGCAACAGGCCATGCAGATATTGCCTGGGCAATCATGCACGCCATGATTTACGAACCATTATCTGGTGACAGCTCGAGCACCAGAACATCAATAGGATTAGATGCCGCATAATGAATTCAACTAAGAGTACGACAACAGAACCGGTGCAAGATAAATCTATCGATACCTTTAGTTTCGGTGATCCCGAGCCGTGTTTAGATAATCATATGACCGAATATATCGGGCTTTACGCTGATATGGACGGGCTATATTCACCGCCAGTGAGTTTAGCGGGACTAGTTAAATTGCTGCGCGTTAATGCCCAGCATGGACCTATTTTATATTTTAAACGCAATATGATCATGAAATGGTTCCAGCCGAATGCGTTATTAACACAGCGCACGTTTAAGAAGTTTGCTTTTGATTATTGCTGGGCAGCAAATGCATATTTGCAGATCATTAAAAATGCCTTTGGTAATGTGATCAAATTAAGACATTTACCTGCGCTGTCTATGCGCTATACCTCTACGCCTGGTGTTTATGCGCAGCGCTTAAGTAATGGCAAAGTGCTGCGGTTTAAAAAGGGTGAAGTTATCCACCTGAAAGAATACGACCCGAATCAGGGTATCTACGGTATCCCCCAATATTATGGCGGTATTCAGTCTGCGCTTTTAAACGAAGATGCCACCCTGTTCCGCCGTAAGTATTACAAGAACGGCGCACATATGGGGTTTATCTTTTCGATGGCAGACCCAAATTTGTCGACCGATGATGAAGACGAGTTGAAAAAAGCGATCAAAGATTCTCGCGGTGTGGGTAATTTTCGCAGTCTGTTTATTAATAATCGCAGTGGTAAGGCTGACGCAGAGAAGGCGATCAAGATTATTCCGGTGGGTGATATCTCGACCAAGGATGAATTTGAGCGTATTAAGAAGATGACGCTAAACGATATGTTGAGTATGCACCGCGCCCAGGAAGCATTAAGTGGGCAAACATCGGGGGAAAGTCCGGGCTTTGGTGACTTAGATAAAATCACCCGTGCGTATTACAACAATGAAGTGGTACCGATGCAGCAAGACATGATGGAAATTAACGAGTATTTACCAACGGCACAGCATATTAAATTTTCAGAGCCGGCCTATTCAGATTTAAACCCGAGGAGTGAAGGTTGATGGAAGAACTGATTGTTTTTATTCGTCAGTGGGGGCAGCTGTGTTTGTTGTCATTACTGGCCGCGGCAACGCAAATGTATATGTCTGGTACCCGGATTACTTTTTCCATTATTTTATGTCAGTGCTGATGGCAATTCTGTCTGCGTACATTGCAGAAAGCTTTTGTATTTGGCTGGGTCTGAATGATGGCTTAAAAACGGGGATTATTGGGATTGCAGCGTATGTCGCACCACATCTTTTAACCGGGTTGAATGCACTGGCGAAAGCCGTATCAAAAGACCCTAAGCACTTTTTAGATATGGTAATGAGGAATAAGTCATGAAGTGGATAACATCACTGTTTAGTTTTATTTCGGCACCTATTGCAGATTTGTCAGGTAGCTATCGAGAGCGTAAACGTATTGCTGCAGAAATGGCGGCATCGATTGCGACTGCAGAAGGTAACTTAAAGTTGGCTAAGTTGGATGCTGAAGCCAAACGGCTGGCTAACCAGGAAGGTAACGACGCTGATTATGATCTGCAGGTGTTGAAGAACCGGCGCGAGTCGTTAATGGATGAAGTGATTATTACTGTGTTTTTGGGCCTGTTCATTGCCCATTTTATACCGCAGCTGCAACCGTATATGGCAAATGGTTGGCAAGCCATGGGCTACAAAGGCGCGCCCTGGTACTTTGAATTTGTAGTTGTGGGTATTGCGGTTTCAACGTTGGGCTTGATGCGTTTGTTTAGGACGTTTTGGGGGAGTAAGAACACGAAATGGGCAAGTTAGCCCCTTTCGTAAACGTGCGCAAGATGATTCGAATTTTTATACACTTTGGGCTAATAACTGGACCGAGTCAGACCGTCTACAACAAAAAGTAGTCATGATAGTCACCTCTAGTTGACTAAACTTAACCATGTAACGTTTAGTGTATGGGAGGGGTGTACCATCTAATTAATGGCTTAGAGTTATTGTACTAGCCGATGGTAATACCCACTAGATTTTGTAGATAGGTGAAGGGATCGAACTGATACCCTAATTCCATTGACCATAACATGCGTTATGCGCATAACAACAACAGCAACAACAGCAACAACAGCAACAACATATTTTTGTTTGAGACAAAATTAATATAGCATTTCCTTTTATAATCTTTAAAATACCTACCATTCGAATTACCGACAATAACAAATAGTTTATGAAATTTAGAAAAGATATCAATGGTCTAAGAGCTATTGCTGTAATCGCAGTTGTACTATTCCATTTCAACGAATCTTGGTTACCGGGCGGTTTTGCTGGTGTAGATGTGTTTTTTGTTATCTCCGGTTTTTTAATGACTGGGATAATACTCAAGGGTATAGAACAAGAAAATTTTTCTATTTTAAAATTTTATGTTGCTCGTGCAAATAGGATTATTCCGGCTTTAGCTGTGCTCTGCTCGGTTTTGCTCTTGTTCGGTTGGTTTTATCTTGGCCCTGTTGAATATAGAGCATTAGGTAAGCATGTTACTAGCAGTATGGGATTCTTATCCAATATGGTTTATTTTCTTGAGTCAGGCTACTTTGATGCTGCGTCTCACGGAAAGTGGCTATTGCATACTTGGTCGTTATCCGCTGAATGGCAATTCTATATAATCTATCCATTAGTGCTTGTTACTATGCGAAAGTTTATGTCTATAAAGGTAATTAAATCGACGGTTCTAGTTGTAACCCTCTTAGGTTTTATTTTTTGCGTTGTAGTCACCTATAAATGGCCTAATGGTGCATATTATTTATTGCCTACCAGAGCGTGGGAAATGATGCTTGGTGGTGTTGCTTTTCTTTACCCATTTACTATTCAAGAAAAAAGAAAAAAGCTAGTGGAGTGGCTAGGATTAATCTTAATTGTTGGATCTTACGTATTGATATCAAAAGAGAACCCTTGGCCAGGTTATCTAGCCATTGTTCCTGTTCTAGGCGCGTTCCTTATTATACAAGCACAGCGTAATGATAGCCTTATCACTAGTAATGTGGTATTCCAGAAAATAGGGGCTTGGTCTTATTCTATTTACCTGTGGCACTGGCCACTCGTTGTCGCGATTTACTACTTCTCATTAAATGACATATTTATTTATATTGGTATTTTATTATCAGTGTTACTGGGTTTTATTAGTCATAAATATATTGAAAAAATTAAGTTTAGGAATGATTTCTGTAATTTATTTTCTTACTTAAAGTGTAAGCCTGTGTATATGATTTTGGTTGTTGGTATTATTGGGAGTATGACCTTTATAACCAATGGTTTTGAAAGTCATTACTCTGATGCTGTTGTCATAGCGGCTAAAGAGGGTGGCAATCGCAACCCTTATTGCAGGGCAGATAATAATATCCATTGCTACATAGGAAATAAGGATCATATTAAAGCCATTGTTGTGGGGGATAGCCACGCTGAAGCATTAGCTACAGCTGTCGCAGAAGTATATTCGGTTGATTTAAAAGACAATGGTATAGTTCTATTGAAAGCTAATGCTTGCCCATTAATATTAAACGCCAAACAAGTAAGTGGAAACGGATGTTATAAAAAAAACCTCAGTCGGATGGAATATTTAAACTCTCAGTATGAAGGGGTGCCAGTGTTTTGGATAGCAAGAACAGGGGTTTATTTATATGGTCAATCAAACCCTCAAAGGATAAATAATATCAAAGATACCCAGCCTCTGATGTACTTCGATAAGCTGTATATAAAGGCAGAAGAACCTCTATACGAAGATTTAAAGCTCAACTTGAAAGCAACGATTGATAAAATTATTGTTAATCACCCAATGTATATTGTTCAGCCTACACCTGAAATGAGAAGGAATGTACCTAAAGCATTAGTGAAAAATATGATCCTGAATACGGTAAATGATGATCTATCAATAGATTATGACCTGTATCTTCAGAGAAATAAGCATTTAAGAAGCTTGATAAATGAAGTAGCAGTTACGAGTGGTATTCAAGTTTTAGATCCTGTTCCATATTTGTGTCATAACGGCAGATGTATGGCACAATTCGAAGGGCGGCCAATTTATTCTGATGGTGATCATTTGAGTGAATACGGTAATAAATTACTAACTCCGATGTTTAGTTCAACAATAGAAAAATATTTATAGATATTCATTGAAAAGCCTTCAGAATTGGAGGCTTTTTTTTCCCAGCAAAGCTGGCAAACAGCCCGCTTAGCGTTTAACTTTATTCCAATCTAACTCTTTCACCTGTTCAATCACATCAGCTACACCATTCAACCGCTTTAATGCACGGTTAAAATTTTGCTGTGATACATTGTTCAACATAGCTGCATCATTTTCTGTTAGCCCTTTAGTGAGGTGGTCGACCAAGGCACTTTTGATATTCTCACTGCCAATTTTGGTTAGCTGTAAAAGCAAATTAATTCGTTCTTCTGACTCTAAACCTTTAGTTAAAAACTTCATAAAATTAACATCACTTAACTGATTCGGGTGAATTGATATTTATCGTTAAGATAAACCTGAGCGGTCTGTCATTTAGTGGCAAACAACGTCACAACTTTGACATTAGCGATCCTTAATTGATCGTTGAGATCCTTTCTAGATAAGGCTTGGGCAATATCAGCTTGTCTATCCTTATGTCAAAAACGTAAAAAAATTGCGAAAACGCGGTAGGCGAAGAGGAGTGAATTTATCGGGGATTTACGTGCACGATTAAATCGTTTTCCCCAGCCATCCGCGATGTCTATGTATTATAACGAACATCACACACAACTGTATAAAACAACAGTTAATTATCGTATAATTTACAGGTCAGTATGTGAAATGAGTGGATGTTTTATGCGAGTACTTTGCCCAGAGTGCGGTGTTAAAAGCCGCATCCAGAAAACGAATAGAATTTCGAATAGCTACACAGATTTATATTGCAGTTGTAACAGCGCTGAGTGTGGTCATTCATTTGTTATGAATCTAAGTTTTAGCCATACGTTGAGCCCATCAGCGAAAAGTTCAAGCCAGTTAGCCTTTGAGTTGTTGAGAACCCTAGCGCCTACTCAGCAACAAGAACTTAAGCAACAACTATCAATGTTGTAGATAATAAAAAGCCCTCAACGTTGAGGGCTTTTTATTAAGTTCACTTTGCTTTTAAGCCCCGTCATAAGTACCCGTGTTAATGTTCCTCATTCAAACCTTAAAAACAATAACTTATAAGACAGATACATATTATTAAGTAATATATATCTGTCTACCGTTTCATTTTATACCACTTGCTTTGGTTGCTTAGACGTTCTGAATGCATGTATATAGTTTAGGATTTTCTTCTCTACTGTAAGATGAAGTATGATTCCAAGTAATGTAGTTAAAATAATGCCTAAAAATAAACCAATTTCCCACCCTGTGCCTATTTTTCCGAAAACACGTTGAGTGATAGATAGTGCTGGATTATGTATCAGATAGATCGAATAACTTGCGTTACCTAACAATATAAAAATACCTGGCCAAGTTAATTTTTTATTATTCTCAATCGTTGTTGAACCAACAATTAGTATCGCCATCCCTAAAGAAAATATTAATCTTATAGAATTAGAATATTCACTAAAGTAAATACCTATTATCCCTAGTGAAATACCAGTCACAATTAAGAATGGTGCTATTTTAAAGCTCGTTTTCTTTAGTAGTGCAGCCGCTATCATACCTATTACAAATTCAAGATTGAGTAAAGAAAATATATAGCTGCCAGCACCACTAGGAACTTCACCTAAACTATTTAGCGTTACTATTGCCGTTACCCAGATAAAAATTAAACACAGAAACGCTCTGTTGCTGTAAAAAAATAACAAAAATATAAAATAAAACATAATTTCATGTATTAGTGTCCAAGCAACACTTAGAACTGGAGCCCCTGAATCTGGAATTAGAAAAATGGAGCTGAGAATACTGACATTACGTCCTCCATCTCCGGATAGGGACGGAATGAAAAAATAAGCTAACGCTAATGGTATGGCGATACACCAGTAAATAGGATAAACCCTAGTAACACGTTTTTTAACGTAATTCGTTACACTTTTAAGTGATTTATTATCGTATTGATGAATATACATGATAATAAATCCAGACAAAACAAAGAAAAAATCTACACCGAAATTCCCTTTTCCAATAGTGTTGTTTACCCATGCAGGCACTTCACCGATAAATGCTGTTGTAGATGTTGCTGCGTGATGCCCTACGACGGCCAGCGCCGCAAGCCCCCTAAAGACCTGTAAACTAGATATATTTTTTTTCATTTCACTTTAAAATTGATGTGTCATAACCATATGGTATAGCTAATTAAAGCAATGGTATATAACTAATTCAAAGCATCGAGCATCAAGGTCATCATATTTACCTAACATAAATGTTCCTCCATCAAAGGCGGCTTATCAATTTGTTGTCCCTGGACTGGGATCACCGACTCAATATTCATTGTTATTGTCTGATTACTGGTTTCAACATCTGGAACACAGGTGTTATCCGATGGATATGCATCCCGCGTACAGTTATTGACACTAGTCCAAGGAAAACGGCTCCCGCCGCTTTCAGCAGTGCCTAAGAGACTAAGTGCAAGTGCACCTAAGTCCTTTGGCTGCGTTTCCTTTCTAACTAATGTCCACTGCTTTTCACGCGTTAACACGGTAATGCCAACACCTTTAAGACCAGCAGTCTTTTTAACTAATTCTTGATAGTGATTTTCTGAACGTTCATAGAAAAGTTTTATTGGGCGGTTACGTTGTTTAAGGCGGTGTCCACCCATCCAGTTGAAGTAAGATGCAAAACAACCGCAGTCTGCAGCAAGGCGTATTTTTTCAAACAGGCAAAACTCTTGCTCTTTTTCAATGCGGCGAAGTTCGCGCCATACGGTAACCGATGGTGTTTTTTGAAACTGAAATTGGCGAAAGCAAAATGCACGTGACCAGGCTGTTACATTAGTAACTGTTTCCGTTAAGTCGACCAGTTGTGAATCATGGTCTTTGTGCCCTTCTAACTTATGTGCATCAATATTCTTTGAAATGTATTTAGCAATATAAGAAACAGCATCACCTTTACTTCGATCTACTTTTTCAATTTTTACACGCGCTTCCATTGCTTTTAATTTTGGCATGCCGTCATCAGTAACTAGTTCATCACTATCGCGTTGATGTTGGTATTTGGTTAGCAGTTCGGTAAATTCTTCAACTTGGTTTTTCGGTACAAAGAAAACACCATGCCAATGCGGAGTTCCATCAACATGTGGTTCTACAACACGCATGCCGTAGTATGTTAACTCTGCTCTATCTGCAGCGCTGCGAAAACGCTGCCAAGATATAGACAACCATTCGTGTGCTGCAATAGGGTTCGCGCCATTCCAGTTAGGATTTTCGACAAAGTATTTACCGTGCTTTTTTAATCTGTGATAACGACCGGCAGCAGTCATGGTGATAAACAATGCAACATGATCATTATTATCCGCATATTCCTGGCAACCACGTAACTGTGTCATTAATTCATAACGACGGTTAGCAGGGTTAGATACCGATGCATCATACACATCTTTAAGTTCAAGCGTTTCACCACATTCACTTTCGATTGCCATGCTATCAAGCCAATCAAGTTGCTTCTTCTTGCGGTCTTTCAGCCATTGGCAGGTAGTGAATGAAGCGTAAGGGCTTACGTGAGGTGAAACCATGCCAGCAGCACGACGGGCTGATTCAAACGCAATGGTTACCTTTTGATTAATTGCACGTAGCCAAACTGCATCGTCACACGCTCGAACGATTAGACCTAAATATACGTCATCATCACTATCACGTTTTTTGGGCTCAAAATGCGGCATCCATAATGCGAGTCCAGTGAATTCGTTTATTTCTTCGAGTGCTTCAAGTGGTCTTTTCCCTGCTTTTAATGCAAGTTCTAAATGTAAACGTGCGCGCCCTGTTAGTTCATCAGCAAGACGACCACGTTTATATTCAGTATCTACACGGTACCAAGGTTCTGGTAATACGCCGAAACTAGCGGCAATGTGTGCACTACGATCATCAATAAATTTAACGGCACGTTTTAAGCCGTGTTTTTTTAATCGAGCCGCACCAGCTGCATCAAGGTAATTTTTAATATCGTAAGGAAAGTTGAGTTTAGACACGACCGAACGTGCGAAAGCAAAAGCGCGATCACGTGCCGGTTCTGTGTTGTATTTGTTGGCGTTGTTACTAACAAAGCTTGCTAGTTCACAACGCAGGTTATACGGTAATTTTTTAAGCGGGTTCTTACTGTCTTTGACTGGAGTGTACATTAACAAGGCTTACCGTATTGTGCTCTAAACTCTTCAATAGATAATGACTTCAACTGACCCGCTTTTACTTTGATACGTTGAATATAATTACGCTTCGAAAAATTTTTACGCTCACTGATCACTTCTAAATCAGCGCGTAACTTTCTAACATTCGCCAAACCGCGACGTCTTTGTTCAAGGGTTAATTTACTCATATTTCAGCATGCTCCTGAATATCTAACACAATGTAACCACCCGCACTTTTGATGCTGCGCAGTACACCACGGAAAAGTTGGCGACAATCCAACATCAGACATGCATTTTCAACGGCATCATCTTTACTTTCATGATCACCGATTTCAACGGTTTGTGGCTTGCATGTGTCAGGATCACGAATTGTGCCGCCATCAGGACAAATCTTTATTGCTACATACATCATGCTGCCACCTCGGTATTTACTGGCATTGCCATTAATTCTAATATTTTGCTTTTAGCATCAAGTGCAGCTTGCATTGGACCTGAATGACCTAACCAAATTTCGGTGCAATAAAGCATCGCTGCACAATAACTTGCTGTAGTAGCATTAATGTAATCGAAACCGTGCGGCATAACCTTCACAGAAAGTGAATCGCTAACACCACTGTATTCAACAGTAATATCAATCGCATCAGGTCTTGATATGGCAATAAACATGATTTCATTAATAACGCTTTGAAGTGTTTCCATAATATCTATCCTTTTAAATTACATGCCTGGTATCGGCATTCCATTGATCACTACATCTGTACACATAGACACGAACGGTCCTGCAACACCGCAGCGGTTTTCAACGTCTGACATAAGAAAAACCAATTCACGGACTGCTGATTGTGCCTTTTTTACAATTTCGTCTTTCTTATGGCGCGTAAGGCGGCGGTCTGATTCGGCTTCTAATATGTGGCGGTTAATATCACCGGTATAACCAGTAAGACTCATTGCGCTTACGGTTAATGGTTTTGATTCACTTGCTTCTGGTAAACAAACAACATTCATTCCCAGTTCACTGATGGTGCTATTAATGATGTCTGCATTTTTTGTGAACTTGGTGATCATAACTAAGTCTTTCACCGTGAGCTGGTGTGTTTGATTTGGGTTTAGCTTGTTGCGCAACATTTGCCCCGACATACCGCATTCACCTGCTACCGTTTCAACGTTCTCTGATTGGGTGAAGCGCAGGCAAGCCGTATCGAAAGCACTATGTTTTATTTCGGTATTTTCATACATTGCTAAAATTTCCCTATTTGCGATGATGAAACTAGGCTGACAACGCAGCGAAGGTGAATATGAAAACTGCAAAGGCAACTTCACATACGATGATTACTGGGCATATGAATTCGTGTTTGATTTCACACTGACTGCACAGTCTTGTGCATTTACCTTTGCTGCTTAATTTGACTCGCTTAAGCATGTTGAATACCTCTAAGCGAGCCATGGTTTATCGTTGTTTGATTCCAAGCATGTGACGGTTAGCTTTGCGATATTGACAAAGCGAGTGGCACGGGGCTGATGTTGAGTAAACGGAATGACACCACGATCCATCTGTGCTGCAACAGCACATTCAGTCTGACCCGTTTCCTTTGCATACTTAGGGATACTCATAAGAGGTATAGGCATCTGGATTACAATATTTGTCGACATGATTAGTTCCTTATGGGATTATTTAGGGTTACTGCCATTTAATAACACCACCTGTTGCCAAAGGGGGTGTATAGACACACTATATAGGTATTAATAAACATGTCAACAGTTGTAGGATTGAAAATAAAGAGTATTCGAGAAGCTGAAGGGTTAACTAGAAGTCAACTGTCTGATTTAATTGGGTTTTCAGTGGACTCTATTAAACAGTATGAAACTGGAAGAATTAAGTCTATTGGTTTGGATAAACTTGAAAAGATCATAAATCATGATCGATTTCACAAATATGCTTTGTGGCTAGTGAGCGACCAAGTTGAAACAGAGGTAGGGCAAATATCCCCCAGTGAATTAAAAAAGGGTGACTTTAAACACCCCACCGAAAAGCACATCAAGCTCCCCTTCTATGAAATATCTGCATCTGCTGGCGTTGGTTTATTAGCAGAAGTTGAAGAACGTCCAAAAACAATCAGTTTTGAACCAAGCTGGCTACGTAATGACATTGGCGTATGTCCAAATAATGTATTTCTGATGTTGGTAGACGGTGACAGCATGCAGCCGACATTAAAGAACGGCTCTATGATCATGGTTAATCGTGATGTGGATAATTTATCTGATGGGGTTTATGTCATGCGTCATGACAATAACCTGTTAGTGAAGCGATTACAGATGTTACCAGGCGGCATTATTCGCGTTAAATCTGATAATTCCATGTATGACCCTTGGGAAATCACAAAATCGCAATTGGATGGTGAAGAACTTGCGCTTATAGGGCGTGTTGTTTGGACTGGGCAGAAGATGTGAGCGAGCTTAATAATGCTTAGTACTGCTTAACCCCATTTTATGACTTAGTTCACACAACTAAAGTACCTACCTAGATTAAGGTACTCCAATATGTAAACTCATAATTATTATACAATAAATTAATGTAGATAATAATTATGAGTAACGTAACCTACGACCCCCCCGCACACGAAACGGCCCTTAATCGCTTTCAATCTGATAATTCCATGTATGACCCGAAAGAGATCACACAACTTAAAGCTTTATGGCAAGAAAGGACTCAAAGAAGTACATCGCTTATAGTTCCAAGTATGTCGAGAGAAAATTCAAAATTAATACCAAATGATATCCATCCTTCACGTTGGCATTTTAATATCCCTTATGCTTTTCGTGATGCTTTAGATATAAAGTATGAGCAAAGAAAAAAAGATAAAAAGACATATATGGTATGGACTCAAGGTCCGATGCTAAGTTTTCACGAAGGTGATACTTTCACTTCAAAAAACCAAGACTGCGCACTTCAGATTGTCTTTGCAACTGGAATGGGTTGGGATACAGCTAAAAATAAAATGTATCAAGGTAGTGTTGTATTTGAAGAATTTAAGATTACAAATAAAAAATACACCAAAGTAAAACAGCACTCCTGTGACCAAATGGCATTTTTAGAAATATTAATCACCGGCAGTATTTTATAGGTAATATTCATTCATAAGGATTCAAATTGATAGTCTTTGAACTTTTAAATATTAAGCCAGGGGATGCGATTAAAGTTGATAACCCTTGGAGCGATAATGGGCCTCGAGACGTTGTTCCTTTGGCACTATCACGAAATGGAATTTCTATTCGAGCAATAGATACGCGTTATGGCGATATTAGTTATGTAGATGCTGATTGGACTATTTACACTTCTGATGATAATGCTCTGCAACTACAAGATCTGCCTTATATTAAACAAAAGCTAGATGAATTGCATTCTCTTAAGTTAGAACAAAAAGAAGCCCATAAACGCATAAAAGCAATTCCACAGGAAGTAATTGAGCGTGAATTCTCAACGTTAGATGAAATTCTAGCGACCATTGATATGAATAATATAAAGGTTGCTCTTACTGGTACGCTGCCTATTCCTCGGTCAGATGCAAAATCTTTACTAGAAAGTAATGGTGCAATTGTTATGGGAAGCGTTGGTAAACAAACATCATTTTTATTTATGGGTAATACTGGAAGGCATGAAATTACTACAAAAATGAAAAAGGCACATAGTTTAGGTGTTAAAATTATCACGTTATAAACTTCATAGAGAAATTTAATCACCGGTGTTCGTATACAGTCTACATTAAAGAACGGCTCTATGATCATGGTTAATCGTGATGTGGATAATTTATCAGATGGAGTTTATATCATGCGTCATGACAATAACTTATTGGTGAAGCGACTACAGATGTTACCAGACGGCATTATTCGCGTTAAATCTGATAATTCTATGTATGACCCTTGGGAGATCACGAAGTCGCAATTGGATGGTGAAGAACTGGCGTTGATTGGGCGTGTGGTTTGGACTGGGCAGAAAATGTGATTGGTAAATTTTCAACTCCATATGAGGCATCCAAATCAATCATAGCCTGTTTCATAGCATTTTGGTTTGGATTATTCCTAGGATATTACACAACATATTTTTATTACGGTGAGGAAATGGCTATGAAAGCTGACATGCTGGGAGCTATAGGTACCTGGGTAGCTAGTGCAGCTACACTTTTCACATTGTTTTTTTTAATTATTCAAAATAACAAAACTCAGAAAAGGCAAGAGCAACTTGAAGAACGACAAAATGAGCTGTGGGAAGCTCAACAAGTTAAAATTAACTTCGAAATGTACCAAGCACATAAAAGAGAGTTTTTTAACGTCTTAGATGATATTGAAAAATCATCTCCTATGGATATTGAGTTTTATGATAGAGAGGGGTTATATCGTCGTATTTTCCCAATGAACAGCTTTTATAATGTCAAGTTTGAAGTAAAAATTGGTGATACGCTTAAGTTTGACAACGGCAATTTTACTAATATCAATAAGGCATATACATCAAGTATTGAACTCCTAAACGCCCTTGTTTATGACCCCGCCTATATTGGCAACAACGACATCAGGCCTATCCAATTCATTCATTCTTTACAAGAACTAGCAAGTAACCTCCAGTTGTTTATCAAGCCAAATGGAGGTTTTGGTGATGTAACTTCTGAAGATGGAATGTTGATTAATGCGTATAAATTAGATAAGACGATTAATGAATTTCATAACGCATTTAAAAATATATCAGTATTTACGGGAAATCCAGATGTGAAAAGTGTTTTCAATTTGAATAGCCCGACTTACATGGACGCAATGCAAAAAGCTATATTTACACGCCTTAGTGAGCCAAATATGTTTAACCTTAATCTTGATAAAAATAGATATGCACTTGGTTTATATGAATTTTATAAATTTTTTGAGCACCAAGATGTTCGGATAGCTGATATGCGGATAGCTGATAATGATGGATTTCATTCAGAACTACATGAATACATGATTAATCCAGAAAAAATTGAAGCACTTGTTCATGATAGAACCACTTTAACAAATAAAATTAACTGTATTTGCGAAAGGTTTAATAAGATTAGTGACCACCTTAAAATAGAAAGGGTTGATGAATTTAGATCCATCTATAACATTTTTAATATGTTATTTATAACTCAGTATTGTTTTGATAATAACCCTATATCATTTGCATAATAAGATAATTAGAACACGATAAAATTCAAATAATAAGTCTGAAGCCACTCGAATAAAATAGGTATGGCTTCAGTCTTATTCATAAGCCTAAAAATTCGAACATTCATTTATTTGATATTAATGCTAGGAATGTCCGCGCTAATTAGTTATCCAATAGTTTATGACGAGATTAATTTAGACGAAAAGTTATGAATTTTTCCATGCTGAAAATGTTTTACTTGCGAACAAAAAAGTCAGTACTGCTAATGTCATAGGCGCTAACCATCGAATAACTAACAGCTTCGATATTGCAGCATAGGCTGGTCCAGTTCCTGCGACCATATCACTTAAACACCAACTAATTGACCATCCAGTTCCAACGGCCATGATGAGTGTAACGACAAAGCCGACAGGCCAAAAATATCCCGTTAATTCATGAAGCTGCTCTATTATGTTCTCTTTTTTTCTTGCCATTGAATGCCCTTATAAATTATTTTGCTTCAAAAGATCTACATTTAATCTACCAGTAATTCTTTTTGTTCAGCATTTTCCAGTAACCAAATACCAATTGATAATGAAGATAAATGCCAAAATAAATTAATATTTTGAAAAGGGACTATATTCATTCCTTTAAATAAGCCTACAACACCAAAACAAATACAAATAACAGCTACAACAGTAAAAACCAAGCCAACTCTGAAATTACATGCAATACTTAAAATAGTGACATACGCAATCATTAATAAAACCATCACAAGTAACATTGTTATAATAGTTGCGAATCCAATCAAGATATTTTCTGAGAGTAGCCATGATATCCCTGTAAGGCTACTCGATACCTGCGATATACCAAAATCAATATAATAAGCAAGCCAAGTGAAAGGAATGATAAGCAAACCAGAGTATTTTTTTATTTGTTCGAAATAATCCATATTTATAACTTCCTATAGTAGATATATAGCCGCAAATAACTAACGGCTTTTCATAGCACTGTTTACTTTAAGCCCTCCTTATCAGAGGGCAAAATAAGCTAGTGTGGTAATGAACGGAAATGTTTACAAACGTATTCTAACTGGCCATTTCTGCGGCGAACATACGCACACACAGGCACAACTTTAGGATTAAGCATATTAATATCCTCTATTTAGATGCTCTAATATAAAAACATCTATAATGAGAGATCGAATTTGCAAAACCTAATATCAAGTGCTAATCTTCATGTTCTCACGCAAGGAGATTAGTTTGATAATAGGTGTCAAGGGTAAGACCTCGTAACCTTAACTAAATTTTCTTTAAAGACCGCCTAATTTGGCGGTTTTTTTAATTCAAATATTCCATATTTCACCTCCTTTAATAACCTTTAGCTTTCTTCACAAAATACCTTCTTCCTTACTTAACCTCCCTTATTAGAAGGCCAAATAAATTAGTGTGGTAATGAACGGAAATGTTTACAAACGTATTCTAACTGGCCATTTCGGCGGCGAACATACGCACACACAGGCACAACTTTAGGATTCAACATATTAATATCCTCTATCTAGATGTTCTAGTATAAAAACATCTATAATGAGAGGTTGAATTTGCAAAACCTAATATCAAGTGCTAATATTCATGTTCTCACGCAAGGAGATTAGTTTGATAATAGGCGTCAAGGGTAAAACCTCGTAACCTTAACTAAATTTTCTTTAAAGATCGCCTAATTTGGCGGTTTTTTTGTATCAAACTTTTCATATTTCACCTCCTTAGTACACCCCTTCACTTCTGATTAATTTAACCTGTTTAACCAGACCTCAAAAAAAACAACACCCACTAAGAGCATTGTAACATGAAAAGTCTGATTAACAAAACTTATTTAACCAGATTTATTTTATTGCTTTATAAACGAATTCTTTCCCGCCAGACTCAGCAACTTCTTCTGAGCGCATGATATATCCACTCTTAAAAAGTTTTTTCAACCGGGTACTAGCATTTGCAGCACTCAAATCAAATTCACTAGCAATTAGCGATGTAGTTACTTCTTTTCGGTCTAAAATAAACTCTACTAGTGACATAGTAGCTGAGTTCATCTTAGGACCTATTATTTCATGTTTTTTATCTGACCATACAACCAAAGGCTGGTCTTTAGCCTCTGCACCGTACGTCCAATTGTCGATTAAATCACGGTTCGCTACATCTGTTAAGTAAAAGCCTTTTTCACAACGGAAATGCTTCGCTAATGCAATAACACTTTCACGGGGAAAAGATGCATCGGTAGCTTCGATATCTAAAAGTGAAACCCTAAAGATATCGACAGAACTATTGCTTTCAACAAGTTCAACTAATTTACGAAACACTTCTTTTCCCTGAGCATTACCAAAAGGATGATCACTTTTAGTATATTCTAGAAGATTTATAATCATAAGACTCTGCTTAATTATTTTTATTTAAGGAGATTATAGGTTATTCGATGTAAAAGTCAAAACAAATATGCGTCCCTTTCAGGTGCAATAGATCTTTAAGTATACTATAGCTGATTAACCTGTTATCTCGATAATTCATTGTTAATTCAAAATGTTCTTGTCGAATACAGATCGTTGCATTAAAGTCTGCTGCTATATCCCTACTCCGTTTTAACCCTAAACCTCGACTTTTATCAACGTTATTTAGAGCGCTACTAATACTACCTTTTTCGAATACATACTTAAGTAATAATGCATCAGAATCGGGGATTGATTCAGCAAAAGCACGTTCAAGATCAGGATAACGTTCCGCTAGTACTTTTCTTAACGTAGCTACAATTCCCTCGCCATTATCTGAAATAACAGTCTGTATTTGAGATTGCCTCTTACGTTTATAAATTTGAACTGCAACAAAGCCATCTAATGGTGAGTTAGCATGCTCTCCAATATTTCCGAACAATTCAGCTACATAGGTAAAAGCCAAGTTAGCATTATCCTTGCCAACTTCTGTAGCTAATACTTTTTTTATGTATATAGGTATGTTTTCATCCGGCTCTCTAGAATCAATCGAAACAAATTCCATGAGCTTCTGATTTTGACCATAGCGTTCATTCTGTTTTGTTGGTGTAGGAGTAATTTGGATATTTTTATCCACTAAATCAAACCAACCTACACGGCAAAGATAACCAAAAGCGTTTTGGGCTTGGCTAAAGTCCAACTTAATTGACTTCCCCTTCAAGGCACAAAGTTGATTAACCAATGCTAAAATGCGACTTAAAGTGCTAATTAAAAAACTATAGTTAGGGAAAGAAAAAGTAATATGTTGAATATCATCAGACCATATTTCAGGATATTGCTTTAAAGTGTTTTCTAAGCAGGGTATATCAAGCCATTTGCGATTATGAGCAAATTCAACTTGTAATGTATCTAAAGACAAACTCCATCGAAACGCATCGTCTTTTTTGAATTTATACTCATGCTCATAAAGACAAGAATTTACAGCGGTTCTATCAAGCTGGAGGTTTTTCGCTATTTCTCGAGCCTTTAATCCAGGTCGATGAGCCAGTAACTCTGAGATCTGTTCTTTCATTAAATATCCATATCTTTGATGACCATATACAATATATGGTTATCAAGGCAAAATTCAATAGCAACGGATACAAAACAACGTTAAATAGCAGTAACTTATAAATATTTTGTATTACCACCATCAATTCAAACATTGAAACATTGAAACATTGAAACAGCCTTATTTTAATCCTATGATACATTTAAAGCTGTATAAAAAAACAGTATTAGTAGGGTAACTTAATGTCGATTAAACAGATTACCAACGGCTATGAAGTCGATTGCCGCCCACAAGGTCGAAACGGTAAGCGGTACAGAAAAAAGTTTACGACCAAAGGTGAAGCGCAAAAATATGAGCGCTGGCTGTTATCAACCCAAAATCAAAAAGGTTGGGTTGAAAAGTCTGCTGATAAGCGCCCCCTACTCGAGTTAATACAGCTTTGGTATCACTACCATGGCCAACAGCTTAAGACTGGTGAAAAAGAGCTTAAACACTTGCTAGCTATCGATTTCGAATTAGGCCACCCAAGAGCAGACCAAGTCACGCGACAGTGCTTCACTCAATATCGCGCACTAAAAATGGCAGAAGGTAAAAAAGCGACAACAATTAATCGTAACCAAACTCGATTAAGCAGTGTCTTTACCGCTTTGATTAAAGCTGAAGAATTCCATAACGAGCATCCACTTAAAGGTTTAAGCAAGTTAAAAGAACGTGTATCTGAAATGGGATTTTTGAGTAAGCCTGAAATCAAGCAGCTTCTAAACAGCCTCAGTGGTGATGAATTACATATTGCTAAACTATGTCTATCAACCGGTGCCCGTTGGACTGAAGCGGCAGAACTGAGAGGCAGTGATATCGTGCATGGTAGAGTGACGTTTAGTGATACCAAAAATGGTAAAAATAGAACGGTACCCATTACCAGTGAATTAATGAGTGAAATCCATCACGGGAAAAGTAGCCGGTTATTCAAAGGATCTTACGCTACATTTTATAGTGTACTGAAGGATCAGGAATTTGATTTGCCAAAAGGCCAGGCTGCGCATGTTTTACGTCATACATTTGCTAGTCACTTTATGATGAATGGCGGTAATATATTAACGCTACAGAAGATCCTGGGACATTCAACAATAACGCAAACGATGACTTACGCCCACCTCGCCCCAGACTATCTAAACGAAGCAATGACACTAAACCCAGTGTCCACATTATGACCCAATTAGTATGCTTTGTTGCTGTTTACTGCTCGACACTGCAAAGCTAACGCCCCGTAATAGCTGGGAAAGCCTATTATAGCGGTTGTATATAAGCCTCCTTAGGGAGCCTTTTTTGATCGCTTAAACCTGTTGCTTCAATTGTGTTACTAGTTCTGGGGGTAAATTTAGGTGTTTCTCTAATTCATCCAAATATGCTTTTTCCATAAAGTGGTCAACATCGATAACAGAATAAGAGATTAAATACACTTCACAGGCTTTTTCAACTGAGGTTACTCTTGCTGCTAGCGCTGCGGGATCAAGAGGCTTAAGTAGTGCCGTTTCAATAAGCTGGTTAGTATCACTATCAATACCCAACTCATTTAATTTAGTAATAATAGCTTGGTGTTCTTGCTCATCAACATGCCCATCTGCTCTTGCAGCACCGATCATCGCATCGAGTAAAAGATCCGTATCGCATTGTAAGACAACTTCTGGAGCATTCTCGAGGTTTGTTGTGCTCTGTTGCGACTGCCACTTTTGATATGCATAATAAGCAGCGCCACCTAGGGCAGCAACACTACCCACTTTAGCTGCTTTTCCTGCGTAGCTACGCCCTTTTTTACTGCCTAGAATAGCCCCTAAAATACCACCAGAGGCCAAACCACCACCAAAACCTGATGCTAGTTTTTTAACTGATTGAGAGTTCACATTTTGCTTATTCAATGCACCACTATTCTTGTCTAACAACTGCTTACCTTCACTTAGCAATTGTTGAAATAATTTACTGCTATTCATATTTGGTACTCCCTATTAATTAGCTCAAATTAATATAAAGCATGCAATTCTATTACCCAAGATAGTTGACAGTAATTTTCCAAACAGGTGCACTAATTTACATTTAGCCAGCTCTAATTATAAAACGCAGCACAGTGCGCTCAGCGCGATATTAAACATAAGCAACCCTATTACAGTGCCTGTGAATAAGTCTTCTCAAAACTCCATTTTTATATAACAAATACAACTAAAACCATCAGTCTTTAGTTGTATTTAATTTCTAGTTTTTTCTTGATTTTTCAATAAATCTGAAAATTAAGAGATAAAAACATTAAAATACAGTCACTTATATAAGCACGCCAAGTTAACACACATGTTTATCCACAGATTTTGTGGATAACATAGAATTAAAGCCAGCTATTGGGAAAACAATGCCAAAATATGGCTAGTTTAGTCCACAGCCTAGTTTTTATACTTAAAGTTATGCACAGGGAAAGAAATTACCCGACTTTATATACACAAGTATCAGCTCCCTGTGTATAACGCCATGATTAATCAGAAAGTGGGCTGTGGGTAACAAGCTAGTTATAAAAGTAGATAAAATATAATAGGTGTATAGCAGTGATATTGTGTATAAAACGGGTATAAAAAAAGCCTCAATTGAGGCTTCTTTATCATCAGTATATGTTGCCAACTATTCAGTCTGTGCTAATTAGTTTACGCCTGACTCATCTTCAAGTTGGTCACGTAATTCCGCTTCCAGTTCTTGTTTTAATTCGTCTTGAAGTTGATAATACGATAAATCGTTTT
>Ga0209395_1002902_pt1 | contig 21846 bp, 17 predicted proteins | sample GOMGulsemesocosm_3_FD_184635 | JGI IMG/M metagenome (GOLD analysis project Ga0209395, IMG submission 184635) | Methane-oxidizing microbial communities from mesocosms in the Gulf of Mexico - GOM9D Gulf of Mexico (SPAdes) (version 2) | ecosystem: Environmental > Aquatic > Marine > Cold seeps... | reverse complement strand
TAATTTGTACAGATAACTAGTATAAAAATGGATCTACTACCCTTGGTGTGTAATTTTAATCAAACAACTCTAATTGGAACATGAAAATCTAAAATAAATGTATCATTCTCTTCTAAATAGTGGTTTTTTGAAAATACTGCATAAGCTGGCAAAGTTATAACTTCATATCCACTCTTTGGCATCCAATATTGATAAATATATATCATAAGTCTTTCTATGTCTCCATATTTACCTTCATAATGAAAAATAGCACACAAGGATTCATGAATTTTTAATTTGCTTATTGAGTTGTTTTCTTCAAAATTCTCATCTACTTCAAGAGCTGCAATATAATTACACTCTTCGTATGGAATCATAATAGTACTATCATGGTAAATTCCTATATGAGTATTGTTTTTTAAGTCACATTGATATGCAAAAGCTAATAGTCTTTGCCATACTTTTATAAGATTCGCCTCAGTATAGCCTTTGAGTCTGAGATATACACATGTTTTTTGTGGAATCACTTTTATACTTGGCTCTAAGCCTTCAAAGTTTTTTATGGATTTATCATTTATATCAAATTTGTTTTTAGTGAAGTTTCTAAAAGCTCCTTTTCTCCATTGGCTTGGGGTAAATGTAAAACGCTTTTTAAACGCTTTGCTAAATGATGTAGGGGAAGCATAACCGCAATTGTTAGCAATCTCAGTAATGGTAGAGTAATTGTCTGTAATAAGAAGATTTGCCGCTTTTTGAAGTCTAATAGATGTAATTTTTACAAAAATATTCTCACTTGTTTCTTCTTTAAATATTTTGTGGAAATGGTATTTACTAACGCTATTCAATCTTGCTAATTCATCAAGTGAAATATCTGTATCAATATGCGTATAAATATAGTTTAACGTTTTATTTACTATTTGGGCTCTTATGTGTTTAGTATCTCTTTTCATAATTTATTATAATATAAGATAGAAATAATAGCAAGATAAGATAGTAAAAATAGAATTTAAGATAGAGCATTAAATCTTTAAATGTTCTATACTAATGAAAAGATGAAGGAGAAAATTATGACAAAAAAGATTTTTAAAGAAAATTCTTTTGTGGGATTTGAGTTTCTTCCAGCAGAAGCAATCTCTAATAGTATTAAAATTTATCATCCTTTTGCATCTTTGGCAAACGAATATTTTTCAAATAAAGGCTTTGATGTTACTGCATTAGAATGTGGTTCAATTAAAATATCATTTGAAAATCTGGCTAAAAAAGAAAAAATAGAGTTAGCAGAGGAAATAAAATATTTTTTAAAAAGCTCAAGACAAAAAGTAATAAAAGATTTTTTAATTTATAAAAAATGGTATTAAGTATTAAAGTAAACTGTCACCAAAATTTGTTAAATCATCACTCATCTAAAAACTCCTTTTGTATATACGATAAGGCTTCAACTAAAGTGCTTTTAAAATGCCTACTTTCTTTGTCTTCAAACCCATCATTATAAATATATTCAAACTTACATATTTCTTTAAATCTGGGATCGTGTTTTGCAACTTCAATAGCACTATCTTCAATATCTGTATCAAATAAGTAAACAATTTCATGCTCTTTGCTTTGCCTTTCTATTGCAAAAACATCTAAATTCATTTCAGGATATAAAGCATAATCTGATAGTGTCTTTAACTTTACTTCCCAATCATAGTCTTTATAAATTTTAATAATAAATTTTCGTTCCATTTGATTATTTCCTTTTTATCTTTTATAGAAAAATCGTTGAAGTAATTTTTCCTATCAGGTTTAAATATAGTAACATAGAAAAGGTGTCAGGCACCACCTTAAAATAAAACTCATAGTTATAGAGCTCATGAAAGCTAGCGCATTCGTTTTTTTTCTTCTTTTCTTGAAAAGAAGAAAAAAAAGCGCAAAGGTACTTTGTATGAGCTCTTAGATATAAAAGTGGAGATTCATTCTCAGGGGCGTAATTACTTATGTAGCTGTAATATAATGTCTATATCATTTGATATTAAATTAAACTTGCCTTCTTCACTAAAAAAGTCTATCAAATAATGGTTAATTTTTTCTTTTAATTCATCAATAGGTTTTTCATTAATTTCATTTTTATTTATTATGGTGTGAGTAAAAACTTGATTCCATTTTTTCCTAAATTCTTTTCCTTTATAGTATTTTATTTTTGATTCTATACTTTTTACACCATCAAAAATCAATTTTCTAAAAATATCATTTCCTGGACCAATATGTAGTTTAATTATTAATCCATTATTGCTGTGGTTTACAAATTCAAAGAGTATAACTCTATTAGTTTTTGTCCATTGTTTATTGCCACTTTTTTGTTCTGGGATATCATCGATTCTACTATCAGCAAACCTAATATAAGACTTAGTTGAATCATCAGGAATTACATAATCATTAGATTGTTCATTAATCTTTTCTTGAATAAAATCTGATAATTCAGAATATTTATCAACTTTATATTCATTTAAAATATCCAATGCTTTTGAATATTCTTCATTTTTCCAAATTTCTTTACATAACACCTCTAATTCCGTATTTGGCACAATATTACTCCTTATTAATAAATCTAAATAATGTTCTATCACTAATTTTGTCTCATTAGATAGAAAGTGATTTCTGTTTCTTATTATTTTTTCTAATAAATTTTTAACATCTTCATATGTTATTAACATATAAAAACTTCTATTTTTCTCATAGTTTACTGCATCTAATCGCGGCGACTCTCCACTAGGTGTTAAAAATAATCCAAAGTGTGTATACTCAGCAATTGGATATAATTTCTCAATTGATTCTCTATATTTTGAAAGTTGTTCGTCACTTTCAGATGCAAAAACCTTATTTTCCACTATGAATACTATTTTATTCATGTTATCTATTATTAATATATCAATATTTTGATGTTCATATAATATTTCTATATCTTTATTATTTGATAAATATATATACTTTTGAAGTTTATCTATTATCACTTCATTTATAAAATAATCTGAGGTTGAAGTTGTAGTATGAATAGCAGCCTTCAAAAATTCATTTAAAAATATATTTTTCAATCCATGTTGCTTATCACCTAAAAACCATCCTAAAGTTCTAGAATGCTTTACTTCTTGATGTCCCATTCCTGAAATCTCAAATATATTTAAAGCTTTTACGTGATTATTAATTTCATAAATTTTGTTTTGAATATTATCTTCATATATAAATTCTTTAACTCTTTTTAATTTATCATTCATTTATTCTTCCTTTTTAACATTTTAATATATTAACATTGTCAAAATCTCTAATTCATAGAACTCAATATTTTTGAACTTCTTTCTTATATTTTAGATCAAATAATTTTCATAAGAACAGGATAAAGGAGGAGAGGCAATTTTAAATTATTTTATAAAAATTTATTTTTTTGACCAATTTTATTTTAATGGTACCTGTCCTCACTAATTCCCATTAATTTTATCCCCATTTTTTTAATGAAAAAGAGAAAGTTCATTCTCTGGGGCACAAATTTTGAGAGAAGCCTATTTGTAAGAAATTAGGGTAAAATATTGCACTAGTTACTTGAAGTAACTAGTTTTTATAATTGCAAATATTGAGTTTGTTTAATATCTACTTCATCAAAGTTTTTTTTGTTATGTTCTCCATTAAGTTTTAAATCAAGATAATTTTTAAAATCTGTTCTTATTAATTTTCTTGCATCCGATAAAGTAAGTTCCGTTTCATATTCAGATAGAGTACTTTCTAATAAATTTATTATATATTCAATAGACGCATCAACTAATACTTTATCTAAATACAGTACATAAAATAATTTTTGATCACTCGATCCGTAAATACTATTATCATACGAATTTTTTATTTCAAAATATTTATTTATTATTTTATCTGAATCTTCAATGGAAAAATTTTCATCAAGAAATATATCATTATACTTTTTATCAAATATTTGTTTCTTTTGATTTGAAGCTTTTTCAGGGTTACCTTTTAAAGAAAATAAAATTTGCCCAAATCTTTCCATACTAATTTTATGGATATAATTTTTATTATCATCTATTCCAGTATCACCAGATTTTCTAGAATATATAATATTTTTTTCATCTAGATATTGTTCTAACTGTATTTGTTCAGGTCTTAATGATTTTAAATCAACTGGGTATATCGAATTTTGACTATTCGTAAATTCTGCAATTTTATTTTTCGTATCATCCTCATCATCAATTAAAAATAATCTAACTAAAACCTCTGCTTTTGATAAATAATCCACAACATGTGAAGCGTCTTTTAAATTAAATTTATGAATACTTCGTAATGTTTGTCCACCATTAACTATTTGTATTCCTTCTAAATTAATAATAAATTTTTTATTTCCATTTACTTGTTTTACTCTTATATCTTTTGCAATTAATGTTATTCCATTATTAAACATAAAAAATTTTTCTGGATAACTTTTTAATGAATCTTCAATATTGTTGTTATACTTTGACTTTGTAACAAAACCTCGCACGTTATCGAACAAAACAGATAAATCGATTTCTACATTTGACAAGATTTTTAAATTTTCTAAATTATATTGTGATCTCAAGTCATCATCATTACAAGTAATTCTAAGTAAATCATTTAAAGGAAGTTTAATTACGTAAGATTTAGATGTAGAGATTTCATTTTCACTATAAGTCAAGATACTATCTTTATCAACTATAACTTGTGCACCTATTTTATCAGGTTTTATAGACATAATATCGGAGATATAAGATAATCCAATAGGATAAATTGTTAAATCATTTTTTTTTGCAAAATTATTTAAATCTGTTTCTTGTGGTTTTAATACTTCAACCTCATTACTAACAACATATAATTTTAACTTCCATATATCATCACTATTTAGGCAGTTAATAATTTCATCTGCATAACATTTTAATTTTCCATTTAATCCTGATGAATTATTTAAATCAATTGCATTTAAAAATTTTGAAGTTATCATCGTTTCATTTACTTTTTGGCCACTCTTATTAAATTTTTCTCTAAATTTAAAATTAAACAAAGATATTTCAAGATTTTCTTTATTTATATAAATTGCATCTACTCCATTATCTTCAAAATTACTTGAAAATAATTTTGAATTAAATTCTTTATCTGTAATTAATGGAATTAAATCAGATATTTCTCTAATATCACATATATTCTCAAGCATAAATAAATAAAAACCTATTCTCTTTTTATCCATAGTACTTATTAATTCAGTATTAAAATCTATCTCTTTTTCCAATAATGCAAAGTATTTTAAACATTTTACATTTAATAATTTATAGTCGTTTATATTTGCCACTTTTATTCCTTGATTTATATATGTTTTTAAGTTTATTATTAAATAATGAGATATTCGCTAATATACTGTATTTGTGGCATATAGTATATTATATATAATTATAAGTTGCTTAAAAATTACTTATATAATTATATTAATTTTAATTAAATTAGTTTAATTTATATATATATTATTTTGATATTATTTTCAAGTTTCTTTAATTACCTTTTTAATGTAATAATTTCAGGGGTAGTTGCAATAGCGTTAACTTAAGAAACTATCTCCTATTAAGAGAAGCTGTCAGTCGCCAATTTGTAATTTTTTTTTGTTAAAGTATAAAATGTATGAATACATTAGATATTCGTTTTCTTCTTTCCCAAAATAAAACAACATTCCCAACGGCTCTTCCCCTGACTTTGATAAAGGTAAATCTTTTTATTTTTTAGCGGAAAAAGGATATGACTGTCTGAGCGTAAGCAATGTGCTCTTTAGCACATTGTAGAGAGTTTCATATCCTAGCTAACAAATAAAACTATTTAGGCACCCGAAGGGCTTTATCATTTCGTCAGTTGCTTCTTTTTGTTTCTTTTTCTGACAATTAAGAAAAAGAAAAAAGCGCAAAGGTCACTTTGTATGAGCTCTTAAAATACAATGATTTATAATTAAATACGAAACAAATAGAAAAAAGAATTTTTGTATTAATAAGGCTTATATTTGTATTTAATAAAATGAGTTACTATTCTTGTTTCAAACTACTAGCAAATACAGAATTCGAGTATTAATAAAGCTTATATATTAGGAATATTTATATTTTTTAAAATTGGATTGAAAAATGAGGAGATATTGATTAGGCAGGGCGTAAGCCGCGTTTTGTCGTGGATAATAATTTGTCTAGTTGTTAAATTACTTAAACAATCTTGCGAAGAGCATAAAACGTGAAGTTAAATACCATCTCTTCTTGCTGCTGGTTGGGTTTACATAACTGTTAAAATTGCTTAAAACATTGGTGGGCTCTTACCCCACCGTTTCACCCTTACCAAGATAAATCTTGGCGGTTTACTTTCTGTTGCACTGTCCCTTGGGTTACCCCAGCCATTCTTTAAATGGAACCATACTTCACTGCAGCCCGGACTTTCCTCTTGAAGCTAATCAAGCTATTATCTGCCCTACCTAAAAACGAAGTATAACAAAATTAACTTATTTTCTAATAATATCGTAGGTAGAAGGGGCAATGAATTTAAAAATACTTTCATTTATTACTTCATTGTATACAGAATTAAACAATTCAATGCTTACTTTATTGTCTAATTCATCTTTATACAAGATTTTATCAATTTTATTATTTTTTATAAAAAAAGTGTATTTAACATCATTTATTACTGCTTCATATTTTTCATTTGAGATTTTTTTGGCACTTTTTAGAAGTGCTAATAAATTTACTTCTGAATTAAGCGTAGTAAAAACAGCTTGTTCTAATTCTGGTTCATCAATAATAACCATGGTATTAATTAAAAAAACATTCTTAATGATGGGTTCTTCGTACTTCCAAAGAATTTTCGAGGGCTCTTTTATGAAGAGTTTTCCACTGTAATGTATTTGTTGATCTGCATTATTTATAATCGTTTGTTTAAAATCCGCTTGAATTGATTTCAAATTTTTAAATTCTAGAGCCTGTAATGAGCTAATAATTACAAAAACATTGATAATAAGTACTTTATAAAACATATTTTAACCTTTTTTGCTATATAATCTCTGCGATTATAACAAAAAGGAATTAATTTTATGTTAAATATTTTCTCAAAAATTTTTGGTACAAAAAATGACAAAGAAGTAAAAAAATATCTTAAAAAAGTAGCACACATAAATGCTTTGGAAGAAAAATATAAAAAACTAAGTGATGATGAATTACAAAAAGAGTTTGAAAATATTAAAAATGATGTTTTAAAAAACAATAAAACATTAGATGACGTAATATACGATACCTTTGCAATTACAAGAGAAGCTAGTATAAGAACGCTTCAAATGAGACATCATGATGTACAAATAGTTGGTGGTTTGGTTCTTAATGATGGAAGAATAGCTGAAATGAAAACAGGTGAAGGTAAAACATTAGTTGCTACTTTAGCTGTTGTTTTAAATGCTATTACTAAAAAAGGTGTTCATGTTGTTACGGTAAATGATTATCTTGCATCAAGAGATGCAAAAGAATTAGCACCTTTATATAATTTCTTAGGTTTTACTATTGGAACTATTACTGCTGATATTAGAGATGAGTTAGCAAGAAAAGAAGAATATAACTGTGATATTACGTATGGAACAAACAATGAGTTTGGTTTTGATTATTTACGTTCTAACATGACGTTAGACATTGAAGAAAAAGTTCAACGAGAGCACAGTTTTGTAATTATTGATGAAGTGGATTCTATTTTAATTGATGAAGCAAGAACACCTTTAATTATATCTGGGCCTACGAATCAAAAAGGTATTGATTATTCTCAAGCCAATAAAATAGCCCTTGCTTTAGAGCAAGGTGAGATTATTGAGCCTAAGAGCGCGGATGAAAAAGTAATACATACAAAAGATTTTATTGTTGATGAAAAAAACAAGGCCATTTTAATTACCGATGATGGAATTGAAAAAGCAGAAAAACTTTTTGAAGTAGATAATTTATATTCACTTGATAACGCTAAATATTCACATCACTTAGATCAAGCGCTAAAAGCAAACTATATCTTTGAAATTGATGTTGATTATGTTGTAAATGACAATGAAGTTGTTATTGTTGATGAATTTACAGGAAGATTAAGTGAAGGTAGAAGATTTTCAGATGGTCTGCATCAAGCATTGGAAGCTAAAGAAAATGTTTCTATTCAAGATGAATCTCAAACCTTAGCTGATATTACTTTCCAAAATTATTTTAGAATGTATGACAAATTAGCAGGTATGACAGGAACAGCACAAACAGAAGCAACTGAGTTTGCTGAAATTTACAGTTTAGATGTTGTATCTATTCCTACGAATTTACCCGTTACAAGAGATGATAGAAATGACTTGATTTTTAAAAGTGAAAAAGAAAAATTCGAAGCGGTTTGTAAAAAAATCCAAGAATACAATAAAAAAGGTCAACCAGTTCTTGTAGGTACGGGTTCAATTGAAAAATCTGAGCACTTACATGAACTTCTAAAAGCAGCAAAAGTTCCTCATACTGTTTTAAATGCGAAACAGCATGAAAAAGAAGGAAAGATTGTTGAAGATGCAGGTCTTAAAGCAGCCGTTACCATTGCTACTAATATGGCTGGACGTGGAGTAGATATTAAATTGTCACAAGAGATTTTAGATCTTGGGGGTTTAGCTATTATTGGAACAGAACGTCATGAATCCAGACGAATTGATAATCAATTAAGAGGACGAGCTGGACGACAAGGAGATATTGGAGAGACTCAATTTTTCTTATCATTAGATGATAATTTACTTCGTATTTTTGGATCTGAAAAAATCAAAGGTATTATGGAGAGACTTGGAATTGAAGAAGGTGAGCATATTGAATCAGGTATGGTTACACGTGCGGTTGAAAATGCACAGAAAAAAGTGGAAACAATGCACTTTGAGAGCAGAAAACATTTACTTGAGTACGATGATGTTGCCAATCAACAAAGAAAAGTAATTTATGCTTTTAGAAATGATTTATTAAACCCTGATTTTGCTATTGAAGGAAAATTGGATGAAAACAGATTAGAATACATCACATCATTATTAGCAAATGCGGAAATCATAGAAGGTATGCCAGCAGAAGATTTTAACTTTGATTATGTAATAACAAAACTACAAGAAGAACTGCATTTAATTGTTACAAAAGAAGATATTAAAGAAGATTCTTATGAAAATTTAGAAGAGAAACTTTCAAAAATCATTAAAGATGTCTATGAAGAAAAAATGGGAATGGCATCTGTTGAGCAAAAAAGTGAAATTGAGAGAATATTATACTTACAAATTCTTGATAATGCATGGAGAGAACATTTATACTCAATGGATACGTTAAAAACAGGAATAGGACTTAGAGGATATAATCAAAAAGATCCTTTAGTTGAATATAAAAAAGAGTCATATAATATGTTCTTAGACTTAATTGCTTCTATTAAAAATGAAATTATTAAAGTTTTATTTACCGTACAACTTCAAGCAAAAGAAGATGAAGCTTTGAATAAATTAAAAGAAGAAATGAGTGAATCACAAGAAAATATCTCAACTAATTTTGATGAAGAGCTTCTAATAGAGAAAAAAATTGCGAGAAATGAACCTTGCCCTTGTGGTTCAGGTAAAAAATACAAACAATGTTGTGGTAAAAGCGGACCTAAAAAAGGTTTAGCTGCAAGAGATTAAATGAATACAAAACTCATAAACTTCATTGTCAAAAAATACCTTCGCTTTGATAAAAAAAATCCTTTCATCTCAATAAGTGCCATTTTGGCGTTTATTGGGGTAAGTATTGGAATTATGGTTTTAATTATTACTATGGCCATTATGAATGGTACGATTAAAGATTTTGAATCAAAACTTTTCACCATGAACTATCCCTTATCTATTTATCCAAAATACGACACGGCTGTTAATCAAAAACTTTTAACTACTTTAGAGCAAAAATTTCCAGAATTAATTTTTTCACCTTATTTATCGGCACAAACAATGATACAAAATGGCCAAGAGATGTCAGGCTCTTTGTTATTTGGTGTAATAAAAGAAAAAGAAGCACGAATTAACTCTATTTTTAAAAAAGCCGTAGAAGGCATTGAGCTTAATAAGTATGAAGTTATCACAGGCGCTGGAATTTCTGATTCTTTACTTTTATTTGAAGGCAATAAAGCAACCGTGTATTTCACTTCGTTAAATCCAAGTGGCTTTTCCATGCTTCCTAAAATGAAACGTTTTAAATACAAGGCCAGTTTTAAATCAGGTTTAAATGCTTATGACAAGTCTTATATGTACACAACAATAGAAAGCCTACAAACTATTCTAAGAAAAGATAAAAATGTTTATGATGGCATTCATATTTATTCTAAAGATGCTTTTGTTGATATCAAACGTATACAAAAAGAGCTTGATGGTACTTCTGTTGGAATTATTGGCTGGTGGCAGCAAAATGGAAACTTTTTTGCTGCTATGCAAATGGAGAAAAAAGCCTTATTTATTGTTTTATTACTTATTATTCTAGTAGCTGCTCTTAATATCATTTCTTCTTTATTAATGACAGTAATGAGCAGAAGAAAAGAAATAGCCCTACTTTTATCAATGGGAACCTCTTCTAAAGAAATCAAAGCAATATTTTTACGGCTTGGAATTATTATTGGTTTTGGAGGTATTGTATGTGGGATTGGCCTTGGTTTTGGTGGTATTTGGATTTTAGATAACTTTGATATTATTTCTTTACCTGCTGATGTGTATGGAACATCAAAATTACCTTTAGATTTAAGTATGTTTGATTTTATCTCTATAATTGTTGGAGCTATTGTTATTATTCTTTTATCTTCATATTATCCTGCTTCAAAAGCCACAAAAATAGACGTAATAGATGTATTAAGAAACGAATAAGTTTTTATATATCTATTTTTCTTTTTCTTTCTCATCATCTTTTGGAACAAACATCTCTACTGCTTTTAGTGGCAAGGTTATAATGCGTTTTATCACATTAAAAGGAGCTGCAAAAGAGTTTTGTGCTAAATTGCTATCAATTATAGGATCACTTACTTTCCCTTTTAATACAACCCTTGTATCCACTCGTTTGTTATCTCCTAGGAAAATATAATTGATTAAGGGAATATGTTTAATAAGTAAAGAATAACTCTTCATAAAAATGACATCCATTTCACCTTTGATTTCATCTTTTTTAAAGTCCATTCTTACTTGGCCATCAAAATCAACAGAATTTCCTTTCGTAAATACCTTTTTCATATTTAATACTTCTTTGTTAACATCATAAGAAAAATCGATTTCACCTTTTACAATTTTATAGCCTTGAACATCAAAGCCTTTTTGAGTTACTAACTCTAGGACTGAGGGAATAGCTAAAAGTGGGTTAATAAGTCCAGGACTGGTATTAACTAAGATAATAAGGTTATTAATGGCTGCCATATTCTTAATACTTGCATCATGTATTGTAGCATGTCCTACTAATAAAGAGGGGCTTCCTGAAGCAGAAATATCAAAGCGCCCTCCTTTTACTGTATCTTTATGCAAAAAAGTATTTATAAAAGTGTCGTTTAAATTAATAGCTTTAACAATGACTTTATTATTCTTCGATTTTTTATAATAAATACTTGATTTTTCATAATAAGAATTAAAAGTGAACTCTTCGTCTTTTTGAAGTATTTTAAATCTTCTGCTTAGGACTTTTTTATTTTTACCTAAAAGAATGTTTGACTTTTCTGCTTTTAGTGTAATGCTATCAAAAATACTTTTATGATCTTGTTTATCATCGTAAAATACATCCAAGTTTTTAATATCTAAAAACATATCTTTGTTATCAATAATTTTTAATTTTACTGTTTTATCTTTAGAAATAAAAGAGAAATTCTTATTAACATATTCACCTTTTATGTCTAGGTTACGAATTCTTTTTCCTTTTTTATACAAAGGAATATCCAAGTTTGAAACCATACCTTCAAAGGAAATCTTATCTTTTTTTAAAAAAACCATCATTTCACTTAAGTTATAATAACTATCTTTATTTATAAATAAATTGATATTATCCAAGTTAAAATTAATATCACTTGTATTTTTTCCATTTTCACCATAAACAATAAAATCTAAATCTCTCAAAGACACTTCAAGTGTTTTTTTGAATTTTTTGTTTATTATTATTTTATTCTCTTCTGCATGAATGGAAATATCATCGTTTAAATAACTTCCTTTAATTCCTAAATCCATGATTTTTTTATCATCATTTATTAGTGGTAAATTAATTCCTTTTAGAAAAGCTTCAAAGTTAATATCTTTTTCATTCTTCATAAATAAAGACAAATTTCCTTCTTTTATATTCAAGTCTTTTAATAAAGCAGAATCATTTTTAAACAAAGACAAGTCATGAAGAAGAATATGGGTTCTTTTATTTAGAATAATATCTGTCTTTAATGCACTGAGGGTAATTTTTGTTTTTCCTTTAAAATTTACTTTTATAGGAGATTTCTTATTTTTCAAATGAACTAAGTTCTTTTCATCCCCTTGTATTTTTAAATACTTTAATACAGTACTTCCAGAAGCATTGGAGTCTCTAAGGTTTATATTAAGATCAAGCTTAGCTTCTAATAAAGAATCTATTTTAACCTGCGCGTTTTGTATTTTAAGAATATGATTGTTTAAAACAACCTTCGCTTTTTTTGCAAAAAATTTAAAACCTTGCAGATTCATTTTGGCATTTTGTATGTCAAACACACCTTGTATATCAATAGGTATTTTTGCATCATAAGAGACATTAATATTCACATTTGCTTTTGTTAAACCACTTTCTTGAACAATAGGAATATTTGCATTAAATGCTTTTGTGATTTCTAAGATATCTTTATCCAATAAAGATTCTGCTTTTATATTCACCTTAACAAGTCCATGTTTATTCGCTAGGTTTTCAATTATTACACTAGAGCCATAAATCTTCTTATCTAAGTAGCTAGCTTTATTTAAATAGATACTTAAGTCGCCTTTTGAAAAAAGAATGTCAATATTTTTTGATTTTACACTTGGCAAATTTTTATGAAACATTACTTTTGCATTTTTAATACTTAAATCGCCTTTTATACTATTTTCATCAGGTAAAAATGTTTTTGCATCAAGTTTTACAAAAAGATTGTTAAGCGTAATTTTTCCTTTAATATTATCATACATCCATGCTTCTGCAATGTCATCTATTCTAAAAAAGTTTTTCAAAAACTTAATATCATCCATTTCTTTTGTGCTTAATAAGATTTTGATATCGTTTTGCTTTGCTTCAACGCTAACATGCCCTTCTACTTTCTCATACTTAAAATCACTTACTAAGTCCAAGGTTTGATGTTTGGTATTTATTTTTAAGGTACCTTGCAAAAATAACTTGTAATCTTTTAAATACAGTTCATTTAAAGACAGTAAAATACTGTTTCCAAAAAATTTGGGTTTTGCACTTAAGCGTATAAATTTATTGTCTAATAAAATTTTATCTTTGGAGAAATGTATTAAAAATTCATTGTTATTCACTTTTAAGGATTTTAAATCAATTTCTTGGAAGTAGGAGAGCACTTTAGGTATGTAAGAGATGGTTTTTGCTATTGAATCCAAAGAGCTCTTACTTTCGGAGATTTTATTGATTTTTAATTCATCCATCTTAACAATGAGTTTTTTATCCATTTTTATATACAATGATGAAATATAAATATTTCCAAAAGAGAATGAATTAACACTGATGCCTTTAAATAAAAAAAACAAAAAGACTAAAATTATTGATATGAACGTAGCAAAAAAAATAATTGTATTTTTTAACATTATTGAAATAACCCTTGTATCACTTATTATTATATTAACGTATGTACTGCTTCCCTTAAGTACCACTAAAGTGATTTTTATACCAAAAGGAAGTTCCAATAATACCATAAAGTATCTAAACAACCGTGGGTATGACCTAAATATAATTGACAAAACAATTATAAGAATAATGGGTCATCCGCAACAAGGTTGGATAGATTTAGAAAAAAATTACATGAGAAAATATGACTTTTTATATAAGTTAACAACTTCAAAAGCGGCACTAAAAACAATTACCTTAATCCCAGGGGAAACATCTTATATCTTTTTGCGTATTTTGGCTTCAAAGATGAATCTTTCTTTGCCTAAATTACAAAATGCCTATAATAAAGTCGCCTATAAAAAAGATGGGAATATCTTAGCAGAGACGTATAAATTGCCTTTAGGAATGAAAGAAGACCATTTGATTTTTTATCTTTTTTCTCAAAGCAATAAAAAATACAAAAAAATGGCCTTAAAAATATTTGGAGAATACGACAAAAACAAATGGTATAAATACCTAAGTATTGCATCTGTAATTCAAAAAGAATCTGCTTCAATAAAAGAAATGCCTATTATATCCTCAGTAATCTACAATCGCTTAAAAAAATCCATGTATTTGCAAATGGATGGAACACTTAATTATGGGAAATACTCTCATGTAAAAGTAACAGCAAAAAGAATAAAAGAAGATAAAAGCTCATACAACACCTACAAAAGTAAAGGTATTCCTTCTCATCCTGTATCTGCTGTTAGTATTGATGCTATTAAAGCTGCCATTTTTCCTTCAAAAACAAAATATTTGTATTTTGTTAAAAATGAGAAAACAGGAGCGCACCGTTTTTCTACGACCTATAATGCCCATGTACAAAATATAAACTTATACAGAATTGAGAAAAGAGCAAAAAAAGCAAAAATCAAAGCGCAAAATAAAGCAAAAATTAAAACAGAAAGAAAAATTAAAAAATTAAAAAAAATCCCCTCTTCTCCAAAAGAACCCAGTGTTTTTATAAAAGAAGAAAAGAAAGAAAATCAAATAAAAACGCTTTGGTCTAAAGTAAAATAATTTTTTTTATTTTTTTTAAAAAAATAATGGGAAATAAAGAAACAAGATTTTTTTTTATACCTTTAATTGTTACTTTTCAATACAAATAAACCCTAAAAATGATAATATATCCCAATATTAAACATAGGGGAAAACATGTCAAAAATTATTTATACCAAAGTTGATGAGGCACCTGCTTTAGCAACGTATTCACTTTTACCAATTATTCAAGCTTTTACTAAAAGCTCTGGAATTGAAATGCAAGTTAAAGACATTTCATTAGCTGGAAGAATTATTTCTAACTTCCCAGAAAACTTAAAGGCTGATCAAAAAATCGAAGATCAATTATCTCAATTAGGAGAATTAACACAAGATCCAAGTGTTAATATCATTAAATTACCAAATATTTCTGCTTCAATTCCACAATTAAAAGCAGCAATCGCTGAATTACAAGAAAAAGGTTATGATATACCTTCATACCCAGATAATCCAAGTTCAAGTGATGAACAAGATATTCAAAAAAGATATTCTAAAATTACAGGTTCAGCTGTAAACCCAGTATTAAGAGAAGGTAATTCAGATAGACGAGCACCTGGTGCTGTTAAAAACTTTGCTAAAAAGAATCCTCATTCTATGGGTGAGTGGAAAAATGATAGCAAAACTGATGTTTTACATATGAACGAAAATGATTTTTATGGTGCAGAATTATCAAAAACATTTGTAAGTGCAGATGATTTAAAAATTGCTTTTTTAGATTCTTCATCTAAAGAAACTGTATTAAAAGCATCAACTCCTGTATTAGCAGGTGAGATTATTGATGCAACATCAATGAGTGCAAGTTCATTACAAGCATTTTATGAAGCTTCTATTACAAAAGCAAAAGAAGAAGGTGTTTTATTATCTCTTCATTTAAAAGCTACAATGATGAAAGTATCTGATCCTATTATGTTTGGTTTTGCTGTAAAAGTATATTTCAAAGAATTAATTTCTAAAAATGCCGAATTATTTGCTTCATTAAAAGTTAACTTTAACAATGGTTTAGGGGATTTATACACTAAACTAGAAACAGTTGATGCAAGTACTAAAGAAAAAGTTTTAGCTGATATCGCTGCTGTTTATGCAGTACAACCTCCTTTAGCTATGGTTAATTCTGATAAAGGAATTACTAACTTACATGTACCTTCTGATGTTATTATTGATGCATCTATGCCAGCTATGATTAGAGACGGTGGTAAAATGTGGAACAAAGATGACCAAAGAGAAGATACACTAGCAATGATTCCAGATAGATGTTATGCACAAACATTTAAAACAGTAATTGCTGATTGTAAAAAACATGGTGCTCTTGATGTTACTACTATTGGAACTGTACCTAATGTTGGACTTATGGCTCAAAAAGCTGAAGAATATGGTTCACATGACAAAACATTCCAAGCTCCTGCTTCAGGAAAAATTGTTGTTACGAATAAAGCAAATGAAGAAGTATTCTCATTTGATGTAAATGAAGGCGATATCTTCAGAATGTGTCAAGTAAAAGACGCTCCAATTAGAGACTGGGTTAAACTAGCTGTTAATAGAGCAAAATTATCTGCAACACCTGCAATTTTTTGGTTAGATCCACAAAGAGCTCACGATGCACAAATGATTTTAAAAGTTAATGAATATTTAAAAGACCATGATACAAGTGGTTTAGATATTTCTATTGAAACACCTGTACAAGCTACTCAAATTTCTTTAGACAGAATGAGAGCTGGAAAAGATACTATTTCTGTTACGGGTAATGTTTTAAGAGATTACAATACAGATTTATTCCCAATCTTAGAATTAGGAACATCTGCAAAAATGTTATCTATTGTTCCTTTAATGCAAGGTGGTGGGTTATTTGAAACAGGTGCTGGGGGTTCTGCTCCTAAACATGTTGAACAATTAGCAAAAGATAATCACTTAAGATGGGATTCATTAGGTGAATTCATGGCTTTAGCTGCATCTTTAGAGCACTTAGGAAATACACAAGACAATAAAAAAGCTGGAATACTTGCAGTTACTCTTGATTTAGCTACGTCTACGTTTTTAGATGAGAATAAATCCCCATCAAGAAAAACAGGTGAAATTGATAACAGAGGCTCTCATTTTTACTTAGCTGTATATTGGGCAAATGAATTAGCAAAACAAAGTGATGATGCAGACTTACAAAAAGAGTTTAAAGCACTTGCTGCTACTTTAAATGACAATGAAAGCAAAATTGCTCAAGAATTACTTGATGTTCAAGGTAAAAAGATTGATATGGGTGGGTATTTCCTACCTAATGATGACTTATTAATGCAAGCAATGAGACCATCAGCTACGTTAAATGCAATTATAAACGCATAATTAAACTCAATAAAAAGCCAGATACATTTATCTGGTTTTTTACTTTAAAAATACAACTTGTAAGAAATATTATTATAATAATACAATAGTATATCACACATAAGTTACTACAATATTTTAATAATCTTTTAGAAAATAGCTTATAAGTAAGTAAAAAAACAATATTAATATCTAAATCCTTGCATTTATTAAATTATTTAGCTAGAATAATCGCATGAAAGATGATTGTGATTTTCATCTTGGAATACTTATTATTGATGACCCTCCGTTAGCAGTTCTAGTTACCAAAAAGAATATCTCACTTTATATTTTCGACTACTTCTGTAAAGAGGTATATTACAAAAAAAGGAATTGCAATGGCAACTCAAGTTAACGGAACAGTAAAATGGTTCAATAGTGAAAAAGGTTATGGTTTTATTCAACAAGAAGATGGTGGGAATGATGTATTCGTACACTTCAGACAAATTAATTCAAATGGTTACGAAAGAGTAACTTTAGAAGAAGGTCAAAAAGTAACTTTCGAAATCGGTGAAGGTCAAAAAGGACCACAAGCAGAGAACGTTACAATCGTATAATGTTTTTTTTGGGATAGTGCAAACTATCCCTACTTTCTATTTTAAATCCCCTCTAAATATTACTTTTTTCTCCACCTTTTATACTTTAAACAATAATTTTATTCTATGTATTCAAGTATAGGCAATAAAGCCTCTTTAATCTCTTTTTCATTCATTGATCCATCAATCGCATCTTTTTTAACAAAACCTCTGTATACCTGCTTAATTAAGCCTTTTTTGTCAACTGTATAAACGATAAACTCTTGTTTATGTGCAGATCTAAGATTAAGTGCTTTTACAAATGCTCCATCTTTATCATAAACCATTTTTGCACTTGAGAGTGCATTCAAGCTTAAAAGTTTTTCTGGAAGAACCCATTCTTTAATGAACCAAGGTGCTGTAGAAACATTCGCAACTAAAACAACAGGAATAGTAATATCAAATAAAGAATCAAATAAACTAACAACAGACAAAGAATCATGATTCCCTATTATAATTAGACTTTTCTCATCTTTTTTAAATAAATCTATTTTATGTATAAGACTCTCATCTACTAATAAAATTTTCTCTTTAAAGTTTTTAATTGACAGTTCATTATGTAAATCTTCTTTTTTAATAGGAGGTTCTGGTGCAGTTAGGTAAACTAATCCTGCAAAAAAAACCAAACCAAATACTACTATTTTAATTGTATTTTTCATATATAACCTTTTTGTTTAAAATTATTTTCTTCTAAGTACTAAGAAGATAAAACTATTTTTCTTTTCTAACCCAACGCATAAATAAACGATCTATTGTAATATCACTTGGCAGGTTTGTATTATTTTTAATATGTTCAACTAATATTTTTGACAAGAACGGAGCCATAACAAAGCCTCTTCCTCCTAAACCATTTAAAATAAATAACTTTTTATATCTCGTAAATTTAGAAGAAGGAACCTTGGTTCCTTTTTTTAAATAAGGGTAAGAATCAAGTGTTTCTTTTGAGTTTATCACAGATCCAACTAAAGGTAAATAATCAAAACTGCAAGCTCTTGCACCTCTTTTAATATCAAGTATTCTAACATCTTTTAAAGGAAGAATATCATTGGCTTTTTCTAACAAATCCAAAGAATCACTGGATTGCAGACATTTTGTATCATTATGCGTATAAGTCTTATTGAAAGTATCAAGTTCTTTAAGATACTTTATCTCTTCTTCATAAGTAGCAAATCTATGGTGTGTAGCCCCAATTGATATTTTATATCTGCCCTCTTCTAATACTTTAAAAGAAGAAGATATTGAACAAGCCTTATGTATATTATATGATATACAAGTTGTACTAGATATATCTATTTTCTCACCCCAAACTGGACGTATATTAATATATTTCTCATCAAATAAATCACAGTCTTTTCCAGTAGTAATTATAAGATTTTTACAAAATATCTCATCATTTATATTCCATAATTCATCTTCAAAATTTATATGTTTCACATCATAAGAATATTTTATTTCAATATTTTTTATGAGTGCATCGCATACTTCACTTGCAAGAACATGTGAAGCTACATCAAAAAAATAACCATCTTTTTTTTCAATATAATCAAAATCATTGTCTTCTTTAAAATGCTCAAACTTTTTTTTATCTTCCTTATTCTTAGGAATCCTTAAAACTCCAAGCTTAAAAAAAGATTCAGGAACAAGTTTTTCATAAAAGTCATTTGCATACAATAAACACTCATTTACCAAGGTTTTAAAATTATTATTTTTTCCCAATAAAGGATTTAAAAAAGCACCCGCAGCGCCTGAAGCACCTTGGGCATTTTTAGAGTTTTTTTCTAAAATTAAAATGTTTTCATCTTTTAGTTCATTTGCAATACAAGAACCAGCAATTCCACTTCCTATTATTACATAGTCATAAATTTTCATATGTTTTTATCTAGTTCCTCTAAAATTTGGAAGTTGGGTCGCCAATAAGCTCTTCCTCCTTTTAAACTAATGCAAATGTAATTGGGAAGTTTTTTTCTATAAAACTCCAAACGACTCATTGTTGTTTTTCCAGTATCACAATAAAATACAAACACAGTGCCTTCTTTGTACGTATTCATTTCATAAGGGTTATACGTAATACAGGACATTGTGGATAGTGGCTTTAATATTGTATCAACTAAAACTACCTCTATATCTTTTTTATTTAACTCTTTTGTATTTTTAAGTAACTCTGTCTGTGTCCATTCATTTTTTGATAACATTTTTTCTTCTTTATTACATATTTTTTTAATTTTGTAATTATAGTATAAATTACAAGTGAATTTAACCTATAATCATGTAAAATATTATATTAATGTAAAATAAATAAGGCTTAAATAATGAAAATACTAGTTGTAGATGATTCACGAATGGCAATTAAGATGCTTCTAAAAACACTAAAAGAGCATATCAGTGAAGAAGATGAAGTTTTTACGGGGAAAAATGGACTTGAAGCTGTAGCCTTATATAAAGAGCATATACCCGCTTTGGTATTTCTAGACCTAACAATGCCTGAAATGGATGGCTTTACAGCATTAGAGAAAATCAAAAAAATCAATCACGACGCACGTGTTGTAATTGTTTCAGCTGATATTCAAAAAGGTTCTATGGACAGAGTTAGAGAAGAAGGTGCCTTTGATTTTGTAAAAAAACCTATTACACAAGAAAAAATGCAACATATCTTTACAAAATTACAAAAGAGCTAAAATGACAGAACTTATTTTAGATGAAGATGAGCAAGACTGTTTACAAGAACTAATGAATATTGCTTATGGCAGTGCAACAGCCTCTATTACTGAAATACTAAATGCAGATGCTGAACTTGGAATTCCTAGAATTAAAATCATTAATGCCAATGAATTGTCTGCTTATTTAAAAGAAGAAAGCGAAGACAATACTCCCTATTTTGCTTCCGTTCAGCAGTTCAATGGAAAAATAAACGGAGAAAATCTTTTTATAATTGATAAAAGTTCAGCAAAAAATATTGCTTTGCAATTTGGCTTAGAAGAAGATGAGATTGATGACAATGAACTCTACGATATTATTTTAGAAATAACAAATATTTTATCTTCTGCTACTATTTCTAAATTCTCTCAAGAGCTAAATGCACCTGTTGGATTCTCGCCCCCTAGTGTTGACTTGTTAGAATCAATTATTAAACTTGATAATCGTTTTTCAAAAGATTATAAAAAAATAATTATTGTTTCTACAGATATTCATTTTGAAAAAGAAAATATTAAAGGGCAATTTTTAATTTTAACAACAGATGAGTCAATCTTAACAATTAAAACACTCCTTAATAAAATTTTGGATGAGCTTTAATGAAACTTAGGGATTTTGGATATATTTGTAATACTATTGATAATGGAATAATAATTTTAGATAAAGACTTAGAAGTTCATTTTTGGAATAAATGGTTGGAAAGCCGTACAAAAATTTCTTTTGATGAAATAAAAAATAAAAAAATAGAAGATTTTTTTCCCAATATTAATATTAACAAACTAAAAAGAAAAATAAAAACCTCTTTAAGCCTTAATTCTCCCACTTTTTACAATACTGAAGTTAATCGTTATTTATTAGATATACCTTTAAACAATATCAGCTCGAAATTTTTTGATTCTATGCAACAAGCCATTACTATCATGCCTTATGACAAGAACAATGATATAGCAGTATTATATATTTACGATAATACCTTATTGTGTGAATCTAATTTTAAACTTACTCAAGTTCAAAAAGACTTAGTAAATAAGAATACAGAATTAGAAGCATCAAAAGAAGAACTTTTACGTTCGTACACCACTATAGAATTGCTTTTAAACACAACAATGGAGGCAATATTTCTATTTGAAGATGACAGTTGTACCCATGTAAATAAAAAAGCCATTGAATTGTTTTCTTATTCAAATGAAGAAGATACTAAAGAACATGCAATTTATGATTTAATTTCTTACAGCAAAAGAGATATCATGGAAGCTATAATTGATGAACCCTTTGAATTAGAAATGATAAAAAAAGACAAAAGTGTTTTTGATGCCTTAGTGCAAATA
>Ga0209395_1002900_pt1 | contig 21849 bp, 13 predicted proteins | sample GOMGulsemesocosm_3_FD_184635 | JGI IMG/M metagenome (GOLD analysis project Ga0209395, IMG submission 184635) | Methane-oxidizing microbial communities from mesocosms in the Gulf of Mexico - GOM9D Gulf of Mexico (SPAdes) (version 2) | ecosystem: Environmental > Aquatic > Marine > Cold seeps... | reverse complement strand
CCTCATAGTCTTTATCATCACCATCCCAAGTGTAGCCAGTACGAACGCCACCTTCTAGTAAAGGTTCCCCTGTAAACTCTACAGAGTTATATAGGAAGAAGCTTATCTCATCACGGTACGACCAATCAGTGTAAGCATAAAATTCACCATCGCCAATTTCTTGTGAGTACCGGGCTGTAACGTTAAAAATCCACTCTGGTGCATGTGGTAAACTATTACCATCAATGATCGCTTGACCCTCTGCATTTACCTCATCAGTCACAGTACAAGAAGCACAAACGGGTACTGTTTTATTGCTATCTTTTAACTCTGTATTGTTATAACTAGCGTTAGCGGTAACTAATAAATTATCGGTAACAATAAATTGTGAATCAATCTCAAAGCCATAACCAACCGTTTCATCAGCATTAAGTAGCTGTGCGGTATTACTACCATCACCGCCAACAGAAGTGAGTTGTTGATCATTCATAGTGTAATAAAATACAGATGCATTTATACGACCCATATTATCTAAGATATCGGCTTTAATACCCGTTTCATAAGAAATGATAGTTTCTGATTCAGCAACAGAAATTCCTTCATCGAAAGAAAATAATGAACGACCTTGTATGCTCGGCGCTCTGAAAGTATCAGCCACACGCGCGTATAAATTAATATCATCCGTATATTTATGTGAAATACTAACATCCCAACTCACATGGCTATCACTGGTATTTACTGCACCTTCAACATGATCGGGGAATCCCAAAAATGCGAGTGGAGATTGAGTTCTTTCGTTACTGTATTCTTTATCATCATCAGAGTAACGTAAACCTACGGTCACAGAGGTTTTATCAGTTAAGTCATAATCAGCAGAGCCAAATACCGCCCATGCAGTTGTATCTTGCTTTTGAATAACATAGCCATTCTCAAGTCCTTTGGGGCCTCCAAAAGCAGCGAGCGCATCATATGAAAAACTTTCTATGGTTAAATCTTCATTGAAATAGAATAGACCGACTTGATAATTAAAATCACCATCAAAATTACTGGTAAGTCTTAACTCTTGCGTAATCTGCGCATGGTCAGGAATCGCATCAGCAGTTTCTGAGCTAACATTGATAACCCCAGGACCACTAACAAGTGGAACAGGTGGACAAGCAAAACCATTACAGCCATAACCACCATCAACATCCGCACGAGAGAATAACTCAGCGCTCTCATAACCTGTTATTGAAGTAACAGTGTATTTATCCAAGTCAAATTCTAATTTTAAACTAGCTCCTTCTGCTTCAACTTGCTGAGTAGCACGCGAGGCTGAGTCATGATAAACAGTATCTCGGCTGAAGTTATCATCTAATTTATTACTACCCGCTTTAATTCCATTACCATAAAATGCTACTGGTTTGCCATCAAGATCACGCATGTGATAATTGAATAAAGCATTAAAATCGTTTCCTTCATACAAAAATTGTAGTCGCATTGCTTGGTCGGTGTAACCACCTAAAACATCATCTTGCTCAAAACCCGGAGCCATATTATCAATATAGTGATCACGGTCTTGGCGAAGTACTGAAATGCGAGCAGAAAGCTCGTCAGTTAATCCACCACCAACTGCAGCTCTAAGATCTGATGTATTTTTACTACCATATGATAACGATGCAAAGCCATCGAAATCTTGACTAGGTTTTGCTGAATCAAATTTAACCAGCCCTGCAGGGGTATTTCTACCAAACAAAGTACCTTGTGGCCCAGCGAGTACTTCAACTCTTTCTAAATCAAAAACAGGGAAGCCCTTTAAAATAGGGTTTTCTTGTACAATATCATCAACAACTAAAGAAACAGGTTGAGAAGCATTTAAATCGAAATCAGAATTACCTAAACCACGCATATAAAAACGAGGGAAAGTCCGACCAAATGAAGACTCTACTGATAAGCTAGGAATTTTGGCATTTAGAAAGCGTACATCCATAGCTGCTGAACTATAAGCATCAAGATTGTCTCCTTGTAACGCAGTAACAGCAATAGGTACTTCTTGAACGTTTTCAACACGTTTACGTGCTGTTACCTTGATAACTTCAATACCGACAGTTATTTCTTTTGTCACTTCTTCTTCCGCGGCTAAAGCGGTAGTAGAAAAGCTCGCAACACTTGCAATGAGTGACGCTTGCACACACAGTGATAGTGCATTTTTTTTAAACATTTTCATTGATTTACTCCCAGGATTGTTTTTTATTTTTCTGTTTATTTTATCTTTTTGTTTTTATTATGTTTTACAGTGTAGTAGAGATTATGCTTTTTATTGTATTAATTGCGCTACAAGCGCATAAGCGCATAAGCGCATAAGCGCATAAGCGGTAGCGCTTACATATTATTCAAGTCAAATATCAATCGAACCAATTAATTAAGCAATTAATCTTCTGAGTATAATTCAGACAAAAAACTTGTGCCGTAATCCATTGCCTCAACATTAAATAACTCAGCAATAGTTTGCCCTAAATCAGCAAACGTTTTACGGTTACCTATATTAACAGATTGGACCTGTTGGTGGTAAGCAATAATTGGCACATACTCTCGTGTATGTTCGCTGCCTGGCCAAGTAGGATCACAACCGTGGTCGGCAGTCATAAATAGTACATCATCGGCTGACATCGCTTGGAACAGTTCAGGAATACGGGCATCAAGTGCTTCTAGCTCTTGTGCATACCCGATGGCATCACGCCTGTGGCCGAAATCTTGATCAAAGTTAACTAAGTTGGTAAAAATAAGGGAATTATCTTGCGCGGTATTAATATGATCTAAGGTAGCATCAAAAAGTGCATCAAGTCCGGTCGCTTTGGTTTTTTCATCAATGCCTTGATGAGCGAAAATATCAGCAATTTTACCTACACTAATAACATGCGTACCCGCCTGTGATACCTTATCAAGTACGGTAGGTGCTGGTGGTAATACGGAATAATCTCTACGGTTACCTGTTCTAGCAAAGTTATCGGCACTATCACCTATAAAAGGCCTCGCAATAACGCGTCCTATATTTAAATCACTCAGTAGCTCTCGAACGGTTTCACAATATTTATAGAGGTTATCTAAACCAAAGTGCTCTTCATGTGCGGCAATTTGAAAAACACTATCTGCCGAGGTATAACAAATAGGTAAACCTGTTTTTATATGCTCTTCGCCTAAGCGCTTAAGAATTTCGGTACCTGATGCATGACAATTACCTAACATGCCATCAAAGCCTGTGGTTTTATTAATATTTTCAATTAACGCTACCGGAAAGCTATTCTTTTTGTCGGTAAAGTAGCCCCAGTCAAAAAGTACTGGCACACCCGCCATTTCCCAATGGCCACTCGGTGTATCTTTACCTGTACTGATTTCTTGTGCGAAACCATAAGCACCTTTACTTGGCTCTTGACCCTGATAAGGAAATTTTTGATTAGACGCTTGTTCACAGGCCTTGACCAGTCCGAGCGCTGAGAAGTTAGGTAATGAGATTTTTTTACCCGTTTCTTTATAATAGGCACGAGATAGATTAGCAAAGGTATTGGCACCAACATCACCAAAATCAACGGCATCGGGGGAGTAACCGATACCAAAACTATCAATTACCATGATTATTGCACGCGCCATAATGTTTCCTTTTTACTTTTTTAATAACAAAAAATGACAAAGATTAAAATAATTTGTCAAAAAATATGACCAACTGGTCAAGTTGTGTTAATTTACCATCTTTACAATTACGGGTAAATAAAGCTTTTCTACTTGCGGCTTATTTATCTAAAGTATATACCCGATTCACTTGACCATGCAGGATTCAGCTGGAATTATAAACACCTTTTAGTAAGGCATTGATTATGATTTGCTCAGTACTCCTGAAACGAGCATCCTCAAATGGAGCGGGTATAGTCATACCCACTGAACTAATTTATTAATTAATGCATTTGGTATAACATCTTGCGACTATCATTAACTAAGCTCAAGATAGTAACTCGACTCTAATTATTGATATTTGCTTTGACAACAGGCTGAACATTGAAAACTATTAAACCAACTATTATTGCTATCGCTGGCCCATCAGCATCAGGTAAAACACTTTTTGCTAAAACTATTCATGATGAATTGATTGAAGAGCTGGGTGAGAATGGTATTTCTATTATTTATGAAGATGCTTATTACCGTGATCAATCACACTTATCTATGCAAGAGCGTGAGCAAACAAATTATGATCACCCCAATGCATTTGAACACGAGCTGTTATCAAAACACTTAAAAGCACTGACTAACAATCAGGTTATTCATAGCCCAGTATACTGTTATAAAACGCATACACGCATCAATGAAACAAGAGAGTTTTTACCGACTAAAATAATTCTAGTGGAAGGTATTTTACTGCTCTCGAATAAAGAGCTTAGGGATTGCTTTGATATTAAAGTCTACATGGATACACCATTAGATATTTGCCTCATCAGAAGAATCAAACGCGACTTAGTAGAACGTAGTCGCAGTATTGACTCGGTTACTAACCAGTATTTAGCAACCGTTAGACCTATGTATCATCAATACATTGAACCTTCTAAAGCTTGGGCTGATATTGTTATCACTCGTGGTGGTAAAAATAGAATGGCCATTGAGGTGATCAAAGCAAAAATACGCCAGCTTTCACAACCCACCCCACAATAATAACCACAACTATAATTATAAAAATATAAGAGGTATTCATGGAATTAGGTGCTCTAAGAGGTGTGCTAGGCATTTTCGTTTTGTTAGGTCTTGCTTACGCTTTATCTAGCGGAAAGAAGTCTATAAATTTTCGTACCGTTGGTTTAGCTTTTGCGCTACAAATATTACTGGGTGCTTTTGTCTTATATGTGCCTTTTGGTAAAGATGTTTTACTGTCTATGACCAATGCCGTGCAAAGTGTTATTGATAGCGCCAAAGTAGGTATCAATTTTCTTTTTGGTGGTTTAGGCACAGATGCCATGTTTGAAAATGGTGTTGGTTTTGTTTTTGCTATTAGAGTGCTACCTAATATTATTTTCTTTTCATCGTTAATTGCTGTGCTTTATTACCTTGGCGTAATGCAATGGGTAATAAAAATCATTGGTGGCGGTTTGCAAAAGCTTTTAAAAACCAGTAAACCAGAATCACTTTCAGCAACGGCTAATATTTTTGTCGGCCAAACCGAAGCGCCGCTAATCATTCGCCCTTATATTAGAAAAATGACTCAATCAGAGCTTTTTGCCATTATGGTTGGTGGTTTAGCTTCCGTTGCCGGTTCCATTTTAGCGGGTTATGCCGGTCTTGGTATTGAGTTAAAGTACCTGATCGCCGCTTCATTTATGGCTGCTCCGGGTGGCTTATTAATGGCTAAAATCATTTGCCCAGAAACAGAGCACGATAAAATAGTTAATGAATCCGTTGATTATGACGAAGAAAATGATAAGCCCACTAATGTTATTGATGCCGCGGCCTCAGGTGCTGCTTCTGGCCTTAAACTAGCGGTAAATGTTGGTGCTATGTTACTTGCCTTCATTGCTTTAATCGCATTACTAAATACCATAGTCGGCGGAATTTTTGGCTTGTTCGGTTATGAAGATATCACTATAGAATTTTTCTTAGGTTACTTATTTGCTCCTTTTGCCTTTATTATTGGTGTCCCCGTCAATGAAATGCTGCAAGCTGGTAGCTTTATTGGCCAAAAAATTGTCGTTAATGAATTCTTTGCTTATGTCAATTTTGTTGAAATTAAGGATACTTTAAGCCCGGCAACACAAGCAATTGTAACGTTTGCGCTATGTGGCTTTGCCAACTTGTCGTCCATCGCAATATTACTCGGTGGCATAGGGTCTATGGCGCCAAGTCGTCGTCACGATATTGCAAGATTAGGCATGCGAGCAATGCTTGCTGCAACTTTAGCGAATTTAATGAGCGCGGCCATTGCTGGCATATTCATTTCCCTTTAGTCGTTATTAACAAACAAGAATAAACGTAGGAATATAAAATTATGACTGATAATAAATCTATTGCTCAACGAGCATTGTCACTGATGGACTTAACTAGCCTGACTAACATAGAAACTGACCAAGATATTATTAACCTGTGTAATCAAGCTAAATCACCCGCCGGTGAAACTGCCGCAATATGTATTTTTCCGCGCTTTATCCCTGTCGCCAAAAAGGCACTGAAAGCGCAACAAACACCGCAGGTAAAAATCGCCACAGTGACTAATTTCCCCCATGGTAATGACGACATTGACATTGCTTTAGCCGAAACAAAAGCAGCTGTTGCTTATGGCGCTGATGAAGTGGATTTGGTATTCCCTTACCGCGCATTAATGCAAGGTAACGAGACTATAGGTTTTGATATGGTTAAGGTGTGCAAACAAGCCTGTGCTAATTCAGCCAAGTTAAAAGTGATTATTGAAACTGGCGAACTTAAATCTGAGGATTTAATTCGAAAAGCTAGTGAAATTTCCATTAACGCGGGTGCCGACTTCATTAAAACATCAACAGGTAAAGTTCCTGTCAATGCAACACCAAGTGCTGCACAAATTATGTTAGAAGTAATAAAGCAGAAGAATACTTCCGTCGGTTTTAAACCAGCTGGTGGCGTTAGAAACGCAGAAGATGCTGCTATTTACCTTGATTTAGCCGATAGCATCTTAGGCGATGAGTGGGCCGATGCTAATCACTTTAGATTTGGTGCCAGTAGTTTGCTTGCCAGTTTATTAGATACCTTAGGCCATCAAAGTAATACTAAAGCCTCAAGTAGCTACTAACAACTTTACCTGCTAATAGCGGTAAGTTATTGGCAGGTAATAATTAAATAGCTAAAGGTATTACCATACTTTATTATCGATACTTAAAAGAAAGAAGGCACAATGGCACAACTTTATTTTTACTATTCTTCAATGAATGCTGGTAAATCAACCCACCTATTACAATCTTCTTACAACTACCAAGAACGTGGTTTAGCAACCGCTATTTTTACCGCCAAAATTGATGACAGGTTTGCTAAAGGTAAAGTGGCCTCAAGGCTAGGCATTGATGCAGATGCTTTTTTATTTGATGAAAAAAGTCATTTATTCGACGATGTGAAACAAAAAAATCAAGCCAAAAAACTTGATTGTATCTTAATAGATGAAGCACAGTTTTTATCTACTGAGCAGGTTAGGCAGCTTACCGATATAGTCGATTTATTACATATCCCTGTGCTGGCTTACGGCATACGCACTGACTTTTTAGGACAAACATTCTCGGGTAGTGCTGCCCTGCTCGCCTGGGCAGACAAATTAGTTGAATTAAAAACCATATGTCACTGTGGCCGAAAAGCTAACTTTGTTATAAGGCTAGACGCGAATGGCAGAGCTGTACAAGGTGGTGAACAAGTTGAAGTAGGTGGTAATGAACGTTATGAGCCCCTGTGTCGTGCTCATTTTAAAGAACTAGTCTGGGTTTAGGTTTATAAGTATCTAATCTTCGTATGCATCACAGAAAATTTAAACTGTTAAATTCAGCATTCAAAGAAAGTTCAAAACCTTAACAAGAACGTCTTCCTGTTGAGGTTTTATTATTTATATACCTGTCACCATTCAAGATGCATGTTTCAGAGTGCTTCTTCGATGGGTTTAAAGTGACTTTATACCGCGTTAAATACACAAAACATAGAGTGACTATGCTTACCTTATTTAACTTATCTAAAGTCATTTTAATTCCCACTGAAATCGAGCTCTTTGAATGGTAACGGGTATATACCCGCTCCACTTGAAGGTGCTCGTTTCAGGAAATTTGAGTGAATCATAATCAAGGCACATTTTTTTGTTAAGGGTTATTCCCTTAAAAACAAATGTAACGACGAGTATGTTTTGCTCAGACTTCCCCAAAGGGCTGGTTTATAAACGCTTTATGCTACGTTATTGATTTCGACAATAACGCTACAAGGATGTAGCTTAATAGAGAATGAGGAGCATATTCTCCTGAATAACTATTCTCTTCAATCAATGCCTTGCCTAAAGGCGTTTATAATTCCAGCTGAAACCTGCATACTCAAGAGGAACGGGTATAGTCTAATAAATTACCGGTGGTAACTCTGGGCTTTCTTCTGAATAACTCAGCGCATAATTAAATTGCTCAATCGCTCTATTAGCATCGTCCTCATTCTTAGCATGTACACGGGCAACCACTTCACCACGATTTACTTGCACACCTAAGGGTAATATTCGATCAAAACCTACGGTATGATCTACTTGTTGCGCTGGTGCCGTTCTACCGCCTCCTAAACCAACAACGGACATGCCAATGGCACGAGTATCCATTTGCGCAATATAACCATGTTGTGCGGCTTTCACTTCCACGATAACATTTGCTTTTGTCATACAATCCCATGGTTTTTCAATAAAGTTCTTCGGACCACCTAATGCAGCAACCATGCGATCAAATACTTCAGCCGCTAAACCGGTTCTTAATACTTGATCTATTTTCTTATGGGCTTCTTTTTCATCGCTAGCCAAGTTGGTATTAATCAACATTGCACTGGCCAGGGCTTGTACTATTTTGTGTAAACGTGGCTCTCGTTGTTTACCGGTTAAGTATTTAGCCGTTTCATACATTTCAATAGCATTACCTGCACTAGTACCTGAGACTTGATTCATGTCGGTAATAATAGCCTGCGTTTTAACACCTGCACCATTGGCAACGTTAACGATACTATCAGCAAGCGCTTTAGCATCATCTAAATTATTCATCATGGCGCCATTACCGACCTTAACATCCATGACTAAAGCATCTAAGCCAGCAGCAAGCTTTTTAGATAAAATTGAAGCGGTAATTAAAGGAATAGACTCAACGGTAGCAGTAACGTCACGAATCGAATACAAACGCTTATCTGCAGGCGCTAAATTATCGGTTTGAGAAATGATTGCCACACCAACATCCTTAACGATCTTTTTAAACTCGCTGATACTCGGCTGCACATTAAAACCCGCAATACTCTCAAGCTTATCTGCGGTGCCGCCAGTATGTCCCAAACCACGCCCTGAAATCATCGGGACAAAGCCGCCACAAGCAGCAACAATAGCAGCTAACATGAAGCTCACTTTATCACCAACACCGCCTGTTGAATGCTTATCAACAATGGGTCCATCAAAGCCTTCCCAGCTTAGTACGTCACCTGAATTCATCATAGCTTTGGTGAAATTAACTCTTTCATCAACCGTCATGCCATTTTGAAAAATAGCCATGGCCATGGCGCCAACTTGGCTGTCTGAAAAGTTGCCATCAACTAGACCTGAAACAAAGCCATTTATCGCTTGTTCATTTAACACTTGGCCATTACGTTTAAGTCGGATAATTTCTTGTGGGATAATTTTACTGATTACTGACATTAATTAAATCCTTATAATTCTAATAAATCTTTTGGGGTAAACGCGCTTGGTAATAACTGCTCTACCGTCCAAATTTTTCGTTCATTTTTATGATTAACAGAAAGCACCGGGGCTGATTGCTCAAAAAACTCAGCGATTACTTGCCTGCAGGCACCACATGGTGGTGTTAATTTATCTTGCTCGGTATAAACAACAATGACTTCAAATTCCTGCTCGCCATTGATTACCGAATTACTAATACAGTTACGCTCAGCACAAACAGTTAATCCGTATGAAGCATTTTCGACATTACAGCCTTTTACTATATTGCCTTTGCTTGTTAACGCGGCGGCGCCAACATGAAAATTACTGTAAGGGGCATAAGCCAAATGGTAAGCAGCTTTAGCCGCTGCGATTACTTCATCAAGTACTTCATCGAGTAATTCTATTTTTATTTCTTTCATGATGCTCCAAAGTGGCGTGCGTTATTTATACCTTGAGCATAACATTGTTGACCATATGGTCAAGTAAATTAGCGAGCTGTTAAGTTATTAATTGCCTAAATGAAAATTTGTTAAAAATCAGCCCAAAAAAAAGGCTGCAAAATGCAGCCTTTATTACTTGAATATTCTATTTAAGAATTGTATCTCAAGTTATTTAAAAGTCGTAACTTACACCAACGCGCATTTCCCAAACAGAGGCATCTTTGTAAAACTTTTGATCTTCATTACCCGCATTGAAACTTGTATAAAGGTATTTACCATCATCTTGAAGTGACATTTCAACCATGCGGTTACCGACGAACTGACCTTGCTTCATCACACCCCAATCATCATTAATCATGTTGCCAACATTTTTAATGATAAAGAAGGCATTACCACGATGACCTTCCATTAATCCTGGTATTTCTTGGTTAATTTTGATGTCAAAACTTACATGCCAATCTGCATTTTGGGCATTTCTGCCTGTTGTTTGGCCACGTACTAACCCTTCTGCAGCAACAAAATTATCAAACGCTGCCTTATCAAAATCAGGGCCGTAAACGACATTAACATCATCAACTGTTGGGATATAAACTAACTGGCGATCACCATTCCAGTTACTGTCCCCAAAACCTGAACGACCAGTCCAAGGTCCCGGATTATCTGAATCATCATAAGTAAATGAATAAGCTTGGCCTTCACTTGCTTGGCCAAACAGGCTAAAACGCGTTTCTAAACCGGCAATAAGTTCAACACCGTAACTTAGATTCATCGTGAAGCGATGTGGAATCTCATAATTTGAGGTGGTAATTGGCGGGTTAAGCGCATCAGTGGTTGCTAAATTACCATAGTTAGAGCCGGCAACCGCGCTAGTCATTGGGTTAGCATCTTCAGAGCTGGTATAAGAATAACCAAATGAAGCATCTAAACCAAAGTCAAAGCTTTTGCTTAACGCCAGAGAAACAATAGTTGAGCTACCATCACTGCCAGTATTAGTCAGTACATATTCATTTGATACGTTGTCTACGCCGTCAGGATGTGTAACTGGTTGATAGGTCGGACGACCATCAAAGGTTTTTTCACCATATTCAAGGTTATAATCAAGAATTGTTGCTGAATTTTGCTTACGGTTATGCAAAATATCTGCTGAAATAATATAATCGTTGTCTGTGGTAAACGTTGCACCTAAAGCATATTTCCACTCTGATGGAATTTCAAAGTTTGGATCTGTTGCATTAACCGAGGCGTTACCACTAAGCTCATCTAAATCGCCAATAGCATCAACCATTACTTGTGGTACACCATACCCTGGCCCTTGAGAGCTGGACGATGGTGTATTAAATAAATCATACTTACCATCAATTCTTGGGATAGTATCTTTATGGTATTTTGCGCGTTCACCAATATTCACTAAACCATCGTTTGAGTATGAGTTAGACAACCAAACGTTTGGGTTGCCGCCAGAGTAAAGACCAAAACCACCACGCACTTCTAAATTATCTTGCACCGCCCAATTAAAACCAACACGTGGCTGTATTAAGTCGATACCGTCCATGTTTTTATCATTGCGAACGCCATAACGTTCTTCAAATTGAGCATTATAACGAGGGTTATCATTGCTGGTATAACGATCATAACGTACACCAAAGGTTAACGTTGCATCAATATCCGTAAAGGTATATTCATCTTGAATATAGAAAGTATGTGTACCATAAGTAAACTCTTGGCTAGCATCACTCGGTATATTGGTACCCGCTGAATTGTTATAATAAACAGCACTTGCTAAACCATTTTCATAGTCATCAATAGAGCCAAAGCGATACTCACCTACGGTATGTTGCATAAATAGATTAAATGCCGTTAACGTTTCATATTCATAACCACCAGTAATGGTATGTTCATCTAAATAATAACTACCTGACATTTTAAACGTAGTGGTTTCCCAATTCATCTCATTGGATTGACGAGAATCATCTGGACCTAAGAAAATGGTAGTACCATTCTGTTTTATTTGTACTTCACCAAAACCACTTGCAGCATCTAGAGATTGTTGTCTATTTTCTAACTCTGTATGACCAACTCTAACTTCTGTCGAGAAATTATCTGACCAATCAGAGTTAAGCGCTACCGCAAATGAATTCATCTCTGCGCCTGACTCATAAAAATGATTATCTAAAGTCATGCCCCATTCATCAGATTGGTCTAACTTAAAACCATCATTATAGTTATAAACTAAACTAGCACGGTGATCTTCGTTAATATTCCAATCCAATTTAATTAAAAGCTTTTCATCATCAACAGGTAGGCTTGCTGGTGTACCGCCAGCAGTATAACCATACTTATCCATTGAGATTTGGTTTATACGGTCAATATCGCCTTGGGTAACTTGTGGGTCGCTACCGCCCATAGGTGAGTATTCAAAGAGTTGTACACCATCAAGTTTTTCATAAGAGGCGAATAAAAACAGCGTGTCTTCTAGTAATGGTAAACCAACATTAAAGCCATAACGTTTTTCATCATAATCACCGTTTTCTTGGTGTTCTCCTTCAATGCTATCGCCTTTCATTGAATCATTGCTATAATCAAAAAATACGCTACCGTGTACTTCATTTGTACCGGATTTGGTGACCGCATTGATGTTACAAGAGGTAAAACCACCATATTTAACATCAAATGGTGCTAGCTCAACCGATACTTGGTCAATAGAGTCATAAGAAAAAGGAATACGTGTTGTTGGATATCCATTTTCATTTAAACCAAAGCTGTCATTCATACGAACGCCATCAACAGTTAAACTATTAAATCTTGGATTACCACCACCACACTGGATAGAGTCACTTCGACTTTCATCAATATAGATACGTGGATCTATACGTACTATATCTTTAATATCACGGTTAATTGATGGGGCACTTTTTAAATCATCAGCAGTAAAATGTGCTGCAGGTCCTGTACCACCAGAGTTCATGCTAATTGAACGACCTGTTACAACAATAGTTTCAACTTCGCGTTGCGAGTTTAACTGTACACTTAACGGATATGTCTCACCCAAAGTTAAAAAGATATCTTTTACCGTAGCATCTTCAAACGTTGTTGAATCAACCACAACACGATAAGGTCCGCCTACCCTTAAACCTTTAGCAGTGAAAAGACCTGAGTCATTCACTGTTGCTGTTTTAGTCGTTCCTGATGGTACGTGAACGATAGTAATTTTGGTGCCAGCAGCAGCATTGCCGTTAGGACCACTAACATTACCTTTAATGGCTGACGTTGTTGTATTTGCCAAAGCAGATGTTGATAGTCCAAGGGCAAGAATTAGCGCGCTTGATATATGTGATAGACGATGAGTTTTCATCTGTTATTCCTATGTATGGTTGTAATACCAATTGCACTCACTAAGTGATCATTTTAAATGGCCTAAATATCCAATAACATCGTTGCTCTCAATTCCAATAGCCAGCTATTGCTCAATCAAGCGCCTTGTTCTTGAACATTTAATCTCATTAAATTCTGTAACCTTAATTAATGCAAATGATATAAAATGGTTTTTATTGTTATTTTTATTTCAACTTGTATAAGCAACATAAAACTTAACCAATTGCTCAGCTTTTTGTTTCGATTGAAATTAGACCAGACTTTTATGTCAGTTTCATTACATATTTTCACATAATCCTACATACATCAAAAACACAGACATTAGACCAGTTACCTCAACAAAAAAATAAATAGATAAAACACCTTATTTTCAGTAACATAAGCGCAATCCAGGTCTATATACTGCAAAACTATTGATTCAGTATCTTTTCATATGAAATATTGTTATTAATATAATAAGTTTAATTACGTTTTAACATAAGAGAATGTACAACCAACATTAAAACCCATAACTAACAACTAGTTAACATAAGTTTCAGTGAGGGTTAGGGATGTGTAATACTCTTTCACTCTACAGGTGCAAGTAAGGTTTAATATAGCGATCATGAAAAGGCTATTTCAGAATATTTACTTCAAAAATGAAATCAAACAAGGATATTATGTACTTTTCCTTTTCGATAAATTACATTGATAGCGACCATAAATAGTCCATATTAAGCACCTTAGCTTAACATCTTGACTAATTGGTTAATATAAATTGTAGAAAAGGTGTGACATCTGTCGGCGCGGCTGTTAAAAAGTTGCGTAAGAATAGTCATAACAGCATCATGATAAATAAACATAAAACAATAACGAACACAGAGTACTGAACATGAGCAGCGACACCCAAACAAAAAAGACAGGTAATATTCGAGTTAAGAGCCAAGTTAAAATTCTAAGCGCTGCTAGAACCGAGTTTGTACTGCAAGGCTATAGAGGAGCCACAGTGCAATCTATCGCTGATAGAGCTGATCTTCCAAAAGCAAATATTCTTTATTATTTCAAAAACAAAGAAAACATCTATCATGCGGTTCTTGAAAACACACTTGAAATGTGGGACCAAGGTATAGGGGACATAGTGCCAAATGAAGGGCCTAAAGTAGCAATAGAAAAATTTATTGCTGCCAAGGTAAGGATGTCGTTCAATCATCCCGAAGCATCAAAGATATATGCGATGGAAATTATTCAAGGTGCGCAGCATTTAAAAGATTATGCACGCACCTACCAACGACAATGGGTAAGAGAAAAGGCTAAGTTATTTCAACACTGGATAGACAATGGTGAGATGGTTAATGTGGATCCCGTTCACCTTATTTTTCTTATTTGGTCTGCAACGCAACATTATGCCGATTTCGATACACAAATATTAACCATAATGAATCAAGCTGATTTCGAAGAGCATGATATTGAACAAGTTATATCATTCTTAACTGACATAATCTTAAGAGGCTGCGGCTTAATATAATCTATTAGCGTAAATACATTATGAATAAATATTTAATCATAGCCTTACTTCTCGGGGTATTTCCTCATATGACTATTGCACAAAACACGACATTAAAAATTGCTACCTTTAATGTCAGCATGGAAGCGTTAAACTACGTTGAACATAAACGTGGTGAATCTCCCAATGTTTCAGGAGAAACGCTAAGAAAAGCTTTGCAAAGTGGTCATCAACAGATAAAAAATATAGCTGAAATCATTCAAAGGGTTAACCCTGACATCATTCTACTTAATGAATTTGATTATCTAGATGATAATAATAAAGCCTTAAAAATCTTTATAAATAACTACTTAAATAAAGGCCAATACGGTCAAAAAGCCATTAATTTCCCTTACTTTTACCAAGGTCCGGTTAATACGGGCGTTAATTCTGGCTTAGATCTAGATGGTGACGGTATTAAAGGTAAATTACCCAGAGATGGTTATGGGTATGGCCATTTCCCAGGTCACTTTGGTATGGCGCTATTATCAAAATATCCGATAGATGCTGCTAACATTCGAACGTTCCAACATTTTAAATGGGGTGATATGCCTAATGCATTAATGCCAATAGACCCTGCAACAAATAAACCTTGGTATCCCCAAGACGTGTGGCAGAAACTGAGACTTTCATCAAAATCACATTGGGATGTTCCGGTGGAGGTCAAAGGTAAAACAATTCACATACTCGCAAGTCACCCAACACCACCTGTATTTGATGGACCAGAAGACAGGAATGGCAAACGTAATCATGACGAAATTCGTTTTTGGCATGATTATATTAGCCCTGAGTTAGCCAGTTATATTTATGATGATAATGGCCACAAAGGCGGAATTAAAGCAAAGCAAACTTTTGTTATGTTAGGTGACTTTAATGCGACTACTGTTGATGGTAATGCCATTAAATCGGGCATAGCCTCATTATTAAACAATGCTAAAATTCAAGATGTTATGCCACAGAGCCAAGCAGGTAAGCTTCATAAACCTGAGAATATAAATGCTAAGCATCATACCTCAAATTGGGGTATGAGAGTTGATTATGTATTAGCGTCAGTTTTAGGCTTAACCGTTAATAATTCAGGAATTTTTTGGCCTCTTAAAAGCGAGGCAAACTACCGATTAATCAAAGATAGAAAAGCATCATCAGACCATCGCTTGGTCTGGCTTGAACTGACAACAAAAGATTAACCACGCTTATATTTCACTATTCATTACAATGAATTAACCACAAGAACCAATATAATGAAAAAATTACTGTCTTCCGTTTTTGTCACTCTCGCATTGAGTGCTTGTACTACTACTGAACATTCTAGTGATATTTCCGCAGATAATACTATCGCCTTAACTTCAGCAAGTGGCCCTAAAAATATCATCATGATCGTTGGTGATGGTATGGGACCCGCTTATACCACAGCTTATCGTTATTTTAATGATAATCCAGAGACTAAAATCATTGAAGAAACGGTATTTGACCGCCGACTTGTTGGTATGGCAAGTACCTACCCAGCTCGCGTATCAGGTTATGTTACCGATTCAGCAGCCGCTGCAACAGCATTAGCGACGGGCGTTAAAAGTTATAACGGCGCTATCGGCTTAGATGTTGATAAAAAGCGTGTTGAAACTGTGCTTGAGTGGGCAAAAAAGCAAGGCAAGAAAACCGGTGTTGTTGTTACATCTCAAGTTAACCACGCAACCCCTGCTTCTTATCTTGCGCATAATGAAAGTCGAAGAAACTATAATGCAATTGCCGATAGCTATATCGATGAAGGCATAAAGGCAGATGTTATCTTAGGTGGTGGTTGGCAGTACTTTATTCGGGAAGACCGCAACTTGGTCAAAGAATTTCAGTCCGCGGGTTTTCATTACCTCGATAATGCTGAAGATTTGAATAAACTGCCACAACAAAAACCAGTGTTAGGGCTTTTTGCTGATGTAGGTTTACCTTGGGCACTCGATGACAGCAATAAGCTTCGTTTATCAACGATGACAAAAGCAGCGACCAAACAATTAGAGAATGAGAGCGGCTATTTTCTCTTGGTTGAAGGCAGTCAAATAGACTGGGCTGGTCACAGCAATGATATAGCATCAGCCATGGCTGAAATGAGCGATCTTGCCAAAACAGTTGAGTACCTTGAGCAATATGTAGCAAATAATCCAGATACGCTTGTGGTACTAACCGCTGATCACAGCACTGGTGGATTTACTATTGCTGCCAACGGAAAGTATAAGTGGGATCCTACAGTACTTCGTACTATGAAAAAGTCACCAGAGCAAATAGCTGAAAAATTAACGGTAACAGATATCACTACAAAAACCGCTAGCAAGCTACTCAACTTTACAGTGACTCAGCAAGAAGTACTTTTATTACAGCAGGCAAAAGAGCAAACCTCTGATAAACTTACTGACTTTTACGGACTAAATGAAAACGCACAAGAAAAGCAAATTAAACCAAGCATTAAAACAACCCTTTATATTGCAATAAAGAAACTAATCGATAAACGTACTAATAGTGGTTGGACATCAAGTGGTCACACAGCTATTGACGTGCCTGTTTTTGCTTTTGGAAAAAATAGCGATATGTTTAAGGGTAAAATTGATAATACCGATATTGCCAAAAAGATATTCACGCTATTAGACAAAAAATAAAGTATAAAATAGCAATAAAAAAGCCGACAAGTGGCCACACGAGTCGGCTGAGCTCACACAAACAATTGTGAGCAAAACTGGTTGTCTTTAATAGTTACCAATTTAACACCTCTGCTTTAATTGGTAACTAATAGCTAAATTAATTAACCTGAGCAATGACCTCATCCTTTTTATCATTCATAAATCTGACTTTCTCACCACTTTGTAAACGCTCTCCACCTCGAACAACAACACTATCACTGACTGATAAAGCGCCCGTTACTGACACCCAGCTATTCACCCCTTGACCAATCAGCACAGATACCTTTTGAGCTTGTTTGTCATCATCTATGGTTAATACATACGTTTCATTTTCTCGTAACATCAAGGCATCACGTGGTACTAAAATGGCTTCTCTTGGCGATTGTTTAGGTAACGATACCGTCACTGGAGTACCCGCTAACATCGCGATACCATCTGCAGAAAGTCTTACATCAAAAGTTCGTGACGCTTGATCGCCCGCCTGACTCCAGGTCCGTACAGGTAGTTCAAGCAAGGTTTGATTCCACTTAACCATCACCTTACTGCCTTTTTTTAGAAAGGGTGCGATAGAAATAGGCGCTGCAATTTTTATATCAAGATTCTTAGTATCAATGAGTTGCACTAAGGGACGGCCAATGCTAATTAACTCACCAACATGTACAAATCGTTGACTGATGTTGCCAGAAAATGGCGCTTTTATGGTTGTTTTTTCTAAGGCAAGTAAGGTTTGTTCAATCGATATATTCACAGCGACAACTTCGTTAATCGCAATGGTAAGATCTTTATTAACACGCTCATATTCACTTAATGCCGAATTGTTTTTTTCTCGTAATTTTAAAAACCGTGCTTTTTGTCCGGTGAGATAATCAACATTAGCTTGATGTTGTTTGCCTTGCGCTTGCTGACCTGCCAATTGCAATTTCAAATGTCTATCATCTATTTTAGCTAACAGCTGGCCTTTTTTGACTTGACTGCCTACTTCTTCGATCCACAGTAACTGTCCGGTTTGCTCGGCAGAAATGGGAGAGTTTTTTCGACTGATAACATTCGCTGGTAACCAAATACTCGGCTTTACTTGCTCTTGTTTAACGGATGCAACGCTGACTAAGTGTGCTGGTTTTTCCGGTGTTGCAGCCGTGGCATCACCACTAAAACTTAATAAGCTAATAGCTGAAATAAAAGCAAAGGTTACCAGTGCTGAGCTCAGTAACTCGACTTTGCCAGATTTTTTATTAGCCCTCATACGCTTTGCATGGGTAATCTTGTGTGGAGCAACATGGGTTAGCATTAAATTATTCATTATTTATTCCTTAATCTCTGATACGTTATTACGCTTTAACTCGAGCGCTTGGTAATTGCTGTATTGTTTCTTTTTTGCTACTACCTAAGAAGAAGTCATGTTTAGAAAGCCTTAATAAACAGGGTAATAACACTATGGTAAATATTGTACTAAACGCTAAGCCGCCAACGATAACTGCTGCCAAACCGCGATAAATAACACTGCCCGCCCCCGGCATAAGTAATAACGGTAACATGCCAAAAAAGCTCGTAGCTGTACTCATGAATATCGGTCGTAAACGCAAACTTAGCGCTTGCTCAATAGCTTCAGAACGTTCTAGGCCATCTTGCTGACCTAAGCGAGTTTGATGCACCAACAAAATAGCGTTGTTTACCACTAAGCCCAACAGAATGATAAAACCAATCATGGTGAGTAAATCAAGAGGTTGAAATACACTCAGGTTAAGTAATTGCAGTGCTAAAATACCGCCAACAGTAGCTAGAGGAATGGTAATAACAACCAACAAGCTGTCTTTGATTGATTTAAACAGCGCGGCCATCAATAAGAATAAAATGACTAAAGCAAAAGCAAAATTCTCTGCCATCACGGTAATTGCTTTTTCGAGTTGATCGGCACTGCCGCCATATTGAATATTGCCACCTGCTGGCATGATACTGCGTAATTTTGGCTCGACTTCAGCTTTTAACACTGAGATGGTTTCTTCTAACGACCAGCCCTTAGGTGGGTTAACATTTAGGCTAATAGTACGTTGACCGTCAATACGTGTTAATCGGCTTGGACCCACAGTACGTTGTATATCGACTAAATTAGATAATTGTGTGACACTGCCATTACCCGTCACAACAGGCACGTCCCCTAAGTTATCTGGATCATCCCAACCGTCAGCACGTAAAATCATATTCAAACGTTTACTGCCATTAAAATACTCACCTACATACAGGCCATCACCTAAAGTTCTAACTACACGACCCACATCACGGCGATTCCAACCTTGCTCTAATATACTGCGATCATTAGGGCTTAAGTTTATTTCCGGCTCTGACATAGCAAGGCCAGGGTTCGCATTGACGTTAGCCCCTTCAATAGCTTCTTTTATCCAATCCATGCCTTGGCGTGCTACTTCTTGCAAGGCTTTGGTATCTTTAGATTGCAAATGTACTTGCACGCTTCTACCGCCGCCGAAACCGCCAAATAAATTACCTTGTCTGGCAAATACACGAGTATCAGGGAGATCGATTAATATTTCTTTTTTAACAATCTCAAGTAACTCATCGACTCGATCTTGATCTTTAACACGAACCCCTAAACTACCGCCAAATGAACCGCCAAAGATATAATAGTTTTTTAATGCTGGCTCTTTGGTGCCATCCATATAAGGTTTCAAGCGCTCAACAATAGGTTGGATCACTTCTTTTTCAATCGTTTTAACGTTAGAGCCCGGCGGGAATTGCAAATTAGCGTCTATGGCATCTCGTTTTACTGGTGGTAAATAATCAAGCTTTGGCATAGCAATAATTGTTATGACAACCGGTAATATTAATAAGCTAGTGGCAAGTGATAAGCGCTTAGTACGGTTACCTGTACTTTTCATGACAAAGCGAGTAATACTCTGCCATAGCTTTTTATTGGGATCGTTAACTTTTTGCTGTTTTAGAAAGTATTTTGATAAAACCGGTAACAATACTACCGCAACAATAAGTGAAACAGAGACCGCAATAGCGATTGTTAAGGCTAAATCACCAAAGAGTTGTCCTTCAATGTCCTTTAAGAAAAATACCGGTAAAAATATCGCAACGGTTGTCGCAGTAGAGGCAAGTAAAGCTCCCCACACCTGCCCTGCACCTTGCTCAGCACTATCATGCTCATTTAATCCTTTATCGCGCATCCTTAATATATTTTCTAACACCACAATAGCGGCATCTAATACCATGCCCACTGCAAACGCTAGACCCGCTAATGAAATAACGTTCAGTGAACGACCAGTGATTTCCAATACAATAAAGGTACTTAGCAAGCTCACGGGAATAGCGGTGGCAATAATTAACGTAGCTCGCATCCGGCGAATGAAAAACCACAATACAGAGAGTGATAAAACAATACCTGCGAATAAATTACTGGTCACAAGGCTTATTGCACGATAAATAAATACCGATGCATCAAAAGACTGTACCATCACTAATTTTTTATCTGCCAGTAGCTCATCATTAAGTAAAGTGACTTCAGTTTTCACCCTATTTAATGTTTCTAAAACATTGGCACCATTGGCTCTATTAATACGCATTGAAAAAGCCGGGTTACCATTTTGAACCGCCATTCCCTGTCTATCAGTATTGCTCACTTGCACCGTAGCAATATCACTCAAACGGATATTACGGCCGCCACGAGACTCAAGCATTAACTCAGATAGCTCATCAACACTGTACTTTCCGCTATAACGCAAGGTGTATTGACGTCTACCAACATCGATAAAACCACCTGAAACATCGTCACTAGCAGAAACTAAGGAGATTAAACGTGGTATTTCAATACCGTACTCCGCGGCTTTGATAGGGTCGTAGCGAATTTGTAATTCCTCCCTATTTCGCTCCGAAAAAGTTTCGACACTGGCAACGCCTTCAACGGCTTCAAGTCGTGGCCTGATGACATCATTGGTAAAGTCCATATATTGACTAATATCTTGGCCATTACCCGGTAAAGCTTGTAAGAAGAAAAATGTCAACGCCGGGGTATTACCTCGTCCACCACCAAGCATCACTCTTGGTGGTCTAGCATCTTGCGGTAAGTTAGCAACCCGTGTCATTCGACTAATCACCTCTATTAACGTTTGCTCCATGTTAGTGCCAACGCCAAAAGATAAATTAATGTAAGCGCCGCCTCTATTGGCAAAAGCCCTCATTGACTCTAACCCAGGAATACCACGTAATACTTGCTCTTGGGGCTCAACAATTTCAGATTCAATCTCTTTAGGTGATGCTGCGCGCCATGAGGTTTGTATACCAATTTGTGGGCGTTCAATATCTGGAAATAACTGAACGGGTAGTTTAAATAAACTGAGCATGCCGACAAGTAGAGTTAGGGCAACAACGACAGCAACGGCTGCTGGACTAGTTAAAGCGCTCTTGGTGAGTTTCATTGCAATTCCAATGGTGAGTTACATTATTTAACAA
>Ga0209395_1002899_pt1 | contig 21859 bp, 10 predicted proteins | sample GOMGulsemesocosm_3_FD_184635 | JGI IMG/M metagenome (GOLD analysis project Ga0209395, IMG submission 184635) | Methane-oxidizing microbial communities from mesocosms in the Gulf of Mexico - GOM9D Gulf of Mexico (SPAdes) (version 2) | ecosystem: Environmental > Aquatic > Marine > Cold seeps... | reverse complement strand
GTTTATAACCTTTTAAGCCGCCATTGGAGTTAAAAAAATTGTTATAAGCATTATTTTTCTCGGCGCCATTATCACTTGAAAACATTACGATAGTATTCTGCTCTAGTTTCAGTCTTTTCAGCTCAGCAAGTAAAATACCCACGTGCTTGTCGATATGAGTCACCATAGCTGCATAAGCGGCTTTGGGATATTGATGCGGTGTCGGAAAACCTTTTAAATTGCCGTTTTCTTCAAATTTACCTTGGTATTCGCTTAAACTTTCTTCGACGGCTTGTAAGGCGGTATGAGGAAGCGTTAACGGATAATATAAGAAAAATTTATGGTCTTTTTGTTGGTTCATAAACTGCAAAGCATCTGCTAGCATGAGATCAGGTACATAGTCATTACCTAGGTAACTTTTGTAATCAAGCGAAGGCTTTTTACCCAAACCGTGTACTTTAATATTGTTGTTAAGTTCAACTTCTTTGCCAAAGCGATAGATATAATCAGGAAAATAGTTATGGGCATGTCTGTGATCTAAATAACCTGAGAAAGCATCAAAACCTTGTTTGGCAGGATGGCCGGTCGAGCTTTTAGCGCCTAGTCCCCATTTGCCAAAAATGCCGGTGGTATAGCCTTGCTCTTGAAAAATATGCGCGATAGTGCGAGAGCCAGCAGGTAGCGGGTGATTGCCACGCTCACGTTTTTTACCCGTAGTCTTATTTCCTCTTACTGTGCTATAACCCGTGTGTTTTCCTTCCATAATGGTCGAGCGAGTAGGAGCACAAACCGTAGATCCTGAATAATGTTGAGTAAACTTGATACCTTGTTTAGCGAGTTTATCAAGGTTAGGTGTACGAATTTTATTTTGGCCATAAGCGCCAATTTCACCATAACCAAGATCATCAGCCAAAATATAAATAATATTGGGTTTATTGCTATTTTCATTTATCAAGCGTTGAGTTTGTATGGTTGAATTTTCAGCGCTATTGCTTTGACAACCTGTTACTAATAGCAGTAGCCCAGTAAGATAAAAGCAGGGGTTAAATAATGTCGGTAGCATAGTTAAGCTCCTTTTTTTTATTAGGTTTAAATAGCTATAAATTTGATATGTTATTTTTACTTCTGCCATTTTTTTGTATCTGGACGAATGGGCTCTGAATCAAAAAAGCGAGCCCCTTTACCAGCGCGATCGTAATCACCAATATCATTGGCGGCCGATTTGGCGAGCGCTTGTAGTTTTTTGACGATGTCTGGATTGCTTGACGCTACATTGGTGGTTTCGCTAATATCTTCTTCTAGATTGATAAGTAGCGGTTGAGTAATATGTACTCGGTCTTTTTTACGTGAGTGATTAGCCCATTTTTTTGCTAAAGGTAGCTGGAATTCTTGTGCTAAATGTAGTTTCCATTTGCCTTGTCGAACCGCTTGTAATCGTACATCTTGGTAATAGAAAAATGCCCGTTCTGGCGTGGCTTTTACTATGCCATGAAAAAGCTCCGAAATGTCGACACCATCAATAATTCTGTCAGTAGGCACTTCTGCACCCGATAATCTGGCAAAAGTTGGTAGCAAATCCATAGTCATGGTAAGGTTTTTGCTGACTTTTCCAGCAGGAACTTTTCCGGGCGCTCTAATAATAAAAGGCACACGAACACCGCCTTCCCAAGTAGATGTTTTAGCGCCTCTTAACGGTAATGCGGAACCGCCATTTTTTTTCTTTATATGCCAAGGGCCATTGTCGCTGGTGAAAATAACATAAGTCTTTTTATCTAGTTTAAGCTCTTTAACTAGATCCAAAACTCGCCCGACGTTAAAGTCTATTTCTTCAATAACATCGCCGTACAAGCCTCGTTTTGACTTACCTTTAAATGCGTCAGATACCGCTAATTTTACGTGTGGCATGGTATGCGCTAGATAAACAAAAAAAGGTTGGTCTTTATTTTTTTTGATAAACGATAACGCTTCATCGGTGTATCTTTTAGTTAAGGTACTCATGTCAGCGTTTTTATCGATCATGTCTTGATTACGCAGCAGCGTTACTAACTTGTCATTACTGCCGGGCGTGCCAAAAAAATAATCAAAGCCCTGATTTAATGGCAGCAAAGCAGGATCATAAGTTTTAGGGTTGTGACCAGCAAGATCCCACTTTCCAAATGCACCGCTGGTATAGCCAGCAGGCTTTAATACTTCAGCGATTGTTTTTTCTTGTAGATGTAAATGAGGATGGATTTCAACCTTATTATTTTGTTTTGCTGTTCTTAGGGGATAACTTCCTGTCATTATTGACGCTCTTGAAGGGCCACAAACCGTTTGCGCATAAAAATCAGTAAATTTCATACCCTCAGCGGCCATTTGGTCAATGTTTGGGGTTTTTATTTTTGGCGAGCCAAAACTACCGACATCTTGATAGCCTAAATCATCGGTGAAAATAACGATAAAATTCGGTTTTTCCTCTGCTTGTGCACAAAGTGGTAAGAGGGCAATAGTTAACGCTCCAATGAGTAAATTAAATAAATTTTTCATAATCATTATATATTTTTAAGTAAATAACCTTTTTTAAGAAAATACCCTAAGTAAAGAAAATGGCTCTTCCTAGTACTTTAGCTCAATGAAACGGTAAGCTGTTGCCCTTTTTTGATTGTTATTGGCTTAACAAACCGCATGGCGTAATGCGCTTCTTTTATGCTTAACGAGGTGTCAACTGGACGGCCATCAATCGCTATTTTGGCGTTTGTAGCAAAAACACCATCGACCTTATCCAGCTTCAGCTCCTTTAATTGTAACTGGCCATAATTGATCACAATAGCCGCAGACTGCTTACCGGTAACCACTTTTTGGCTAAATTGTCCCCAACCTTGAGCTGTAGTAAAGGCTGCGCGAAAATCTTCTTGCTTGATGGTTGGGCCAAAACCTAATGTTGCTTCTGGGCCGTTATATCGATAACCACAGGCGGCTAAAAAGGTGCTATAGCTTGCCATTGCTCGTGAGTAGTGATCACTACATTCAATTTCGTTGTAAGGGTTACGTTTAGCTGGCTGATATCTATCGTAAATAGCTTTACCTACCGCTAGGCCTTCCTCGATCATACCTACACGGAGCATATGTGCTGATACCTGCCATTCAAAGCCAGTCATGCATTCGTTCAGGTAACCAGCGTAGGCTTTTTTACCGCTTTTAGGTTCAATTTTTCCGTTAGGGAAAGTACACATAACCAAACCAGCATCGCCTTCACTGGCATAGTATCGACCTTCGGTCATTACATCTCTGAAGTTGCCCACATTAGGTGAAAAGTTATATTTCCATAGAGATTGCAGGGCAATTTTAGTTTTATCATCAGGTAATATAGGAGCTAGACCAACTTCATGTAACCAGCTTTCACCGAGTACTTGATCGATATGACAGCCAGTAGTAGAACCGTGTTTTTCACTATCAGCGTCGCCCGGTTTATGAATAAAGTAACCAAATTGTTCATTCCACAACGTTTGCACCATTTTCGGTGCACCCTTAGCAACGATATTTTCATAACGTTTAGCTGTTTTGGTATCTCCCATTTGTTCAGCCATTACCGCTGCTGATTTAAGTGCCACGTGATAAACATTGATTAACCAAGAAGCTTGCCCATACCAAGGCTCGTCAAGGGTATTGTGTTGTGCCCCTGATAATATGCCGGTCTCATTTCTATCCCATTGCTGAATAACAAAGTCCATTGATAACTTAACCCGAGGCCACATTTTAGTTAAGAATTGATAGTCAGTGGTCATCTGGCTTTCACGTAGTACGCGAATAATAGTGCCGCACGTGCCATCTAAGGCATCTTTTTTCTGCTCATGCTCCTGCGAGTTATAGCGAAAATATATCAGACCATTTTTGTCATCAAAACCGAGACCATATTCTATTTTATCTCGGCATTCGCGCTCTATTTCAGGGAAAACTCTTGCTAAACCTTGGGCGTAATTCCACACATGAGTGCAATTGCCCGGACAACAACGCACACCTTCTTCAAGGTTATAAATTTCTGTGTTGCTTCCTTGTGGGTAAACGCGTTGCGCTACTTGTGTTTGCATGCAATTAATGGGAATAATGGCGCGCTCTAACAGCCAATAGGGAAGGGTAGAATCATACCAAGTATCTACCCAGCTTTTGGTGCTGCCGTATAGCTCTACTTCGTTGCTTGCCACCTCACTTGCTGCTTGGGCAGCGCTGGCATAAAGTGTTGAATAATGATTTCTGCCAAGCGCTGTGGCAGATGGACCACGACCAAAACCTGTACCATAGTGAATGAGTGGCACGCGCCAAGATACGGCGAAGGACACGGTTTTTGTCTCGCCCGGGGCTAAGAATAATTTTTTACCGATAGAGGCAAATAACTCTGCTTTACCATCTGCTTCAACTTGTGTGTTATTGAGAAGCGCCTCGGATGATGAGGTAAACACGTCTTCAGCGTTACTTGCTGTTTTGTTAAGATTAACGAAATCGGGGCTGTCAGATCCAAATATCCCTAGTGCTATTGCGTTCGGCTCTTTACTATTTGATGTACATTCTACCGTGGTTATGTCAGTAAGTTTTTGATAAACATTAACCTTTTTAGTTGTGTTGTTGTTTTTAGTGTTTTTATTGTTTTCTATCCAGCCTGCGATAGCGAGTTCTTGATTGCTGGTAGAGTTATTGGTGACGTTATAACGCATTACTATTACCGGATAACTGGATTTATCACGGTTAAGCGGAATAAAAGGACTGTAAGCTTCTAATTGAACTGCTACCGGACACGCGTCATCGACATAGTCTATTAAGCCCATGGGGTATTGATTAGTAAAAGTTACATGATTAAAGCCGCTGGCATTTAACGGGAAAATTTGGTTATTTACCTTAAGGGAAAAGCCATCACCGGCGGGTGGATTTGCTTTATCGGGCAGCATATAGCTGAAACCTTTAGGGTGATGTTTTTTGCCTTTTTTAGCGTTGAGGTTCCAATCCCAAAGTTGACCATCGGCACTTAAATATACTTGTCCGGTAGACATACCACCTATCGGCATACCTATGTATTCTAGCTCACCAGAAGAGGCCGTTAATGGATTTCCTCGTGCATACAGAGAGTTGATCCAGTATTGACTGAGTTTTTTATCTCCCGGAATGAGTTGATTAAAGTCTTTGGCTTTAAATGGTCCTGCCATGGCAACATTACGTCCTGCCATCATAGTTGCAACGCTCAGTGCCGAGGCCTTCATAAAGTTGCGGCGTCCTTGCTGGGGAGTTGAGCTACTGTCGGATCCACATGCTGTATTACAAGGTTTTGCGGTATTATCTGTACTCATCTCTTTACCTAAATAGTTGGCTTGCTGTTATTGTTTGATTATCGTATTGGTTATCGTTTTTTAGCGTTTAACGCTAATTTCCCGTCTACCTTCGGCAACTGCAAGATCAGCCAGATACAAACCATTACCCATAGATTTAAATGTTGCGCCTTGCATTTCAGGTTTACCTTTGGCGCTCCATATCATTAGCGGGCCGGATTCATCTAACGTAAAGGTGATCTTGTTATGCGACACGGATTTTATTTTTACTGCCGCAGCAGGCAAATATTTGTCACTACGACCGATAACCGCCCAACCTTTTATTTTTGGGTAAAGTAAGAATAACTCGGCGTCAAAATTATCTATTTGTGTCGAGAACTTAGTGTCTAAATCGATAACAGTTTTGGTCTGACTGTCATAAACTAAAATACCTTCATTAGGGACTGTCCACGGGCCAGAATTTGGCTGCAATAATTCACCGGCGTGGCTATAGTCCTTGGCGGTAAAACCACTGCTCAGGTTTTTTCCACTCTCAGTAAAATTAAATAGTGCGATGGCAGCTACGCCATCTTGCATCGGCGCGACTACACGAAATACTTGTTCATCACGAAATGGATGAATGAAAAAACTTTCAGGTAAAAGGGTTGCTGGTGCCGAGGTGCGCAGTAGCTTGCCGTCTTCATAGGCAAAAGGGTATAGCACTTCAGGTATCACCTTTGAAGGTTCGTCAGAAATATATACAGGCCCGCCAGAAATTGCGCGGGCAATGGCCATGGGCTTAACATCACGTTTATCATGCGTGTGGAACATATCTAAGTCCCCCCAAACCGTTTGCCCCATCCATAAATGGTTAGCAAAACTTTGGTAGGTATTAGATTTATTCTTGTTTTTGTCGGTTTGATTGTAGTCAGGGCTTGAGCGGGTAAGTGCGCTGTGTTTGGTTTGCAGTGAATTGATATTAGGCTGAGCAATACAGTTGAGTAGTGGCACGCCCATATTGTGAGTTGCATTCTCAAGCGCTTCGCTGTTGTAACGCATAGCCGCAACCGGATCAGGTGTGCCTCGGTAATTGTCGAAAGTACGGGTGTGAAAGTCGACTTTTACAAAATCAAAACCGTTATTTTTAGTATTTGAGATCATCTTGTCGTAAAAAGCTTTCGAGGCTTGTGGGGTGCCGTTGGGTAAAACAGTGCCTTTTTTCTTGGTATTTTCCAAATAGGGGGTTAAGTCACTCATACTGTGTTCGCTAGAAACGCCACTCATGTAGCCACCAAAATTTCTCCAGATGCCAAGCCATTTTATTTGCTCATCCTTCTTCAAATTAATGATCGGTTGCCAACCATGAGGAAATTTATTTTTATCCACATCGAAACTTAGTAGCTTTCCGCCTTTAGCATTTAAGTAGCCATCGTCAACCATAACCCAACGAATGGGCGCACCACTTTTTTCTAGGGTAGTAAATGCATTAGAAATGATTACTTCAGAGATGTTTTTCTTATAATATTCCCAAGAACACCAGCCAAGATACCCATAAGGTTCATCAGGAAAAACTTTACTAGCCCGAGGCTGAGCCGCGACAAAACCGGAATCAAATACTTGTTGCCAAACAGTTTCTGTCGCCTCATAAGGAGAGTCACCAACCGCCCATATAACAAGGGGGATCTTGCCTGACACTGAATTTGTACCAAAGTTACCCGTTTTCAACCATAACTTTTTATTCTCAACAAAAAATTGGCCGTAAACCTTTTCAGATGCCATAGGCAATAGGGCCAGATAACGACCATTTTGTAATTCGAACAGCATAAACTGCCCTTGTTGCACGTTGTTATGATCTTTTCGTGTTATAGATGGCTGGTAAGCTTGCAGCTCGGAAATTGAATTAAACGCCACCGCCTCAACTCTATTACCACGGGCAACAGCACCTCGGGCATTACTATCTGAAAATGGACGGTAGTAAGCCCCTTGTTTAAAGTCAGGTAATTGCACCTCACGCACTAATACCATTCCTGACTTGTCGGGTGTAGTCAGCTTCAAGTTTTCAACGATTGACCCTTTGGAGTGGTCAGTGATAATTATTGGTTTTGCCATTAAAGTTGGGCAGTAAAAAGCCACTATGGCGACAAATAGTGCGGTGATATGTTTCATGGTTTTGTCTCCTTACTTTTAACTAGCTGTGCGTTACTGAACTGAGCATTTACTGCGTTTTATTCAGCCATTCGTCCAAACGTATTTCCAGCTCTTTAACTTTTTTCGGGAACTTTTTTGCTAGATTAGTTAGCTCACCCAAATCGGAGGAAAGGTTGTACAGCTCAGCCGGCTCGTTATTCTGGAAGCGTATTAACTTCCATTCTTTGCTCAGAACTGCGTCTGAAGGTTGGTGACCGCTGCCATGTATGTGGGGATAAGTCCAAGCTAATACTCGATCAGCAGCATCGGGCTGAGCTTGTCCACTTAACAATGGTTTTAATGTTTTGCCGTCAAGATGTTGGCTTGGTTTAAGCGGCAGTCCTGCAAGATCTAACAATGTTGGATAGATGTCCATGGTAATAATCGGATCGCCGTTCGTTGCAGGTTTTATTTTGTTTTGCCATGCAATAATGGTAGGAATGCGGATGCCTCCTTCATAAGTCCACGCTTTACCTGAACGCAGTGGTGAGTTACTAGTGGGGGTATTCATACGTTTACGATGGGCTAGGCCACCATTGTCTGAGGTGAATACGATAATAGTATTTTTGTATAAACCTTTACTTTTTAGATGATTGATCACTCGGCCCACATTGGTGTCTAGGTTTTCCATCATGCCTGCATAAGCTGGACTCGCCTGTCGCTTTTGCGCCAAGGTATGGTACTTTTCTTCAATTAAGGGAGGCTCTCCCTCACCATACATTGCTAACTTTTTGGCGGTATATTTTTCGACCAAAGCTTTAGGGGCTTGGATTGGTGTGTGAACCGCATAGTGTGCAACAGTAAGGAAAAATGGTTTTGCTGATTTTTTGTCAATAAATTCAATTGCTTTATCGGTGAGTGCATCCGTTAGGAAATCACCTTTGGTATAATCGGCTAGATCAGGTACGTTGGAACCGCGTTTACCTTTGCCAAATGGATAGAAATAAGAGGTTGGCTGACCAGCTCGGTTAACGCCCTTGGTATATTGAAATCCTTGATGTTGTGGTTGTACATTATCGGCTTTTCCTAAATGCCATTTTCCGATGTAACCAGTGTAATAGCCTGCCTCCTGAAAAGCTTCGCCAATGGTCACTTCCGATAAAGGAAGGTGGAGCTTTTCCTTCGATGAAATCCATTGAGTAATGCCAACTCGTTGCGGCGCTTTACCGGTCATCAATGCGGCTCGTGTGGGTGAGCAAACCGGGTTGGCGGAATAAGAACGCATGAAGTTGACACCACTTGTCGCCAACGCATCTATGTTTGGCGTTTCGTGAAAAGAAGAGCCGTTGACGCCAATATCTGTCCAACCTAGGTCATCGATAAAGAAAATGAGCACGTTAGGGCGGTTTTCTTGTGCCGCCATTAAACCAGTATTCAAAGAAAATGCGATCAATATTAGACAATATTTAACTAATTTTTTCATAGATAGATTCTTTAAGTTTAGCTCTGAGTTCGAGTAAATATAAGCAAACAAACAAACGGTTACATTAGGTCGTCAATACAAATGTCTTGAAACAGTACCCTAATACTGGAAGTTACTTTGTTTTCCTTGCAGAGGGCGTTAGGCTAATGCAGCATTATATAAACCTTATTCTATCTGCATCGCGAGACAATACTTTACGAAAACAATAAATGCCAATTCTATAAAATTGAGTATTAAACAGAGGGGATGTACTCAGCCTTAATCAATTTAAATACAATAATTAGCGATTCCCATTTAATTTGAAGTGTATTGTTATATATAAAAGATTACAAGGTTAAGTTGAAGAGATATTTGATATGGTAACCTGACGTTACGTCGATATATTTTCGTGTTTAATAGATAAGTGGTAGTTTTTTAGCCGCCTAATTCCATTAAAAAACAAGTAAACAGAGCTTCCACTAAAGGCAATTGTGAACTTAATTGGAAGTATTTTTAGATGCTCTTGGTTTGTTAGTTAATATTTGCAAGGAATGTACATATGAAAAAAATAAAATTAAACACTACAAATAATTTACATTTTTACTTTAAATATTATGTTCTTATATTTAAATGTAATGATAATATGTCGTAAGATACAGAACTCAATTACGCTTGACTTATCTTTATGAAAAGGAATGTGGTTATTTGTTAATAGTATGATTTTATTTACTTTAACTTGGGTGTTTGTTGCTTGAGTTTAAAATTTATAGGTTGGTGAATTTTAAATAAAGTGAGCTGTTTTATGTATTTTATAGTTAAAAAACAATTTATTTTTGGTAAAAGTTTACGGGTTTGTATATTTATTTTGTTTATATGTTGTACAGCAAGCAAAACGTAACTGACTTATCACGTTTGGCCTTTTGTAAAACAATAACTATATAAGTACGAATTTAGCAAAAATCTAAAAGTGCTAATGAGGAACATGAACATGGAGCATACCATAAAATGAAAAATTCCTGGAATACATTACCAACGTTAGTAGCAGTATCCGTTCTCGCGGCCATCAATCCAGCCTATGCGCAAGATGCCAATACTTCTGAACAAGACGTAACTCAAGTTGCGGTAGCAGCTAAAAAGAATGAAACGTCAAAAGAAATTGATAAAATAGAAGAAATAGAAATTATCGAAGTAACTGGCCTTAGATCAAGCCTGTTAAAGTCTAGCGAATTAAAGCGTAATGCAAACAGTATTATTGATGTTGTTAGCGCTGAAGATATTGGTAATTTCCCCGATGAAAACGCCGTTGAATCCTTATCACGTATTACCGGTGTACAAGTAATTTATGGCGAAAATGGTACTGCCGGATCATTTCAGATACGTGGTGTTTCACAAAACCGAATTGAACTTAATGGTCGTAGTGTTGCTGGTGGTGAAGGTGCAGATCCTTCTCGTGACGTTAATCTATCTGATTTCCCTTCTGAATTAATTGATTCATTGGAAGTAATTAAGTCACCAACCGCTAATTTAACAGAGGGCTCTTTAGGGGCGACCATTAATTTAAAAACTAAACGGCCACTCAGTATTAAAAATAGCTTTTTAAACATTAATGCTAAGGGAAAGTATGCTGATGAAGCGGATAAGGTGTTTCCAAACCTTAATATTATTGGTACTCAAAGTTGGCGTGATACCGCTTTAGGAGATTTCGGTGCGCTTGTTAATCTTACTTATAATGATAACTTTAATAGTGGGGATGTAGTACGGGCTACTAATTGGGGGAATAGTTGTCCTTTATACGATCTTGATGCTAACGGGCGCACTAAAATTAATCAAGCTAGTTGTGGTGACGATTATCAAACATACTATAGACCCAATAGTTCAGTACTTATCGATAGAAATGGAGAAAAGGAAAAAGAAGCTCTAGCAGTTACCCTTCAGTGGGCGCCAAATGATAGCTCTTCTTATACCTTTGATTTTGTTCAAAACAATACACTTAATCACAGTACCAATGATGCCTTCCAAATAAATACAATCGCAAATTGGGTACTGCCTGCCGACCAGCTCGGTGATGACGGAACTTTTTATGCCTATAGTAATGTAGTAGAGGGCACCGAAGTTACTCGAACGGATAGCATGGGGCGGGTTGTAGATACCGTAGTTCCGGTTACCTCCTTTGATAGTGCCCTTGGTAACTTCACCCGTAGTACTGCTCAAGGTACTCATAATATCACCAAACAAACCACTTTAGCGCTAAAAGGTGAGTGGAATTTTGATAGATTTAGTATCAAAGCGGATATTGCTAATTCAAAGTCTGATCATGAGCGTCATTATATGGCAGTTGCTTATAACCCTTATTTTGGTAACCCTGTTACCGAAAATGACCAACGTTTACGTGTAGATGATCCTAGCGTTGTCGGTACAGATCAAGCAACGGCGATCCGTCAAACTGGGGCCGATTTAAGTATCGATTTGTCTGATGCTCGAACTGTAGGTATTACCCTAGCGAACGGATTAGATCCTAATGATTTAACGTCTTACCGTGTTGGCGGTTTCCGTGATGATGGTTGGACTCGTATATCAGAAGCCACAGCAGCAAAAATCGATTTCGAATACGATTTAGACTGGGGACCTATTGAAACTATTGCTTTTGGTGGACGTTTTGCTCGAGACACAATGGAAAACACTAGTCGCTTCCGGTTTATCTGTAATGCTCGTTGGGCCTATGGCGGTACTGGACCGAACGCCAACTCGTATGACGAAACTATTCATGATGATTGTGAAGAACCCATTTCTGCGGTTGAGTTAGCTGAACGTTATCCTGGTATCAATCAAACACATGAAGGTTTTTATAGTGAAGCAGGTAATGTACCTTCTTTTACCGCATTTAATTTAGATCTTTTTCGAGATGATCGCGAATTATGGAATGAAATATCAGGTTTTAATGAGCAAGGTTATACAGAAAGTCAGGCTGAAAATTACATCATGACTGAAGATACATCCGCTTTCTACGTTATGGCCAATTTTTCTGGTGATCTGAATGAGAGTGTAACATACCGAGGTAATATAGGTACGCGTGCAGTCCGAACCAAGGTAGCTTCTGAAACTTATAACGCAGTAGATGCAGAGGGTAATCCCGCACCAATAAATCTTAATAATGAATACGATAACTTATTACCAAGTTTTAATATTGCTTTTGCACATGAAGATTATGGTTTGGTTCGTTTTGCTGCAGCTCGCACTATGGTTCGCCCAGGCCTAGGTAAGCTTTTGCCTATCGCTCAATTAAATAACTTCCAAAGTTGTGTGGTTTATGATCCTCAAGACCCGTACAGTATCTTTAATAATGGTGTACCAAATCCAGCTTTATCTCAAGCAGAGCAGGATCTTCAAGTTGCCCAGCAATATGCAATTCAAAACTACTATGTCGGTAGTACAGATAGTTGTCCGGGCATTCGTTCAGGAAGTACTGCTATAGGTAATATTGAACTAGAAGCACAAACATCTGATAATTATGACTTAAGTTTTGAACATTATTGGGGTGAAGGAAATTTACTCAGCCTTGCTTTTTTCTATCGTAACGTTCAAGCAGATCATATTACTCAACGTGGTGTGCTTGCTGTACCAGCAGAGCCTGGCAGTGCGTTATTGGGTGTTGAAGACAATGGTGGTTATTTAGTGGGAGAAGACATTTCTGCTACCCCAGGTTACGAGCTTTGGCGTATTCGTACTTCCTATAATGGGGCAGGTACTGTTCGTAAAGGGATTGAACTTGGCTACACGCAATGGTTAGACTTCTTACCTGGTGCTTGGAATGGTTTAGGCTTTAGTGTTAATTATACTTACACAGAAGGTACTCGTCCTGACCCAACGTTTATTGATTCAGCTACTGAAGAAGAGCTTGATTTAGCAGCACTCGGAATTACAGCAGGTGATTATGATAGCCAACGTGATGCCTTAGATTTGTTAGATGCAGATGGTACGCTTGCGAACGGTTTTGGGTTACAAGATGCGAGTACGCTTCTTCCAATTCAGAACATGTCGAAACATTCTGGTAATGTGTCACTCTTTTATGATAAAGGGCCTATTAACGTTCGCTTAGCAGCTAACTATAGGAGTGATTATTACAGTGGTGGTACCATAAACTGGCCATTGTATTATGATGACTCATTCCGTGCAGACTTTAGCTCTTCTTACAAAGTGACAAAGAATCTTAAACTGCAGTTTAATATTAATAACCTCACTAAAACGATCCAACATCGTTATCGTATTGATCAGCAAATTACCGATACGACAAGTTATGGTGATCGAGTCTTTACATTTGGCGTGAACTATAAATTTAATTAAGCATCGATAATAAGGCAAGCGCTCGTCGCTTGCCTTGTTTATTTGTAATGATGTCTCGTCCTGAAATAATATGTTTTTCATGGGTTTATATCTTATATTGTAATAGCATTTCTGCTTATTTACCTTCCTCAATTTAATATTGAATTTATTCAAAATAAATAACATTTATATTTATTATTATCTTACGGGTTTACTCATATTTGTTTGTTTAAATAGAACACTAAAGCAATTGAAATATGAGGAACTAGCATGCGTGATTTTCAAAACATTAACAATAAACAGGGAGTCAATCAAAGACCTTGCACCCTTTCTGGTTGGGGTAGACTTTCATCTTTTTACCATAAATGTCAGTTACTCTTGTTGTTGTTGGTAGGCGTGATTCTAGGAGGTTTTAACGCTTATGCAGTAGATATTACCCCACCAGCAGGAACAGGCTGGCTTTATTGTGCAGGGGCAAATAGTGATTGTGAATTTGAAGGTAGCAAAGAAGTTGCTTTTGGACTTAATGGCGCATTTAACTACCAAGTGCATGCCGATGGCGTTTATTGCGGTACATCTATATTCGGTGATCCAAAACCAGGACAAAGAAAATATTGCTGGATACGAGATGATAATTCACATCTTGGCTCTCCACCAGGTGCTAATTGGACCTACTGTGTGGATGCTAATGAAACTTGTGAGTTTTCCGGTAGCAAAGAAGTTGCATTTGGATTTGATAACGCTTTCGCTTACCAAGTACATACTGATGGGGTGAGTTGTGCTACTTCAGTATTCGGAGACCCATTACCGACTGTTAATAAGTATTGTTGGATGCGAAATGATTCTTCAAACTTGAGTCCGCCAGAAGGAGAAGGTTGGATTTATTGCAGAAGTCAAAACGGAATGTGTCCGTTTACCGGTACATTTCAAGTCGCTTACGGACGTGATGGTTTGTTTACTTATCAAACCCATGAAGATGGAGTTAGTTGTACAAAGGCGATATTCGGTGATCCAGCGCCTGGTAGATGGAAACATTGTTGGTTAAGAGAGCCTAGTACTGCTGAGCCTGAAGCACCAGAAGGTGATGATTGGAATTTTTGTGGTAATGAGGGTGATACTTGTAATTTTAACGATTATCGTGAAGTTGCCTATGGCAAAGGTGGGAACTTCTTTTATGGCACTTACTATGCGAGTGTATCTTGTACTAACAGCGAATTTGGTGACCCAGTACCAGGACAAGGTAAGTATTGTTGGTCACGAGCCATTGATATTGAAAATTCAGTAACGATTGACTTAGCAGATCCGCAGCAAAAGATAACATTGATGGGCTCTGATATGGAACGTTCACAGTTCTTTTTAAATAATGCTAGTAACCCTCAGGAAATTTCCGATTGGGTATATAAGGATATTCCATTTGATTACTCTCGTGTTTCTTACGACCGTAAACAAGAGCTGGTTGAAGGTGTACCTAATTTAGCTTTTTACGATCGAGCGGTGAATTCAATGAAAATGGTTAAACAGTCTAATCCTAATGTTAAATTTTGGGCGACGTTAAAGTCGGATTATGATGGGTATGGCACCACGAATAATTTACCAGATTGGATATATACTGGCGAAGGGTATAACGGTGGTAGTTATGATCCCGAATTACTTAATGTCGAAAACTATGCTGGCTTTTTATCTGATTACCTAAAATATATGAGTGATAACGGGGTGGCTATAAGCGTACTTAGTGTTGTTAAAGAGTGGTCGCAAGTCGTATCAGCAGTGAAAGAAGTTGCTGTTATTAATGAAATAAAACGTTTATTAGCAACTGCTGAATATGCAGGTGTTCCAGAGCCTGAATTTTCGGGGCCATCTTCTTGGGGGACGGCTCAAGCGATTAATGTTTTAAATAGCTATATCGAGCAAGGTGCTGTTGATTTGTTTAATGGTATTTCGACTCACGCCTATGATGGTGCATCAGAAGCAACATGGACAAACTTAGTTAGCAAAGCAAGTGCGGTAGGTTTACCTGTTTGGCATACAGAAACAGGTTTAGGCACTTCGCCAACTTATGGTGTTGAATTAGATATAGGTTATCCAATAGGTCGATTGTCGAATCGTGCGATGTGGTACCGGTCGGGTATGCAAGGCGAGTTGTTTTTCGAGCCTTGGTCGCGTGGTATAGCTAGAGAAACTCGTGGAATTTACTTTAAAAATAATGGTGAGGGCGTACGCATGCGAGCTTATTACCTTATGAAACATTTTGGAAACCATGCCCCCGCAAGCGCTCAGTATATTCCAACAATTGTTAGTGGCTTGGCTAATGCTGAAACAATGGCATTTCGTAGTGACGACAAAGTGATTCTATGGGTAATGAATAACAATGATACCGCTCATACTGATATTACTATCTACTTTAATGGTGAACAGCTTAGTGACGCACTCGTAGAGAAAGCATCTTGGGATAACGACTCAGAGGTTTCAGGCTCGCAAACATTATCTAATCCAACAAGTAGTTCAAGCTTAATGACCGAAGTTGCGGGAAAATCAATTACATCGTATGTGTTCAGTTTGTCTGAACCGCAGATTATTGGTGATATTAATGGTGATGGACAAATTACTCGAGAGGATATCAATGTATTTCTTACCGTTTATGGCTTAAGTAGTACCGATGATGGTTATTTATTAAGTGCTGATTTAGATGGCGATGGAATAATTTCTCGTATTGATTACAGTCAGCTTTATAGCATTTATCGTCAACAATAAAAGAGATGAGTCAGTTGCTATATTGCTTGATAGTGCTGATTCATTAATAAAAACAATAATTATTAATGAATAGGAAATAAATTATGAATAGAGTGAAATGGTTAAAAAATTCTTTAAAAGTTTCTTTGATGTCAATGTTTTTAATATTTTCGCTAGGTGTGCAAGCAGGGATCATATTGGAACTATCGTCAAATGATATTGCCGTAGGTGATACTTTTTCTATTGACGTAATATTTGATAATCAGAATCAGTCAGTGTTAGAGGGGTTTGCTTTTGATATCAATGATGAAGCATTACAAACATCTAGTTATTTGGGCGATAGCCTATTTAACCCTGATTTTTTCAGTTTCCCTTCCTCTTTTGATATAGATAAATTCGTTATATCAGTCTTGCCTGTTAACAGCAGTGAAATTTTATTAGCCACCTTAAACTTTACTGCTCAAAACGCCGGCAGCGACACGTTAACGGCGTTTGGAGATGAGGAGTTTGCTATGTTTTCATCTGGTTTGTTTTTAGAGAGTTTTGGATATGAGACCATTGATAGCAGTATTAGTTTTGATGTGCGTGAAGTACCAGAACCATCAACGTTAGCTATTTTAATATTAGCCCTAGCAGGCTTAATTATTCGTAAGAAACAGAGGGCAGTATAACGACTATTACGTGCGATTCATGTGTGAACTAATATTTTATACGTGAATCGAACAGATAGCGATGTCGACTTATCTATAAAATGTATCACTAAATACTGTTTTAATGACCAAACTTAAAATGCTTTTACTAAACCTTATTTCACCCATTACATTTGCAATACGTTATGGTGAAATTCACTTTAAAGGAGTCTCACTTGAAAATATTTATTTTTTTAATTCTCGCTATTTGTATATCAACATCTATCGCTTTTGCTGATACACACCCTGACCAAATAATCACCTATAAAACTATAAACAATACTGAATTAAAGCTACATATATTTAATCCTCCACAGCATAAAGCTAGCGATAGTAAACCTGCTATTGTGCTTTTCTTTGGTGGCGGCTGGAATAGCGGTAAACCAAAACAATTTTATGATCAAAGCCAATATTTCTCCTCACGGGGAATGGTAGCTATAGCTGCAGAGTACCGCATTAAAAACACCCATAAGACTTCACCCAAAGAAGCAGTAAAGGATAGTAAATCAGCTATGCGGTGGGTACGCTCACACGCTGATGAATTAGGCATTAACCCTAATATGTTAGCAGCCGGAGGAGGTTCAGCTGGTGGACATCTAGCCATATCAGCAGCAGTAATCAAAAACTTTAATGAAGAAAATGAAGATATTTCGGTTAGCTCTCGCCCTGATGCGTTAGTATTATTTAACCCTGTTTTTGATAACGGCCCTAATGGATATGGTTATGAACGTGTTAAAGATTACTGGCAAGCATTTTCCCCTCTACATAATTTAGATGAAAATGTACCACCGACTATAGTATTTATGGGTACTAAAGATCGATTTGTTCCGGTTGAAACGACACAGCTATTTAAGCGTAAAATGGAAGAGAACGGCAGGCGTTGTGAGTTATTTTTATACCCTGATCAACCTCATGGTTTCTTTAATAAAAGTAAAAAAAATAACAAGTACAAAGAAACCTTGCTTGAAGCCGATAACTTTTTAACATCACTCGGTTATTTACAAAGTGAAGCAAGCTTATAGTATTCTCTTTTTATTTGTTTAGGTGAAGTTAAATCGTGTTTATTTGAAATTTTTTACGGTTTTATAATGTTTGTTTGTTCTATGTCTATTCGAGTTTTTAATAATTATCTAGGTCTTAAAAGTATGACGTTTATTTTGGCAATAAGATATGAATAATAAAAAACATAACAGCTTGATTGAGCAGGTTATATCAGTAAGTTCTGGTATTTCTAGCGCCTTTATTGAGCATAATTTATTTTTAAAAAAGTTTTTGACGCGCTTTCTACACAACGAACAAGATATTGAAGATGTTGTTCAAGAAGTTTATTTACGAGCTGTTAAAGCGGAAAGCAATAGAAAAGAACAGGGTAAAACAATAGAACAACCGAAAGCGTTTCTATTTACTATTGCAAAAAATTTGGCGCTCAATGAGTTAAATCGTAAGTCTCGTCAAATTACTTCTTATATAGAAGATTGCCAAGCAGATATTACCCACTATGTTAGCCCTACGATTGAGGCTGAGCATGATGCCGAATTAGCCTTAGGAGAATATTGTGAGGCTATTGCCGCGTTACCAGATAAATCGAGAAAAATATATTTGTTACGTAAAGTACAAGGGTTGCCCCAAAAAGAGATAGCTAAACAACTAGATATCTCATTGAGTAGTGTTGAAAAACATTTAAAGATTGGCATTTTAAGTTGTCGTGCAGCAAAAGAAAATTCATTGCCTCAACGCCAATACAATAAACAAGCATAGTTTGACTGAATATTAAAAGCGAGTTGTTATAATGACTACAGAAGTTCATTACATTACAGATACATCAAAAATCGAGGATGAAGCACTTGATTGGTTGATGATATTAGACAGGGAAGATAGCCTTTCTACAGAGCAGCTATCTAAACTGAAATCATGGTTGAGTATTAGCCCAGCCCATGGAGAAGCCTTAACCCAATTCAATCAGTTTTGGAGTAATCAAGTACTTACTGATTTACATGTTTCATTATCTGCACCACAGAAGAAGCGGAAGATTCAGGCCTGGCAATATGCTCTAGCAAGCTGTTGCGTGTTTATTTTCACATTTTTTCTATTTGTACAGCCAGCGACGAATACATTTCCTATTTCAAATCAAGTGTTAACCTCTGTTATTGGGGAGCAACAGGAGCATGTATTAGCTGATGGTTCCACCATACATTTAAATAGTAATAGTAAGCTAGCTGTTAGTTACGATAACGATTTTAGGAATTTACATTTACTTAAAGGTAAAGCTCATTTTAAAGTTGTGAAGGAAACAAGACCTTTTCGAGTTTATGCAGCCGGTGGTCGTGTGGAAGCTATAGGGACTGCTTTTACCGTTGAAGTTGAGGATGATGCCCTAGCGGTTTTAGTAACCGAAGGCGTTGTTGCTTTAGCCAGCCAACCTGAGAAAGATAATCTTGATTCGGCTACTATTTTTTCTAGTGATTTAACTACATTGGGCGCCGTAAATGCTGGTAACAAAGCATTAATCCATACTCACCTTCCGGTTGAGTCGCTTTCAACTTCTTTTAATAACTTAATTAAGCCGGTTACTCAACGTGAATTAAGTAAAGTTGAGTCATGGTTAAATGGCTCTTTGGTATTTTTTGGCGAGCCTTTGGGTCAAGTCATTAACGAGATAGCCGCATTTACTTCACTACAAATAGATATTGCTGATCCTGAATTAGCCGAGTTGAGTATTGGTGGTCGTTTTGAAGCTAATGATTTAGATCAATTCTTCCGCTTGCTTGAAGCTAGCTTCTCTATTAAAGTGGTTAAAGTTAATGATAAAAAAATCATTATTACTAAAACACTGATCACGGACGGATCAGGAGAATAACTTTTAAAGGAGTTTTATTAATTCTTATCAATTTGGAGTTTTAATTGTTTGTCTGTTTTAACCTTTAAATTTCCAAGGAGTTATGCTCAAGTCTTTCTACGTATTGCTTTCTTTGTTATTAGTAGTTTTTCTATAATCTTTTCTTCAATGGCCTATACCACCTCTAGGCCTTTGTACTCTATTGAAATACCTCGTTCTTCAGTAGCACATGCTCTTAATCTATTATCAGAACAAACGAATATCTCGGTTTTATTTTCTTACCGAAAAGTAAAGTTAGAGCAAGCTAATGCTATTATTGGCTTATATAGCATTGAAGATGCTCTAGAATACCTACTACGTGATACTAACTACCGGGGTACTTATGATCCAGATATTGGTATTCAGATCCATGAAAAAGCAATAAGCCCTCAAAAACAAAGTATCGAAGAAATAAATAAAATTCTTCAAGTTACAGCGATCACTGAAGAAGACTCATTGGAGGTGATTCAGATAGTAGGCACACCAAAGAAAACATCATATACCGTACAAAGAAAACGCTATTCAAATTTTATTGTAGACAGTTATAACGGTGGAGATTTAGGCCATTTACCGGTAGAAAATATTGCTCAGGCAATTCAAAGAGTCTCAGGTGTGGCTATAGATCGACAAACAGAGAAAGGGGTTTTTGCTACTGTTAGGGGTTTTGGTCCTGAGTTTAATACTGTTTTGTATAATGGTCGTGTCATTGCTACTGAAAATCAGGGTAGGGAGTTCAGTTTTGATGTGTTGTCACCTGAAGTTATCCGAAGTACAGATGTGTATAAAAGCTCTAACTCTAATGTGGTAACCGGTAGTATAGGTTCAACAATTAATTTAATTACACCGAAGCCTATGGCCAACCCGGGGGTGCATTTTTATACGTCGAGTAAAATTAATTATAATAGTTTGGTTGAATCCTTTTCTCCAGAAACCATGAATGTAGTTAGTTATGCTAATGAACATTATGGCGCTTTATTCTCTTTTAATTATCAAGAAACTGATTACCAAGTTGAATCAGCTCATGTTAATGGTTGGTTTCAAAGTGACTTATCTCAAGTTGAAAATAAGCTAGGAAGTGGCGATTTTAGTCAAGCTTGGCTACCAAGAAATTTGGACTTACGGCTTGATCAAGGTACAAAACTTAGAGGCGGAGGCAATTTTATTTTTGAAGCGGTATTAACCGATAGTCTTAAAGTTACCTTTGATTTGTTATATTCACAATATGAAGTGAATTCCAATATTAGCTCATCGGCAAATTGGACCCACCTAGCGCAACAATCAACATCGCAATCCCAAGAAAATTTTTCTACGGTTGAGCTAGATAAAAATAATACCTTATTGGCATACGAATATGTAGAAGACGAAAGTTTTGCTACTGACTTTGTTAAGTTAAATCGAAGTAGACCTACTAAAACCAATCAGTTAGGGCTAAATTTTGATTGGTATGTTACTGATAGTTCTCGATTGATTTTTGATGTTTCGTATTCGTCAGCAGTTAATGATAATGGCGGTAAACAAAAGTTTATCATTGCCGGGGCGCCTAATGCTAACCCAATCTATACCTTAGAGTCAGGTCAACCTTACGCTAATTTAAGTTATCAAAATGCTATTGGTGTTGCTGATTTACGTAGTCATGGTACTTTGTACTTAGGTAACGATATTAAAGATAATATATTTCAAGGAAAAGTAGATGCACAAATAGCACTTGATTATGGCTTTTTTGATGATGTTAGTTTTGGTGTATATGCTTCTGACCGTACAAAAACTAAAGATTCTTATGGAACTCCTTGGGGTTGGGAATTTGCTGGTTATGAATTTGATATTCCTGATAGATTATTTACGCCAATTGATACCTCTGACTTTTTATCTGGAGGGGTTCCGAATATTTGGTATGACTTTGATCCTGATGAATATGTTGATTTTTTGTGGTCTGATAAACATATTCAACGTGAGATTATTGATGCTGAACACTGGCTTAGCGATAGTATTTTAGTTAGGAAAGCGGCTGGAGGGGTTTCTCCGATATATCAACCTGGAAACTCTTGGCGAGTTAATGAAACAATCTTTGAGCTTTATAGTAAGTTTAGTTTGTCGAATCACGAGGCTGTAATTCCTTGGTTTATTGATTTCGGCTTCCGGTTTGCAGATACACGTGTAAATGCTAGTGGGGTAGAGCGAAGCATAAATGCTATTGATTACTTTGTTTCTGATCCGACTAATTTATCGCTCACGTTATCTGATGGTGAAAAGTTAACTGAGAATAATCATTACTCTCATTTTTTAACCTCGTTGAATATTAAATTAGACATAACGGCAGAACAAGTATTACGTTTTGCTGTATATGAAACTATTTCAAGGCCTTCATTAAGTCGGTTATTTCCTAATTTAGGACAATATTCTGCGC
>Ga0209395_1002898_pt1 | contig 21866 bp, 20 predicted proteins | sample GOMGulsemesocosm_3_FD_184635 | JGI IMG/M metagenome (GOLD analysis project Ga0209395, IMG submission 184635) | Methane-oxidizing microbial communities from mesocosms in the Gulf of Mexico - GOM9D Gulf of Mexico (SPAdes) (version 2) | ecosystem: Environmental > Aquatic > Marine > Cold seeps... | reverse complement strand
TTGTAATTATGTGGCTATATGGAAAGGTGTTTCACATTGTTTTACCGATTTACCAAAGGGACAAGCAACGCATATTTTGCGACACACATTTGCCAGCTATTTTATGATGAACGGGGGGGATATTTTAGTTTTACAAAAGATATTAGGCCACGCAGACATAAGCCAAACAATGCGCTATTCTCACTTCTCTCCAAGCCATTTGCAAGATGCTGTAAGCTTCAATCCACTCGTAAATCTAGCACTGTAACGTGGCGATAAATAATATTGGTATGCACTCATATTCAGAATTATTTAAAAACTGGTTAATTTAATACGTTAACCAGCCTTGAAAAAATGCCCCTTCCCGATATCACTCTTTGCTAACAAACCACGATAAAACCCTAAACGAAATAGTTTAAAAATCACATTATATCAACAGTTTAATTTTAACACCCCTTGTTCACACGTAACAAAGCATGCTAAACCCAGCTCTCAAATCAACAAAATACTCACATCTTATGATTTACATTTTAAATGCGCGCTTGTAGATTAAATAACTCAGGGTTATTTAATCCATTTACACTTTCTAATGACAAATACAAAAGGAGTTGCAATGAGTTATACAGTGATAACAGGGGCAAGTGCTGGTATCGGCAGTGAATTCGCGAAACAACTGGCACAGACAGGTCAAAACCTAATATTAGTTGCTCGCCGTAAAGAGAAGTTAGAAGAGCTAGCGCAAACGCTACAAGCCAAACATGGTATTGATGTTAAATGCTTTGCCATTGACCTTGCAGAGCCAACTGGAAGTGAGATATTAGCGACTGAGATCAGCATTAACAACCTTGCTGTCAATGGCCTAATTAACAATGCTGGCTTTGGTGACCGTGGTAACTTTGCAGATTTACCACTGCAGCGCCAAATGCAAATGATCCAATTGAATGTAAGTACCTTAGTCGAACTGACCCACCGTTTAGTACCCAACATGCGTGAACAGAAAAAGCCGTTCATCATCAATGTCGCGTCAACAGCAGCATTCCAAGCGGGTCCTAATATGGCGATATACTATGCAACGAAAGCTTTTGTACTGTCTTTCTCAGAAGCGATACACGAAGAACTTCGTCATCAAGGTATTGCAGTCAGTGCGCTCTGCCCTGGTCCAACTTTGTCTGAGTTTGCTGCAGAAGCCAATATTACCGATTCCAACCTATTTAAAGCTGGGGCGATGACATCAGCAGATGTTGCAAAACAAGCGTTAGCAAACCGTCACAGTGCAATTGTAGTTACAGGTATCAAAAACCAAGTAGGCGTATTGGTTGGCAAAGTATCCCCCCGCTTCATGACCCGTAAAATTGCTGGATGGTTACAAGCATAATGCAATGTATTATTAAATGCCGCGCGACGACACCAGAACAAAAAGCGTTGCGTCTTACTCAGATCATAGATGTAACCGCCGCTCGTTTTACAACGCTCAGTTATGAAGACGTTAACCTAAAGCATATCGCTGCCGATGTGGGGATCACCAAAGCAGCCTTATATCGGTATTTCAGAAACAAAGAAACCTTATTTCTAGCTGTGTATACACAAGAAATAGCATGCTTAGCCCAAACAGCAGTGGGTGAAATGGATCAGCTACCGCTGACTGATTCAATTTGTAATACGCTAATAAAGCATCCATTATTTTGTAAACTCAGTGCGATAATGCACACAGCGCTGCAATGTAACTTAACACTAGACGAAGCGCGTCAGTTCAAAAATATATTATTACAGTTCATTGAGCAGTATGCAGCGATGATAAGTGCACATTATGTACTGAGTATCGAGCAAGCTACCGAGCTGTTATTACAGGTTCAGCAGGTGATAATTGGTTGCTGGCACATGAGCCATTCAGTGGGTTCAGTTGCAGAGGTAATTAAAGAAGGACCATTACAGTTATTTGAGCTGAATTTTGCAGACATATTACGCTCGCATATAGCTCGGCTTGTTACTAGCTATCAACAACAAGCCTAGGTTGCGCCGAACATTCAAACTTATCCGTCACTTAAAACCCTAAAACGTATGAAAAATAAGTTTTCTTCTGCCGGATAAATTTTACGAATGATCCACTTAAGAATACACACAAACGGCAAATTTTCAGCTTTTGCATGTGTCCGATTTAATTCACTAAATTTCACAGGCTCAATACTCAAAATTTCAATTTGGCATATTTTACGACTATCTTCGTGAGTACGAACATCTAGAACCTGACCAACTGCATAATGACTATCAAACTTATCACGGATCGTCGCAGTCTTTTTACCCGACAGAATTGAATGTTCCAACCGCTGGAAAAACGTCATACAATGACTCATCAATGACACCTAACTTCTTGTTGAATTGCCTTTAAACACATAACCGCTTGTTGCCTATAACGAAGTAACATCAAAAAACTCACTTGCCGATATATCCCACAACTGTGATGCAGGTATCCCTGTTTTTTTTATGTAATTTGAAACAATATAATACCCCAGTGTATAGCCTGCATGCAGAGGTATTGAATCAGGTTCAACTCCAAAAAACCAAGCATTATGATTGTACTTTAAATTAGTCGCTTCACTTAGCATTCTTGAATGTAAAACATCAATCATATCTTGGTTTATTGCTTTCGCATAAAATGGAATATCACCATTTCTAAGCTCTGTTTCAAAATGGCAGGCTAGCCCTTCGCTTATTAGTGCTTCCTGAAGAGTGTCTCCATACCCAACCCCTTTATGTCGAAAGCAGTGATGAATCTCATGGCCAAGGCTAGGTATAAACTCTGTATTAAGCGCCGTATTCAAGTTGTCATTATCCAAATCGAAGAACAACATTATTTGTTCAGATGATGGACTGTATCCACTAAAACCAAATTCTGGTATTACAAAGTTACCTTCAGAAATAACCACATCAATATTAACGTCTTCCAAAGGCAGTTTTTCACCAATACATTCAAGTGCTTTATCAAAAAGACTATCCAGCCTAGTCAGAAAGTCATCAAATTTTCCATGTGCATTTAACTTATGCAGAAGATGTTCATATATACCCTAATCTCAACAGCTTATTATAGCAATTTACTTTTAAAATCAATAACACAAGAAGGATATACATGATAACAATATTGTGAATAAATTGAAGTTCTAAATCGCTTGAAGCAATTGGCTTAGAGCTCATGCTTCAAAGAGAACCTTTCGCATCACTGAAAGTATAGCGGCGTTGAGATAAACGACTTGTTAGCTTCTGTTAACTGGTGCTGACTAAAGACCTTAATACCATTACTTGTTAATAATGCAGTAGTAGCACGAAAAAATAGTGAGAAATAAGTATTACGAACATATATATAATAACCTTTTATTTATCCCAATAACCTGCACCACCGCCTAACTTATGGCTAATGAACTCGATGAATACTCTTACTTTTTCAGGAAGGTGCTTTCTCTCTGGATACACCGCATATATTGCATGTTTTGGCAGAGCATATTCATCCATAAATGTAATTAATCTTTGAGATTTCAAGTGGTCTGCAACGATAAAAGTTGGCATTTGGCAAATACCTAATCCATTCAGTAATACTTCTAAAATAGCATCGCTATTATTCACGATGAAATTGCCTTTAGGCTCTAGCTTTAGCTTTTTACTATCTTTGTAAAAAGTCCATTCTGCTCCGCCCTGAAATAGGCTGTAATTTATGCAATTGTGATGAGATAAATCTTCTAGTTTTGATGGTGTACCGTGTTTTTTAAGATATTCTGGCGATGCACAGAGTACACTTTTACAATCAGCAAGTTTTTTGGCAATCAACGAAGAACTTTCGAGTTCACCTATTCGGATCCCGACATCATAACCGCCCTCAACTAAGCTTACAACGCGATCATCCATACTCAAGATAACCTTCACATCAGGGTACAAATCTAAGAACTCCTTTATGTAAGGCACGATATGCAAGCGTGTAAAAGTCATCGGTGCGTTTATTTTTAAGGTGCCTTTAGGTATGCCTTGCAGGTTATGCAAGGCAGCAAAACCTTCGTTTGCCATAACAACAGCATTCCTAGCATAATCCGAGAATCGTTCGCCAGCTTCAGTTAGCGTGATACTTCTGGTCGTGCGATTAAATAACCGCACGCCTATATTGTCTTCTAAAACCGATATCCTTTTACTTACTGCTGATTTTGTCATACCCAGCTTATCTGCTGCTGACGAGAAACTGCCATTTTCTACTACAGCAACAAACACTGGTATTGCCGAAAAATCACCCTTCATATTGTCAACTTTTACTCACCAATGATTATTTAAACTAGATATTATCATTTGTTTGGTAATAAATTAAAGTACTCTCAAATAATAAAGAGGAATAATTAAAAATATGAACATAAACAGATATTCAATATTGGCTATTGTCGGTGGGGGCTTATTGGCGTTAATGATTAATATCAACAGCCAACTCGCCTTAGAAACATCCGCAATCAATGCGTCATGGGTTGCTCATGGTCTAGGGAGTCTACTGGCATTCTTACTTTATCATATAGCTAAGAGAGCTATCGAATCACCAACTTCTCTAATGAAAGGTCATGTACCTAAATTATACTACTTAGGTGGATTTCCTGGCGCATTTACCGTCATCTTAGCGTCCATAACCGTTAATAGCGTAATCGGCTTATCAGGAACACTAGCATTGGGATTAATCGGACAATTAGTCTGCTCTATTTTTTGCGAAACATTAGGGCTATTTGGACTAGAAAAAAGTAAATTCACACTTATCGAGCTACTTCCGGTTTCCTTGGTTGTTTTCGGTTCAATACTCATAATTTCGCTGAGGTATTAAAAATGACACTCTATATTTTACTGGCTTTATTGAACGGATTTTGTATCGCAATAAGTCGCATATGGAACGGACAACTAGCCCGATATTATGGTGCATTTAAGGCTTCATATGTAAATCATATAACAGGTTTTGTGTTCCTCTCAATTGTCATGATTTTATTACTTGAACCTCCACAACTTTCAAATGGTTCAAGTATGTTAGTTTATCTCGGTGGCTTTATCGGCGCTTTTTATGTGGCAATTAATAGTCTTGTCATGAGTCATCTAGGCTCGACTAATACAATAGTGTTGGTTATTGGGGGGCAAATGTGCTTCGGATTATTTTTGGATTCATCGACAAATTCACTCAGCGAATTATTCATCAAAGTACTGGGGGTTATGTCTATTGTCATCGGGGTATATTTAAAACAAGCCATACAACACAAGCGCACAAGTCTTTCGTCTTAATTTGAGTGTGGTATTTTTTAAAGTTTAGTTTGCAATAGAAACGTCTATAACTCACTTGGGAGGTAAAGTCGGCTTAGCGTTGAGACTTCAAAGACACTATTCACATTACATAAAGGGCTCTTCTCCGCTTACTTGACCACAACAGCCGCTGTTAATTTCCTTGTTACACTTTTATATACAGCCTTCGGATTATGTCCATAAAGATTCATTTAGGAACAGCGACCCTAACAAAATAGCCGAGACAGGAATCAATAGCGTAACCAAATAAAACATTAGTTGCTCCTGCCAACTCCAGTATTTTGAAGTAGAGAACATAGGTAATTGCAGTCGAGAGAACGGCAAGTCCTGCAATCGAAGACCATGTTTCTAAGCTAATTCCAACAACATCAAGTTGACCATCTACAGTTAAGGCAATAGGAAACAATACTAGTGTGGATGCTGTAACTTGCCCTGCGGCAGCGTTAAGAATAGATGCCAGTCCAGATGCTATTTGAGTTTGTCCCCACACAATCACGCAAATGGGAGCACGTTATTTAGCAATCCCATCCCTAGAAAAGCTCCCCCACACACGTAGTTTCTTGGGTGGGCACAGTCCAATAATTAGAGCAATAGCCCATAACGTTATGGCAGCAATCCCTACTCTAAGGGTCACAATTGTCAACAGAGGAAGCTCTGTCACAACTATACCGACGAAGAAAAACGATCCTCCCCATAGCACGGAAAGCAAAATAAGCATCGCCCATACGCGTGCATCCATTGAGGTGTTAATAGAAATTACTCCGCAGGATACGGATGGAAACATGAACTGAGATGCGGTTAGATAAGTATGATTAACAGCTAAGTAGGATTACACCATATCCATACCATCTGAAATAGAAATGAGAATAATTAGTTTCTGTCATATTGCACTAACTATCTCAATCACAGACATAAAATCAACATTATTGCTCTATCAATGGCTGATTTCTAAGATAAAAAATACCATGTACCACCCCTTTATATTTAGGGCTATTAATATCACTGAGAGACACTGAGATTCGAGACCCATTACCTACCATCACCGCATCTCCTGTCGCCTGAATAGAAATGCCAGCCATATCCAAACGGCTACCATTAATTAACATTGTGTTATGCCCAGATATGTCAGCATTGGTCATGGTAACAACCGATTCGTCAAACGTTAGCGGGCTGCTTTGGCTGGAAAAGGTTAAATTCTCAATTTCCACTACAGAATCTTTAATTAACAAACCTCCTGTACTGATGTCTATCAATCGAATCCTGCCACAGTCTTTCACTACAATCGCATCATAATGACCGGAATAAGTTTTATCGTTTTCCCCCTGACAAGTTAAAATGCCTTGGTTTTTCTCTGTGCTTGGTAGACTATATTTATCTGTGATAGGTTCGTTGAGTGCAGTTTCTAAGGCACTCATAAAGTCAGCATGGTGGCTTTTCATCGGCACATGCCCTGCTCCTTTAATCACCTGTAAACGTGCGTGGCTCATTTGTTTATTAAGCACTTTCCCTGTGCGAAGTGGTGCGACATTATCTTTATCACCCCAAATAATATTAACCGGTACAGCAACCTGATTAACCGCTTGACTAAAATCTTCTTCAACCAAACTTAACGCAGCATTCATATTGCTTGAGTCGGATACTAACCAATTCCATACATAATCATTCGCTTGTAAAAAATTAGTTATCAAAGTACTTTTGGTCGTAGCCTCTATGATTGATGAGCTAACCTCGTTTAACCCTTCAATTTGCTGTTGCACAAATGTAGATGAATCATCACCAGGCTCAAAGGCCACAATGTGCTTAATAAATGCTGATTTTTCTAATAGTCCAGCAGCATCTACCAAAATCAGCTGTTTAACTAACTCTGCATACAGTTCGGTATAACGTAAAGCGACCGCCCCGCCCATAGAGTGACCAATGATAATCGCCTTTTCACTACTATATTGCTTGCTAATTTTAGCAATAACATGGGCATAATTAGTCGACAGAAAGCGTCCCTTAGCTGCAGAAAGGCCAAAACCGGGTAGATCGATGGCTATCACATGGTAGTTTTTTTCAAGAGTTGGAATAACACTAAACCAATCTTTCATACCTATTTGGCCAAGCCCATGAATCAAAATGACAGGCGGGTTATGCTTGTTACCGGCTTCTAACACGGCAACTTTGCTATTAAATACCAGCTCATCAAAATAGGATAATTGCCAATGCTCTGCAAGTCGCAATTCAACTGGTTCCGGTTCAACGCTTATTTTTATTTTTTGTTCTTGTTGTTGACTAGAACACGCAGATATCAGCAGTAACATGCATATTGGTAATCTTCTTAACATCTTCCACCCTTAATAAATCAACCAATTGAAAAATAACAATTAATAGTAAGCTACAGCCCTCAGAACACCTAGTACTCGTTACCGAGTCGATAATAATTCAAGTAACAGATCACAAAAATAATTGATTGAGCTGCTTGGAGGCTATATATCACTCGCCCATTAGACCTAATCGGCATGGCGATATTGTGAATGACTAACGGCTACAAATACCGCCTATATTAAGTCCCAATTAGACTTAATGACATTCCAATAAAGTAGATTATCATTTATATAGCCTTAATATACACTGGCTACATGAATATAAATAAAACGCCATTTAACAAAATCCCACTTGCCTTAGCCATGATGATCATTGCTACAGGACAAGTCGGTGTCAGTATTTATCTGCCTTCATTGCCGCTAATAAGTCGTGATCTTGGAGTCTCTCAAGCGGACGTACAGCAACTTGTCACCCTATTTTTAGTCGGCTTCGGATTGTCGCAGCTTTTCTATGGTCCGTTATCAGACGCTATCGGCCGTCGCCCGGTATTTTTTCTGGGTCAAGGTATTTATTTACTGGGAACGATCATGTGTGTATTGCTGCCAGACAGTTATACCGCACTGATTGCGGGACGTTTATTACAAGGTTTGGGCGCAGGTAGTGCATCAGTATTGGCTCGTAGCGTGATCCGCGATAGTTACAGCGGAAGTCAATTAATACAAGCGCTGTCTTATATGTCGATAACAGCGTCTATATTACCAATTGTTGCCCCTGTCGTTGGCGGGTGGACAGCATGGCATTTTGGTTGGCAGTCAGTGTTTAGCTTTGTACTGGTTTATCTCTTGGCTATTGTCACTTTGGGCTATTTTGTGTTGCCTGAAACCCTGCCTCATGCAGTGACGAAGTTTAAGATAAAAAAGACATTACGTGGTTATTGGCACTTATCAAGAAACTACCAAGTGATCTCATCAGCAAGCTATAACTGGATTGGTTATTTATCAACGCTGGTATCCGTGTCACTGTTACCCTTCTTATTACAAGATGGATTAAAACTCAGTGCGGCAGACTACGGTGAAGTAATGATCATACCTTCTGCGGGTCTATTAGTCGGTAGTTTAATACTAAATAAATTGAATAAACGTTTCACCACTAATCAACTGATATACCTAGCATCGATTATTATGATGATTGCAGGTTGCTGGCTAGTGTTTAATGATATGTCGTTAGTCAATTTGATATTTGGTTTTACCCTGTTAACGATCGCACAAGGTATCAGCTCTCCACTGTCGATAAGCATGTTGCTGGCACCACACAGTAAACAGGTAGGCGCAGTGTCTGCATTGTCAGGGTCTGTACAAATGTGTCTTGCAGGGCTTGTTGGCGGGTTTCTGATTAGGCACTTTATTGATAGCCAAATGAATCTCGGTTTGTTTTACTTAATCACAGGTTCATCCATTGCATTAGTGCTCACACACAGCCGTTACAAACAACGCCTTGCTACAAGCGCTAAATGTTATCAATAACACGCAGGTAATTACTCAGTTAACGTAGCCAGTCATTTCCACAAACCCCTCTCCGTCATGAGAACCTTTAAAACTGACCATTCCCTCAAAATATTCAATACCAAAGCGCATGATCTGTTGCTGATTAATCACAGCCACGCGTAAATCAACATTTAAACCAATACTTTGTTTTTCTACTCGCAAGTCAAATTCATAAGGATAATCTAGCGTATCGTTAACATGACTGACCAACTTGATATTATTCGCATCAAGAATATCAATATCGCCATTACGATGCATCAAACTACCATAGATAAAATCCTGTTCAGAAGAACGAATACGGTAAATCATCAAGGCTTTCTCTGTTGACAGGCGTATCGAAAACCAGTCCCAACCCTGCTGATCTTGCGCTAGCATAGCTGAGCCCCACTCGCGGTCAAACCAAGCTGAACCAGTCACATTAAGCCATTGTCCTTGCCATAATATTTTACCTTCTACGTCGATAAAAGGCTGAGAGTAATAATGGCTAGCGATCGCCTCACGCTGATGCTTTTTACTATAGCCCTGCTCGCCTTGCAGAAAAAATGGACTCTTAGTCACTAGCGATAATTTTACCTGCCACGCTTCACTATCAGTACGTGCAGAACCATAGCTGAGTTGCGCAGGTAATAATGCCGCCGACGACTGCCATAACCAGTCATCAATTGCAGCGGTAAAAGGCTGTTCGGTAATCGTTACATTAGTAAGTTCTTCCCGACCTTGGCGAAACACCGCAAGATGCACCTTAGTATCTGCCAACGCACCATGAGCAAAATACCACTGCGCCTGATTAACCGCCGTTCGAAATAATGTCCATTGCGTAGCAAAACGTATTCCAGTGTTACTCTTTAAATTAGCCGTTAAGTACCACCACTCATGACGATAATCTTTATGTGGTGAATGTGCTTGAGGAAAACGAAGCCTATTTTCAGGTAAGGCTTGCGCATATTGCTGTTCCTCACCTTCTCTAACTTTAAGCGGACTTTTATTCTGCTCAGGCGGTGCTTTGACTTGTTCGCCACAAGACAATAACAAGAGTACGACTAATACTACAAACACGAACAATTTAAACATTTTACGTGGTTTCATCTGCTACTCCTTAAATTCAATTTAAACAGTGGGATACCGAGTGCTGGCAATAAGAACAACAATCCGAATATGCTGCTGACAGCAAAAGACCCCACATTGAACATCAGTGGCATTGACCAACCAAAAGAAGCCGGTAATGCCTGACTCACCAATGCACGGGCTAATATCATGGCGATTGGCCAGCTTAAAAGTACGCAGCCCACAGCAAGTAAGCACCATTGCATCAGCATATGAACAAACAGCTCGGCCTTGCTATAACCCAAACTGCACAAAATATATAAATCGGCTTTACGTGCCAACTCTAAACCATTAGCCGATAAAAACAGGCCAAAGCAAGCAATCACCAATAATATAACTGCGATCAACTGCGTTAATACAAAGGTCTGTGCAAATACCTTCAGCGCTATTTTTTTTACTTGTGAGGGCTCATATATTTGATCATCAGCCAACCCCAACGCCAAGCCCACAGCTTCTTTATCGATAACAGTACCGGAACGAAAATACACGCCGAAACCACTATAAACCCAGCCTGTAAATAACGGATTAGCTTGTGGTGTATCTAACGTCAGCGAAAACCCCGGATAACCGTATTCATAATAAATACCTTTAATACGACAGTTATATTGCATCTCTCCCTGACGAAGATGGATTAATTGAGCAACGGCTAATTGGCGTTTAAGCGCGAGCTGTTCGTTAATAAAGCACCCCTGCTTAATCTTAGTCGATGACGACTTTAATAATAGCGATGACAGCTGTTGGGATGATTGATAACTGGTCACTTTAATTGAGTCAATATCTATCCTTGCCCAGGTATGCTGATGCAAAGTATATTCATCAATATCATTGTTATTTTGCAGCCAATCTTCCACCTGTTTTTTTTGACCATGATGATAACGAATAAGTAAATCCGCACTTAACTGTTGATTAAGAAAGCGCACAAACGCCCCCTCAAAACTGTGGACCATTAAAGCGGCAGCAATACTGGTTGTTAACGCGAGATAAAAAGCCGCTAGAGGTAAGTAACGTCGTCTAATCTGATTGCTGGCATCTTGAAAAATATAGTTAACCCGGAAAGAGTTAAATCCAAAAGGCCTCACACACAGCCCACTTAGAAATAACATGCCTTGTAAAAAATGGGGTAAAAACACCACACTCGCGATCAATAACAGGCCATACTTAACCATGATCTGATACCAACTTTGGCTCGGCCACCCACTAAATAACAGCAATAGAATAACCGCTACCGCTAACGTGACCAATCGAGGAAGGTAGCCTTTTACCGTGCTTGTAGAAAAAGTAACATGAGCAGTACTGATCCGCTTAAATTGCTTTGCTAATGCCAGTAATACCGCAACGGATGAAATAAGCAGCGCCCATAATGCGTATTGCCATTGCCAAGCAAAGTGACCACTCATATTCAGTGCATAAATCTGGCTAAACGTGAGTCCCAGCAAGGGCAATAATACGGTCACTAGCGCGACGGCAATCAATACCCCGACAATACTGGCAACAAACACCAGAAATAACGCTTCAAGCAACATGGCTATTTTGATCGTATGTAGTGCAAGCCCCAACAAACGTAACTGCATCGCTAATTCAGCACGTTTATGCCAAGCCTGCTCACCAGCCTGAAACGCAATAAACATACTGACAATAAATCCTAAAACAGCCAATGCCATTAAGTTAAGGTGCAGCGCATCGGCGAACCCACTGCGTTCTTGATATGACCAAGGTTCATTAAGGGATAAATGCGCGGGCAATGCAGCCTCTAACGCCTGCTTCTGTGATGCTGTCAATGGCGCCACCATTAACGCGCTAAAATCAACTTGCAGGGGAAATAACTGCCAAGCGAGTGCAATATCAAGCAGTGCAACCCGACCCCATTGTTCGCTTGTGGTTAAACGAATAGGAATGGGGGTTTTGTCAGCCAATATCAACACAGAATTAACGTCGGGGTTGATATCGATATCAACATCCAGTGACGCCAAATGCGCTTTAGTGAACAAAACGGCTTGATGATTGAATTGGGCAGGATTAGCAATACTCAGCCCCAGCATATCAATAGCAAGGAACTTCAAACGTTCGCCATTCGCAAGATTCTTTCGAAATGTTAATACCGGCGTAATTTGGGTGAAGCCTTGTCTGCGCAAGTGAGCAAAGTCACTCTTACTCACTCGACCACCTTGCTCAGCGACAATATAGAAACCGATAGGACTGGTTAACTGTGCATTGGCTTGGTTATATTGTTGTTTGCTCGCATGATTTAATACCAAAATACACAGCAAGGTGCTGGTAGCGATAGCTAAACTGAAAATTAAGCCCAAATGTAATAGACGATGATGATTATATTCTGCTATCTGGGTTTGTAATACCAGCCACAATCCTTGCCAATCTACTCTGCGGATAAAACTGATCGTATTGCTATCCGTCATCGTCTCTACCGCCCCAACTCGATAATCTCTATTTATAGACGTGATTGATTAAGCTTAGCTGACCATCCTCTAATTGATAGATCTTATCCATTTTAGCCGCAACATTGCGACTATGCGTAACGAGTACGAGCGCGGTATTATGGGATTTAGCCAATTTAACTAACAATTCAACGACACGGTTACTATTATCGTCATCGAGATTACCGGTCGGCTCATCGGCAAGCAATAATTTAGGTTTCGCACTCATCGCTCTGGCAATCGCAACCCGTTGTAATTCTCCACCAGAAAGCGTCGAAGGGTATTGATTTAATAAGACTTTAATATCAAGCTGTCGTGCAAGGGCTCTGCACAACGAAGCATCATAGCGCCCAGCTAAACGAGCGCTAAAGGCGATATTATCTTGAACCGACAAACTCGATAATAAATTATATTGTTGAAAAATGATTCCCAACTGTTTTTTTCTAAGCGCACTAAGCTGCTGTTCATTCGCTTGTACTAGTTCGAGCCCAGCAAGCATGATATGTCCTTGCTGTATCGGCTCTAGTCCAGCAATAAGATTAAGTAAGGTTGTTTTACCGCTACCACTGTCCCCCATCAAGCCTATACATTCCCCTTCGCCCACAGCCAAGCATAGATCTGACAACAACTGTCGTTGACCATGCCCGTCCGTGATCTGGTGGCAGAGAGCCTTAATGGTTAATAGCACTGTTACTCCTTTATAAACGTTCACAGAACAGATATCACTTTGCTTGTATCGCTAATATTAACGACACACTATCGAAAAATTATATTCTTTAATTACCTTCTCTTTAGTCTAGCCGTTGATGTACCTTTAGTTGGGATAACCTCTGCACCGCCAATAATATTTACGTTGTCATAAGCAAAGCGGATTTCTCTTGTCCGCCGTTCAATAGCTTGCGGTAAACTAGATGAATTAGACAATAACTGAACGATTTGTTTACGAAAACGATATACTTGAATGTTAATATGGTTCTCACTCTGCCCTAATATCTTGCTCAGTAACTCCTTATCAATCCAGCCTTGCTCATCAGCTCTCACCCCTTTAATAGCGTCGTCTAGACGTTTTCGAGCCAGGATTAACAGTAAATAGTGATGATTACGTTGTCCTAGATCGTACACCTGCCCACCCATCGTTAATTTCATCGCAACATGTTCTTCATTTTGACTAACGATGAATTGTATTGATACTTGTTCTACAGTTTCAAGATCAGACACATTATTCTGCAACCTTTCTGTTGTAGAGCCAGCGCCAATAAAAAGCCATACTTGTGATCGCCGACTAACCAATTCCGTCACTTTTGGCACCATAGTCGGTAACCCAAGTGTAACCAGTATTAATAAACAATTTGGCGAAGACAACTCAACAATACGCCACGCTTCTCCAGATAGGCTGCCGAAATGAATCAGATCACCCAGATATAAATGGTACTCACGCCTTCGGTGAATTCGCCTGCCATTAACATAAGTACCATTACAGCTAAAATCTTGCAGTACCCACACTCTCCCATTCCAAAAAATTGTTGCATGCATACGAGAACTATCTGCCTCAAGCAATAATGAGTGCGAAGAATTAAACTGCCTACCAAATAGATGTTGCGGCATCAAAGTGACTTTCTCTTCAGTATTAATATTGATAATTTTGGCCATAAATAATTCCATCTATAATTATTAATTTAATCGTATCCGTTACATACATAATTCTGTGCCAGCTGCCAATTCAACACAGTTTCGCCCCTTTGCTTTCGCTCTGTATAAAGCTTTATCCGCACGTGCAAACAAGGTGTCCAATGTATCATCACATTGAAATTCGGCACTGCCGATACTACAAGATAGATTAAATTTGGATAATGAATGATGTATGGTTACCGCATTTTTAATCCCCTGTGCAAAGCATGAAATAAAATATTTATCCACATCATTAATCAAAATTGTAAATTCATCTCCAGCGAATCGAAAAATTTGTACTCGTTCACCACTGAACTGCAATAATAGTTGCGCAAAGTTGGCTAACACAAGATCCCCAGTTTGGTGACCATATTTATCGTTAACGCGTTTAAAACCATCAAGATCAATTATAAGCAATGATAAATCCAGTTGTTTTTTATGGCTATTTTCGGATAATTGTTGAAAACAGTGCTCAAATTTATTTCTGTTAGCTAACCCAGTCAAGCTGTCTTCAAATGCCAATAATTTCATTTTCTGATATTCCATCGCATTATATAATGGATTACTTAACGCCTCAGATAACAGAGCTAATAACGCTTGCTGTGCCATCGTTAGGCGTTGTTCTAAGCTGCACTCTAACTGGCCCAAAGCATAACCATTACGAAATAAATCGAGCCTTAAATTAACATTACCGAGGGCAGACGTTTTAGCTGCCAATGTATTATTATCAACATGAAAAACAAGGTTACAGAGAGGCATGTATTCACGGACGTTTTGCTTAAAAATAGCCAACAAGACTTCAGGATCTAGACTGGATTGTAATTGACTCGCTAAATTCGCATAAGCTCTGTCTGCTGCTTTTGATTTAATCAGTATATTTAACAGTCGCGGATGTGTGAAACTAAGATTAAATAACTTATACGATAACCAAGTGTGTGCTGTCATTGTTATTATCACCAACTTCTGTTTCCAAGTCAGTCATATTAAGCATCTGACTTTACTCGGGTTATTATTAAAATAATAACGGGACTCGTCACTGTTTATATGCCATTTTCCAAAACAAACTATATAAACAGTTTAAATGCAGATTACCACTTTTGAGCTCTAAAAAATATTACAGCTTATTACACTTACAATTATTACACCTGTAATAAGCTACTAAATTACATCTATTTTCTGGATTGGAAATAACAAAGGAAACAAAGCGACGCTCTCAATACACTAATCCCCCCAAACTTAAGCGCAATAATTAGCCCTATAACGTATTAACAATTATAAATCCAGCATGAATGTTATTCATAAATGATTTTTTTGATACAGGATTACATCTGGATAATAAAATTACGATCTGTGATTGTTATTGGCCAATCAACAATCACAATGAGAATCATTACCATTTGCATTTACTAGGTGTCATATTTTTAGTATTATGCAGCCCTATCATTAACAAACGGAGAAAAATGATGTTAGGTTTTAATCTTAAAATCGCGCAAAAGAGTTTACTGTGCATATTATTAGGCAGTGCTTTTAACTTGCAGGCAGAGGTTGTCACGGTAACGGATATTGCGGGTCGTCAAGTGAGTATTGACAACGAAAAAGTTAACCATATTGTTTTAGGTGAAGGTCGTTTAGCTTACTCGCTGGCCGTTTTGGATAAAGAAGCCCCCTTATCTCGGGTCGTTGGTTGGAAAGATGATCTGATTAAGTATGATCCAGATGCTTATCGAAAATACAAAGAAAAATTTCCCGAAATAACCAAAATAGCTAATCTAGGTAGCCCCTATTCTGGCGATTTAAACTTAGAAAAACTCATTACTTTAGATACCGATCTTTTTATCCTGAATTTAGGTAACTTACTAAAAGCACAAGAAAGTGGATTACTAAAAAAACTTGATAAAGCAGGTATTAAAGTTGTATTTGTCGATTTTCGTCAACGTCCAACACAAAATACAATTCCCAGTCTATTACTCTTAGGTAAGGTATTAAATAGAGAAAAACAAGCCAATGAATTTGTTGATTACTATATTCAACAAATGCGTAAAGTCAGCAGCGTGGTACAGACGAAGAAACTAGAAGAACGTCCGCTTGTTTTTATTGAGAAAGCCGCAGGTTACGATGCAGATGCATGTTGTAGTACGTTCGGTAATGCTAATTTAGGTAAACTAATTGATGAAGCTGGCGGTATTAACTGGGGAAGTCGAAAATTCCCAGGTTACTCTGGTAAAGTAAATCCTGAAGCGCTTTTCACTGATGATCCAGATATCATTATTGGTACCGGTGCCAACTGGGCTGAGGCTAATCCTAATACAGCAGCGGTGTTATTCGGTTACGAAGCCACTGAAGCATCGGCGCAAAAACGCTTAAAAGCACTATCAGAGCGTAAAGGTTGGTCAGCACTAAAATCGGTTAAAAACAAAGAGTTTTACTCTATTTACCATCAATTTTATAACAGTCCTTATCACTTTATCGCCTTACAAGCCTTTGCAAAATGGTTTTACCCAGAGGATTTTAAAGACTTAAACCCTCAGGCTAATTTCAAAGAATTGCACGATAAATTCTTACCTATTGACTTAACGGGTGTTTTTTGGACGAAACTAGATTAATCATGAAATTAAATTAGTTTTTCAATATATGACGAGCTATCAAAAATAGCTCGTCTTTTGTTATAGAAAAGGTCTAAAATGCGCCAACTAAGTTATATAGATAACGGTTTAAACGCCACTAATCAATACCAGAAACGCTCGGTTAAAAAAATTCGTCTCATTGGATTAATTTCGGGGTTACTGCTTTTAAGTGTCCTGTTTGATATTGCCACTGGCCCGGGACATTTCCCTCTAGCAACCGTATTAGATGTCATTTGGGACAAAACTTCACACGGGATTAAACTTGAGGTTATCATCTGGGACTATCGCATGCCTGTAGCGCTCACTGCACTGGTCGTTGGCGCGATGCTTGGTATGGCAGGCGCCCTGATGCAAACTATCTTAAACAATCCACTGGCAGAACCTTTTACCTTAGGTATTTCGTCTGCTGCCAGCTTTGGTGCTGCACTTGCTATCGTGATGGGCGTAGGCTTAACCCCTAATGTCGGTTCCTTATTGGTGACTGTAAATGCCTTTATTTTCGCACTCTGTACTTGCGCTGTACTGTTAGGTATGACGCGCATTAAAGGCGTTGGTACACAGACTATCGTGTTATTTGGTATTGCGATATTTTTTGCTTTTAATGCACTGTTAGCAATGATGGAATATTCTGCATCAGAAACCCAGTTACAACGTATTGTGTTTTGGATGTTAGGCTCTCTCGGTCGTGCCAGTTGGCAGCAGCTCAGCATGGGATCGTTAATGATGGTGATTATTATGCCATTTTGTATGTCTCGAACCTGGCGACTTACAGCCCTTCGTCTTGGTGATGAAAGTGCAATAAGTATGGGAGTAGATGTAAAACGACTACGTATAGAGATCCTAATTTGCATCTCTCTATTAGCCGCAACAGCAGTAGCATTTGTTGGTATTATTGGTTTTGTCGGGCTAGTCGGACCGCACATTGCAAGAATGTTAGTCGGTGAAGATCAACGCTATTTCTTACCTTTGTCAGCGATGCTCGGCGCAACTATGTTATCGATAACATCAATTGTCAGTAAGACTCTGACACCGGGTATTATTTATCCAGTCGGTATCATCACTGCACTTATCGGCGTACCCGTATTCTTGATTATTATAATCCGTCATTCAAAGGAGCGATTCGAATGAGCTTAGTATTAAATAATTTGAGTGTTAGTTATGGCAGTAACGAAGTATTAAAAAATGCTTCTATCGAAAGTTTAAACACAGGATCATTCACCTGCTTACTTGGTCCCAACGCTGCCGGAAAGTCGACATTATTCAAGGCTATTGCTGGATTGGTAAAACCATCATCCGGCAGTATTTTTTTAAATGATGTAGATGTATCAACATTAAGCAGAAAAGAGCGAGCGAAAAAAATTGCCTATTTACCGCAATCTTTCCACTCTAATGTATCTTTGACTGCATTTGAAAGCATCCTATTGTCATTAAAACACCAATCAAGCTGGCGGGTAAAACAAGCTGACTTACTTCAAGTATCTGCAATCTTAGAGCAACTTTCCATCTCAGCATTGGCCGATAGAGATATTTGTGATTTAAGTGGCGGTCAGCAACAAATGGTAGCGATGGCAAGAATTTTAGTTCGTTCACCCGAGGTTATCCTTCTCGATGAACCCACAAGTGCCTTAGACCTGCACTATCAACTGTCTATTCTATCGACAGTCAAAGAACTCACCATTGCGAACAAAATAATTACAGTAGCAGCATTACATGATTTGAATCTAGCGGCTAAATTTTGTGATCAACTGGCTCTATTAAGTGATGGCCGGATAAAAACTCAAGGAGAACCAGAGGACGTACTCGGATTATCAGTATTGGCAGAAGCCTACAAAGTAACAACCTCACTAGAGTCAACATCGAACGGTTATTTGTATGTTGATGCTCAGCTAGCTGGCTAATATTTTAGGACGGATCTAAAAAAAGCGACTCTAAGAGTCGCTTTTTTTATTTATAGTCTTTATTTACACTTATTATTTAAGCGTTATTTTTTCTTCGCTGGACGACGGCGACGTGGTGGTTGTGAGCGTTTTGGTACATAACCTAAGATAGACTCAGGGATACCAACTTTCGCTTCAAAACCTTCAACTTCTTTACGCTCGATAACATGGTCTAGCAATTGTTCGATAGCGCATAAGTTACGGAAATCATCACGAGATACAAATGAAATCGCTTCACCAGTGGCACCAGCACGACCAGTACGACCAATACGGTGAACATAATCTGCTGCTTCTTCAGGTAAATCGTAATTTACTACACGGTCTAAATCATCAATATCAATACCACGAGAAGCAACACCTGTAGCAACAAGCAAGCCTAAATCACCAGCTTTAAATTCAGCGAGTAACTGCTCACGCATCGCTTGGCTACGGCCACTGTGGAATGATTCAGCTTTAATTCCACGTTTTTCAAGTTGGCTTACTAGTTTAGCTGCACCACGTTTGGTTTCAATAAAGATTAACGCTTGCTTCCAGTCATTTTCAATAATCATGTGGCTAAGCAATGCCGATTTCACATCTTTATCAACAACAGTTAACCACTGGTCAATCTGCTGTGCAGTTGTATGCTCTGGTTCAATCGAAATTTCCATTGCATAGTTAATTGCTGTTTTTGCCAAGAAACGTACTTGATCAGACAAAGTAGCTGAGAATAGCAAATTCTGACGTTCCTGCGGTAAACGCTCGATGATTTTGTTGATATCATTAACAAAACCCATGTCTAACATTCTGTCTGCTTCGTCGATAACTAGCACTTCTAGTTCGTCAAAGTGAAGCGCACGTTGATGAGCCATATCGAGTAAACGGCCAGGCGTCGCAACCAGAATATCAACACCTTCAATAAGGCGTTGTTTTTGTGGTTCCATATCAACACCACCGTACATCGCCATCGATGTAAGGTGTAAATGTTTACCGTATTGCTCAACGTTTTCAGCTACCTGAACTGCCAGTTCACGAGTTGGTGTTAAGATCAGCGCACGAATACGTTTAGCACGTAGTGTGTGTTTGTGGCTGAACATTTGTAATAGTGGTAATACAAAACTTGCTGTTTTACCCGTACCTGTTTGCGCAGCGGCAATCAGGTTTTTGCCCGATAAAATAGCCGGAATTGCTTTTTGTTGAATCGGCGTTGGTTGCTCGTAGCCTAACTCAGCTACTGCTTGGGTAATTAATTTGTTTAATCCAAACTTAGAAAATGGCATTTATAATCTCAGGTATTTGATAAATAAGTAAAATAGGTAAACTGTTAGGATTGGAATAAGTAACAGTTGGATATTGGCGTGCATTCTAACACGAAGCGAGGACTAACGGGATAATTTAACGTTTGCTGCTTTGATTGATCACCCACCCCCGAGGAGTGAGTGATTTTTAGGTTAATTGGGATTAGTCTGAAGCGACTAAACGGTACATGTAGCTTGAGTAGTTACCCCCCTTCTTAATATCACCATTTACCATATCAAAACATTCTTGAGAAGAACTACTGAAACTTTTATCAGTAAAGTAACAACGGTAAAAACGATTATCAGAGTCGTTATAACTGAACACCCTCGTATCCAAAGGCAGCAAAGCTTGTAGCTCAGCTAACGTTGGTAAACGCCAATTGCTTTTTTGACAACGTTGCGCCGTATTTTGGCTGGTGACTTCCGTTTCGACATCAGCAAACTTTTTCCTACGTTCCGAGCCTTTATCAGTATCGAACAGTTGCCACGTGAGTTTACTATCAGGCTGGTATGCGCATTGAGCACTGCCTCGATCTGTAACCTTTAAGCCTGCATCATTCAACAAATCGTAAGTTGGGGTTTGTTCAGTCATTAAACGTGCCAAAATAATTTTACCATTACGATTACGACCATCGGTATACACGGAGCTTGATATATTCGAACCTTCATTGGATTTGTATTTATAGATTGATTGCGTATCTGATAATAAAGCAGAAGTCCAATAGTAGAAAGGTTTCCCACCTTTATTCGAAGATTTATCGTAAACTGGTAACATAGCTAAATGATTTGGAAATACGCGACGATCAATAGTTGCTTTACCATCAATAGTTGCTGTTTCCAGTGATTTTAATTGATACAGATCTGGCAATGTCCAAGCTGTCTTTCCACAATACGTCCCCGTATTGACGGTTTCAATTAAACCACCACTGCCAAATACACTCGGAGCACCGGTACCTGACGCTTCTAGAGCCAAGTCATCTTTACCCTGTGGTAACCCATCTTTTAGCAACATCCACGTGCGTGCACGCACAGGATCACGGTTATCGAGCACGCAACGCCAACCTTGCGCATAGGCCGTAGTCGAATCTAAATAGCGTCCATGGATATCCAATTTAGTGAAGTACTGACCCACAACAGCATCCCCTTTAGACACAATATAACCAGCCATATTGGCTCGTTCTAAACCGGCCGCAGCAGCCCGTTTATATTGCTCTATGATCACTTGCTCAGGCAATGTTGAATACTTATTGGCTAGAGACATGAGTGCATCGAGCAAAGATTGGTTCCCTGCATCAGCCAGCGAGGTTAACGCCGTTTGTAATGCTTGGTTTGAATCCGTAACTGTATTCAAGAAGGCTGAAAGCTTGGCAATGGCTTCATACAGGCTCAAGCTCTGGGCATGAATATCACTGCCAGTAACAGCATTGTCCAAGACTTGCTGCTGCAGTTGTAAGCTCACATTCGCCATTTTCACATTTGTGACAGTCATCATTGCAGCTGTCGTCGGTTGCACAGCCAACAAGTTGCGCTGCTGTTTAATCAATGCTCTTTGGATAGTATTTGCGTTGTCGATGTCAGACACAATACTACGTTTCTGCTCAGCAGTAATATTCGTACGTGTAGTTAGCATTTTTTCATATAAAGCAAATATTAATAAACGCTTAGCATTAGTATCAATTTGCTGCTGTAAGCT
>Ga0209395_1002896_pt1 | contig 21869 bp, 18 predicted proteins | sample GOMGulsemesocosm_3_FD_184635 | JGI IMG/M metagenome (GOLD analysis project Ga0209395, IMG submission 184635) | Methane-oxidizing microbial communities from mesocosms in the Gulf of Mexico - GOM9D Gulf of Mexico (SPAdes) (version 2) | ecosystem: Environmental > Aquatic > Marine > Cold seeps... | reverse complement strand
CCGAAACATTGTTTGGAGGTTCGTTTAGAACTAACGACATGATACACTTGTTTAAAAACATTTTAAATGTTGGGGTGTTTATTCTTCTCTTACAATCGGCAGATTGGATTGAAGAAAAACTAATTGAAGCAGAAAAAGGCACCGAATTTTTCATTTTGTTATTCTCATCACTATTGGGAATGTACTTTATGATTTCGGCAGGAGATTTCTTGATGTTTTATATCGGATTGGAATTATCTACCCTACCAGTAGCGGCATTAGTTGCCTACGATGCAGGGAAAAGAAAATCGGGAGAAGCAGGTGTTAAAATGATTTTATCAGCAGCTTTGGCAAGTGGAATAGCACTCTTTGGAATTTCGCTTTTATACGCTTCCACAGGGTCTATCTATTTTGATGTAATGGCAACAGCTATGACATCTTCAAGTTTGAGTATTTTAGGGTTTGTATTGTTTTTTGCTGGCTTAGGATTTAAAATTTCCTTAGCACCATTCCACTTTTGGACAGCAGATGTATATGAAGGAGCACCTATAAGTATTGCATCTTACTTATCAGTTATTTCGAAAGGCGCAGCAGTATTTATTTTGCTAATACTAATGTTTACAGTTATGCGTCCGTTAATAGATGCTTGGCAAAACATGCTATATGCCATTGCTTTACTTACCATGTTTATAGGTAATATATTTGCCTTACGTCAAAAAAACATGAAACGATTTCTTGCCTATTCTTCCATTGCGCAAGCAGGATTTATTTTACTAGGATTAATTGCAGGAACTCAATTAGGCGCATCGTCTATCATCTATTTTGTATTGATTTACATTTTCTCTAACCTCGCTGTTTTTGGAGTAGTACAAGCTATCTCTAATAAGACAGGATTAGAGGACATGGATGATTATAACGGGTTTTATCGAACCAACCCAATGCTAAGTATGGTAATGCTATTGGGATTATTCTCCTTAGCAGGTATTCCACCAGCAGCAGGATTTTTTGGTAAATTCTTTTTGTACACAGCAGCTGCAAGTGAAGGCTACTATTTATTAGTGTTTTTAGCTGTGGTAAACGTAACCATCTCTTTATACTATTATTTAATCGTATTAAGAGCTATGTTTATTAGAACAAGCGACCAACCGATACCGTATTTTAAAAACAGCTTGTACATGCGTTTGGGATTAGCACTTACTGTAATTGGTATTTTAGCTATTGGAATGTATAGCCCAATTTATGAATACATTCACTCTATTAGTTCTATTTTAAATTAAGATTATGGCATTAGCAGGAAAACACACATTTGGATCTATAGGCGATGTACGCGTTACATTTATAGAAAAAAAAATATCGGAAGAACGTATGACTTTCTTAAAAGCCTTGTTACAACACAACGGTTTTGAAGTAGTTTTACAAGAAGAGAAACGTAAATCCGAAGAAGATCCACAATTATACACCGTGGGTGTTACAGACATGGTTTTTAATCCTACCACCTATGTTTTTGAAAGACGATTAAAAACTTTTGACAACAAAAGAGTAAACCAAGATTATTGGAATCAAGAGTCGGATGATGCAAATCCGAGTTATTGGAAAAATGAAGCGAAATAATTGTTGATTGTCCGTTGCTGGTTGTTAGCTAGCAAACTTTATAGATAAATCAATATAATATTTACTTAGTTATATAATGGCACGCTCCTTTTCGGGAGCGTGTTTTTTTTGCTTCATCACTCTTAATGGCATCAACTATTTACATCGGTCATACGGAATTGTTTCTGGTATAACTACAAATAAATCAAATAATTTAACACAAGATAAGCTAAATGATATTTGTCATTAACCATAAACATATATAGCGTTACTTTTGTTACCGAACAATACAGACAAACAAATTTAATAGAATGAAACACTTATTACAACTACTAGCAATTTTTTTACTGATAATCTCTTGTAAAGATGATGCTAAATCTACAGAAAATACTGCCAAAGACGTTCATAAAATTGTAGCCGAAGAAGTACTACACGTACGTGAATATACTTATATAAAATTTACAGATAACAATAAAGAAAACTGGGTTGCCGTCCCTACAACCCCTGTTCAAACTGGAAAAACATATTATTACGGAACTGCAATCGAAATGAAAAATTTTGAAAGCAAAGATTTGAATAAGGTATTTGAAACCGTTTACTTTGCTCAAAAATTAAGTGTTAATGAAGAAGGTGCTGTAGTAGGTTCAAAAGTAAACCCTCACGGTGCTAACGGGCAAGATGCACATGCAACTAACAATGCACACGCCACTACTAAAAAAAATACAAGTAGTCCTAAAAAAGAAATTAAAGTAACAAAAGCTACAAATGGAATTGACATTGCCGAGTTATTAAAGAACAAAGCGACTTATGTTAACAAAACAGTAATCATAAAAGGTGAAGTAGTAAAATACAGCCCTTCTATTATGAATTTAAACTGGTTCCATATCCAAGATGGTTCTAACTTTAACGGAGAATTTGACCTTACTGTTACCACTAAAGAAGAAGTAAAAGTTGGTGACGTAGTAACCTTTAAAGCAACAGTAACATTAGACAAGGACTTTGGAGCAGGATACTTTTACAAAGTAATTTTAGAAAACGCTTCACTTATCAAATAATCCCTTTATAAAAATGAAAAAAATATTTAACTTTTCCCTAATAACACTCTGTTTTTTAGCAAGCACTCTAACTTTTGCACAGTCCCCAAACCCCCATGCAGAAAGTGGTCTTAAAAAAGTAATTGTACAAGAGATATTACAAGTTACCGCATACACTTATTTAAATGTATTACAAGACGGTGAAAAAAAATGGATAGCCGTTCCTACTATCGAAGCAAAACTAGGTGAAGCCTTTTATTATAAAGGTGGTATGGAAATGCCTCAATTTGAAAGTAAGGAATTAAACAAAACTTTTGACTCAGTTTTGTTTTTAAGTAACATTACCAGCGAAAGTAGTGTAGATCCAAGTAAAGGTCTCGTAGAGAAAAAAGAAGCCCTACCTGTTAAACAGGGTAAAAAGGCAACTTTAGAGCAGTTAACTATGACTATCCCTTCTGTAGAAGGAGCCATTACTATTGCCGAATTATTTAAAAACAAAAGCCAATACGGAGGAAAAAAAGTAATGATCAAAGGAGAAGTTACCAAATTCGCCAGTGGAATTATGGGTAAAAACTGGTCTCACTTTCAAGATGGAACAAGTCATGAAGGTAAATATGACCTTATGATTACCACTCAAGAACAAGTATTGGTAGGTGATATTGTAATTTTCGAAGGAACCGTAGCCATAGATAAAGATTTTGGAGCTGGATACTTTTACCCCGTAATAGTAGAAGCAGCAATTATTAAAAAATAAAAGCCCCCCTAATACCCTATAACCCCACAACCCTAATACCCCACAACCCCAAACCCCACAATGTTAACACCATCGAAAAGAAAATTTTTGATGGTGTTTTTTTATGTGGATTTCTGATAATTACAAAGTGAAAAACGGGCTCCCTTCAATATAAAAACAGATGATTTGAGTTATTTTAATTAGGTTCTAAGTATGGAATTTAGATAAAGGAGTAAACTTGTTTCACCTGTAGCAACAACGTATTAGCACGTATTATAATGGATAAGATTACAAAAGGCTTTTGTGAAGTACTATTATTTAGCGGCATAACATCACTAAATATTAAAAGAAGATGGTGACATTTTTAGTCTTTTTAACACATACAATTTAGTCAATACTTCAGAAAAGAAGCAAGGCTTACATAAGGATATATGATTGATAATAAACCTACATACACCCTATAAACTTTATATTGGATCAAAACTTAGCATATTACCCCAAGTATTTAGAAACAACTACTATTTAATAACTAAGACCATCGTGTGATTTACTGTGACATTCTAAAGTACAACTTCCAGAATTAGCTCCATTATCAAGGTACTCCAAGGCACCATTAAAGGGTTTCACCAATACGGTATTAAAGTTAATTAAGTTTGACTGAGGACTCCCATGAGGATCGTGACAGGTACTACAAGAAACGTTTTTCCCTTCCACATGTTCTTTATGAAACTCAAACGAGTTCCTTCCATTCATCAAATTGTCCTGATTATGGCAACTATAACACAATGCATAACTGCTTGCTGAAGCAACTACATCATTTCCAATTTCATATCGCAGTTTAAGAATATGCTTATTATTGGATCCATGAGGTCCTTGCGGCCCGCTTGCATTATCATTTCCATGACAATCTGTACAGTAAATGATAGAACTTTGCGTAAGACCATCTAACAAGTTCTGTTCAGCATCAGGGTTATTACGTGGGTTCACAACAGGATGAAAGGAGCCTCCATCAGTTCTGTTGAGTTTATTTATAAAATTAGTCTCTGTAAACTGACGTGTTACTTCTGGTACATTTGTCCACACTTTGTCTGAATGGCACTTGAAACACATTTCGTATTCGTAAGTAACCTCAGCTATTTCGTTTCCATTTTTATCAATTCCATCTACACCTTTATTGGAACCTTTTACACTTCCCAATTCAGGATTTAAAGCAGGCTCGTTATTTACAGCATGTGGGTTATGACAGTCCACACATTCAGCATGTTTAGTTATTGTGGCATTTGTTTCTGTAGGGTCGTGTACTCCTTGCTGATCAAATACCTTATGTCCAAATGGTTTTGCAAATACAGCTCTTATGTCTTTAGATACATTCCCATTATGACAATCAAAACATACTTCCTCTTCTGGTAAGTATTTCAACAATCGCTCTCTTCCATTTGCATTGTGCGAATCATGACAGTTGGCACAGCCATTTTGAGCTACTGTAGCATAAGGTTTATCAATATGATTCCATGGATTCAGTCCATTTCCATTCCAAGTACTTGTAGATGTATTATGGATGCTATTAGACCAATACTTAGGATCGTGACAGCTATAGCATAATTCAGAAAACTCAGGAGTTCTACGTAAAAAATTATTATCCAAATCTTTATGTGGATCATGACAAGAAGTACATTGCACTTTATTGTTGTTATCCAAAACATGTGCCTCCAAAGTACTAGGATCTTTTAACTGCCCATCGGCGGTTGCTAAACTAGCATCGTATACAAATGATATGGGATGATCGTTAGACAAATCCGTTCCCAAATTACCTTTTGATGATAAATCCTGCGAATAGCTAATTTGATTCGGATTTTTATAGGCAGACATGGCCAAAGCCACTTTTCCATCGTGACAAGACAAACATAAAACAGAAGTACCATCTGGCTGACCTATAGTAGCATTTAAGGTAGAACTATTGTACAAAGTATATACCGCTCCAGATTTTTTACGATTCCACATTGGAGCTTTTGGGTTTCCAGTATGACTCACATGACAAAATGCACAAACGCGGTCATCATCCATAGATTTTACTTTCCCTTTTCCATTAGCACCTAAATTATGCTTAGAATTAGAAATGTTTTGGGCCATTACATTTGTCGCTAAAAAAGTGACAACTATTACAGCTATATAGGAAATTATTTTTTTCATTGTCTAAAATTCAATTGAAATACTTGTATGCGTGCATTATAACTATCAGCAATATAAATACGATTCTCTTTATCAATATAAATACCCGAAGGCATCCATAATTGGCCATCACCTCTTCCTTGCCCTCCAAAATTAGAAAGGTAAATTCCTTGTTTATCAAAAACCTGAACACTGTGAGATAGGGCATCTACCACGTAAATATGTCCGTAAGAATCTGTAGCTATACTGTTTGGATTAGCAAAATACCCTGTTCCATTTCCGTTTTCACCAAACATGTTTACAAAGTTACCTTGCGCATCAAAAATTTGTATTCTATAATTTAAAGCGTCCACTATGTACACCATTCCATCAGCATCTATACAAATAGCTGTTGGGTAATTAAACTCTCCTTTAGCCTCTCCTCTATTTCCAATAGTTTTAACGGTTTCGCCTTTTTTATTTAAAAGTAATAATTGGTGGTTTGAAGTATCGACCACCCATATTTGCGAAGTTTTTTCAGCATACGCAATCCCAGTAGGACGACCAACATTCAAGCTATCATTAAAAGCCTTCATTTTTTTCCTGTCTGCAGAAAGCATATATACTTTTTTGTGAGCCGATTCAGTAAACAAAATTGAATTATCAGGTAACACACAAGCATCCACTAAGGACGTAAAACTTCCCTTCACTTTCCGAAATGCTTTTGGAACTTTAATTTTATCATCTTCCAACACAAAAATAGTTCCACTCCCTTGATCCAACACCAAAAACTCCTCGTTTTTTAGTGGAAAAGCCATCATGGGCTTTAACAAACTATGGGATGCTTTCCCCAATACAAGGCGCTTAAACCATCCTTTTCTAAAAAATTTAGTACTTTTTACTTTTGGAAATTGATGAACCCACTCAACGTTGTTTATGGTGTTCTCTCTTTTTATCTCCTCCACATCAAGCTGTTGGCCTGTAAGGACAACTGCGTAAAGAAAAAATAGGATTGCTAAAATACCGTTTTTAACCACTTGATATGGAATAATATTATGTGCCAACTATATGTGGGGACTTAAATTTAAACTTAGAACAAAAGTAAGTTTTTTCACCTATGTTACTTATGACAACTGTCATATAGCATAACAATTAAGCACTTAGCTGGTACTATTTTTTAATTTTAAGACTACACAAAAGATTGTTAAAAACTTGTTACCCTCGTGGCTATTCAGTATTTTTGTAGCATAAAACGTATATTCTAATTACATGAAGATATTGTTTTTATAAAGGGTGGACCTTTCCGAAAGGGAAGGTTCTTTTTTTTATACAAGTTTTACTATAGCTCTTATGTCAAAATTTCTCCTTTTTATTTTTTTTGTTGCCTGTGTTTTCATACCTAATTCACAAGCTCAAACTTATACAATTTCAAAGTCCAACCCTCTTTCATCTAGCATAGTCTTGGATAATAATACAACCATCAAAATCACAAGTAATTACACCTCAGAAAAACTCACTGTCCAATTTAATTCCACGAAAAACAGCCAACACATCTCTTTTGTCCCCGAAATTTTAATTGCTACCAATAACAGTGAGAAGTGGGATTCTAATACACATTGGTTTCACACTTCTTATGGAAACTGCTACGGCAATGGACACTATTATTTTTGGGATGATTGTAACAGTAATCCTGATGGATGGTCCGTTAAAAAAAATAAAAGCGTATCGGAAAATGTTACTTTTACAATTTCTTGGAAAAAACTAGGTATTACACCTCAACCAGGACTTAAATTATACCTGTCGTTTAAACTTTCTAGCCCCGAGAATATGGTACATTACTGGCCTAAAAAGGCCGATATAGTCACCCCCAATTCATGGGCAATTGTTACGCTAAAATAAAGGTTAAAACAACATACATTTCGGCACATCAAGATTTCAATTATTAAACCTACATCGTTTATTTAGTTGAACCTGTTGTAGCCTTTTTATATTCAGACTACATGAAACATACTTTAGAAAATAAATTCTTACAAGTAAGCATCAATCATAGAGGTGCAGAGATTAGCAGTATTATATCTAAAAAAACCGAACAAGAATATATTTGGCAAGCGGACAGCGCAATTTGGGGGAGTTCAGCACCGGTATTGTTTCCAATTATAGGGGCTTTAAAAAATAATAACTACACCTACAAAGACAACACTTACACTGTCCCAAAACATGGATTTATACGCCATAATGTGTCCTTGGAAATACTTGAAAAAACAGATACTTTGGTAACATTGGGCTATAAATCTTCCGAGGAGACCTTAAAATTATATCCTTTTGAATTTGAGTTTAGTATTACCTACAGTCTTGAAGGAACTAAATTAAGCATACAGCACAGCGTAAAAAACAATGGGAACGAAACTATGTTATTTTCTTTAGGAGCACATCCGGCTTTTAATTGCCCTTTAAATGAAGGGGAACATTATAGCGATTATTTTATCGAGTTTGACCAAGAAGAAACGGATGTTACCCATGAATTAAATCTTACAGGATTGACGAATGGAGGAACTCATCCAGTCCTTTTTAACACCAAGCAATTAAACTTAACACCTCATATTTTTGACAACGACGCCTTGATTTTCAAAAACCTAAAATCACGTACTGCCACCTTAAAAAATGTAAAAAACACCCAAGAAATCCGTGTACAGTTTGATGATTTTAACTATTTAGGAATTTGGGCTAAATCCAATGCTCCTTTTGTGTGTATTGAACCATGGTTGGGGATTACCGACGCTGAAAACGGGAGTGGCAAATTTGAAGACAAAGAAGGCTTGTTGACTTTGGAATCGGATACTACTTTTAAAGCTGCTTATTCTATTGAGGTTTCCGAGTAATAAACAAAAAAAGCGTTTTCAAATAAATGAAAACGCTTTTATAAAATTTTATCTTAGACTTAATCTACTTTTTTAAACTGTAATAATACGTTGCCGTTGGCATCAAAACAGTATAATTTTAGTTCCTCAATTTTATATGTTTTTGTTTTTCCTAAGGCTTGGGTGAACTTATAGGAGTTTTGCATATTTAGACAAGCCATTTTAGTTCCTGCAATCATTCCGAATTCTAGTCTTTCAGCATCTACTAATTTTAAACCACCCATCATATTATTACATCCATCGTTTCCAAAAAACCTATTTTCAGCTAAGTTAATTTCTATTTGAGGGGTTCTATTTCTTCCTTTAGTTCTTGTAATTTTTATATCCCCTAACATTTCTAATACCCAAATATCATTCAATTGGATTCCTTTTTGCGGTGTTTTTTCTAGTATTTTCACCAAGGTGTATCGGATTGAAGAAGCATCCGCTGGTACTTGGTCTAATGGAATTTTTCCTTCCCTTACTTGCAGCTTGTACAGAAAGCCAGGTTTATAATCAAATCCTTTAATGAGACTGTAAAAATACGTCCACTCCAAACCCTCAAATAGTTCGCCTTTCTTTACCCTCAAACATCGCATTGGTGCAACACCTGTACATGCAACGGTGCTACTATCTATCCAATACGTAAATACATTTTCTTCCTTTTCGGTGGTGGTTTCTTTACTGCTTGCGCAGGAAAAAAAAACACCGACCATTAACACTAATACAATTTTATTCTTTTTCATATTTAATTTTTATCAAAAAGAAACAATAAGTGTACCAATTTATGATTGTTTAACTCAAATGATATATTTTCATAATATCTTTAAGCATTTTGTCAAAATCAACTTTTAAATCGATGAGTTTTCCTGAATGAATATCAAATACCCAACCATGTACTTTAATTTGACGTTCGCGAAAAGCTTGTTGTACATCTGCCGTTTTCACCACATTCATACACTGCTCTACCACATTTAATTCCACCAATCGTTTATAGCGCTCCTCTTCATCATTTATCACATCTAACTCATCACGATACAAACGATATACATCTCTAATATTACGCAACCAAGGGTTTAGAATCCCCAAATCTTTTGACTGCATAGCAGATTTTACACCTCCACAATAGTAGTGTCCACACACTACAATATGCTTCACTTTTAAATGACAAACCGCATAATTAATCACAGACATGGCACTCAAATCAGTATTTGGTACCATGTTGGCAATATTTCTATGTATAAAAACCTCACCAGGTTCTGCCCCCATCATTTCTTCCGTACTCACACGACTATCCGAACAACCAATGTATAATACTTCTGGATTTTGACCTTTGGATAAATCTTTAAAAAAATTTTCATCTTTTTCGATTCGTTCGGAAATCCAATCCTCGTTATTCTTAAAAATCTTTTTAATATTCAAAGTAAGCTAGTTTATGGTGTGAATAGTATTTCAAAGATAGCAATTATAATTTTACAGGTTTTCCTAGATACATCAACTTGTCTCCCTCTTGAATGTCAAGTTGATTACCTGCCGCTATTAAATGCAAATAACCGGAGTGATCTTTTACAAATAAAGGCACGGAATGTAACTCGTCGTTCAATTTTTTAATCACCTTTTTATATTGTGCTTGATTGGATAATTCAAACTCATTTACCACAGGAAAATCTCTAGTAACTTCGCTTAAATTTAGAAAATCATCCGTACACGAAAACAATCCTTTGGTATCAAATGATGCAGTGCTATTCATCTCCTCTTCGGAAATAAACCTATAAGCTCCTTTCTCACCAAAACTCGAAGACAATTTTTCCAGAGCAAATTTATTAACAGAAGTACTTCCTGTAAAACAGAGTAGATATCCAACATCATTCAACTCAATATTCTCTGACAAATCATCAGAATAAATATTAGCTTCTATAGCCTCCAAACCTTCGTTCACAGCCTTTTCAATATGAGTTGGGTTATTATCTACTAAAATAACACGGCGTCCATTATTCGTTAAATATTTGGCAATTACTATCGAAAAAGGAGAGGCTCCCACAATTAAAATACCATTGGACGATTTTAAAAATACCCCCAGCAACTTTGCAAACAACCTAGCCGTAGTAGCATTTAACAAGACAGTTCCTAAAACAATCATAAACACTAAGGGAGTTATATATTCTGCTCCAGGTACTTTTTGCATCATTAGTTTTAAACCAAACAACGAAGCTATACCCGCTGCTACAATTCCACGTGGCCCAACCCAGCTGATAAAAAGTTTTTCCTTAAATTCCAGACCAGAGTTTCGAGTACTCAAAAATACTCCGATCGGTCTTAACACAAAAACTACTATCAAAAACAACCACAAAGTGTCCCAATTATACAATAACATTAAATCAGAAATATTAATATTTGCGGATAATAAAATGAATAAAATAGAGATTAAAATCAGGGTTAAGGACTCTTTAAAATAAAGAATTTCCTTCAATTCTTTCATGTTTTTATTCCCTAACACCATTCCCATAACCACCACGGCAAGTAAGCCAGATTCATGTGCAAACAAATCAGAAATTACAAATACCGCCAACACACTAGCCAGCACTAATACATTTAATAAATAATGCGGAATAATTTTGTTTTTTATGGCGTAATACAAGGCGTAAGCCGATGTAAAACCAATAGAAAATCCAATAATCATAATTTTACCAAACTCAACCAACGCATCCGCTGTATAATTAGCGCCATCACCAGCTACGATAAATCCAAAAACCAACACGGCCACTAATGCTCCAATAGGATCAATTAAAATTCCTTCCCATTTTAACACAGCCGAAACATCTTTTTTAAGGGGTATATTCCGTAAAATAGGTGCAATTACAGTAGGTCCTGTAACAATAATTAATGCCGAAAATAAAAATGATATCTCCCAACTAAGCCCAAAAGTATAATGAACAGCTATTCCTGCTCCTATAAAAGTAACTAACGAACCAACCGAGATAAGTTTTAAAATAGCGGGGCCTACGTTTAAAATTTCACTTCGTTTTAAAGTCAATCCCCCTTCAAATAAAATGATACTAATAGATAGGGATACAAAATTATACAAACGCTCTCCGGGGAACAAACCATGCGTTCCATTCCATACGGGTTGAATCCATTTGGTGCCATCTTCTGTAATTAATGTAGCCAAGGGACCTACTAGCAATCCAATTAAAATAAGTGGTAAAATAGCGGGTAGTTTTAAACGCCATGCAAACCATTGTGCTACAATTCCTAAAATAATAATTCCTGCCAGTTCTAACATATAAAATCAATTTTAGCTAATATAAAATATATCCCTTAGATAGCTACATTAAATGGTAAGAACCAATAAATTTTAACCTGAAAACAACTCTAAATGTAAAAACAAGACACTACCGAGTATACTGCATCAGTTTTTGAAATAATACTTCCGAATCAAATGGTTTAAATACATAATCGCACATCCCAACTTTTAATGCTTCCGCTATTTCGGCTTTAGGGGCATGTGCAGTCATGGCAATGATTGGAATTTTTTTTCGAGAGGCAATTAAATCATTTTTAATAATTTTAGTTGCTTCATAACCGTCCATAATAGGCATTTGAATGTCCATTAAAATTAAATCATAAGGATTATTACGTTCTACCATTTTTACGGCTTCTATACCATTTTTAGCAACATCTACAACACATCCCCACCTTTTTAAACGTGTGCTTGCTAACAATTGATTTGCCTTATTATCCTCTGCTAATAAAATAGTAATGCCCAATTTTTTTTCTTGTTTTTCAATAATTTCAAAATCAATTACCTCCTTATTATAAGAAGAAACCTCTATAGGAAATTCGAAAGAAAAAACACTACCCTTTCCATAGGTACTTTTTACTTCTATTGACCCTTCTAACAGATTTACCAGTTTTTTTACAATAGATAAACCGAGTCCTGTTCCTCCATAAATCCGAGCAGTTTCGCTCTTTGCTTGGGTGAAAGCACCAAAAACATTCTCTAACTTATTAGACATAATCCCAATCCCAGTATCTTTTACGTCTACCAATAAATAGATGCCTCCTAAGGCTCTTTTTTCAACTTTAATCAGTACGCTTACTTGACCTTTATCAGTAAATTTAATAGCATTTCCAATAAGGTTCAACATTATTTGTCCAAAACGGGTAGAATCACTTACTATAAACTGAGGTGTGTTTTTATGAATATCTATGCTAAGAGAAATACCTTTCTCTTGCGCTTTTATCTTCATAATTTTCACCACTTCATACGCAGATTTATGAAGATTAAAAACTGTTTTTTCTGCATAAAGTTTTTTAGAATCAAGTTTAGATAAATCTAATACGTTATTTATCAGGGATAATAAAATACCTCCAGAATTACGCATAGTTTCTAAATGTTCATGCTGTTCTAGGTCCAATTTAGTTTCCATCAATAACTCAGTAAATCCTAGTAATGCATTTAAAGGAGTCCGAATTTCATGGCTCATATTTGCCAAAAACTCATTTTTCACTTTCAATGATTTCTCCGCCTCGTCCTTTGCTAATTTTAAAGCCTCGTCCGACTTTATTTTTCTTGTAATATCGGTTCCTACGGAAATATAAGTATCGTTAATTCCTTTAGAAATATACCATTCTATCCATTTATACTGACCCGATTTTGTTTTAATTCTCCTTCTAGAAATATCACGCGGAGGTAATTTATCGCAAAAAACTACATTATGAATCTCCTTTTTTTCGATGCTAGAAGCACTGGAATTTTCATACGTACGCTCCCACCAACCATTCCCTAAAATCTCTTCCTGTGTATACCCAAGCATCCGCTCTACCGATGGTGACGCATATATTATTTCATTATTCTTGTCACACACAAACACCAAAGAATCAATACTATTTAATATTTTATCTGCTTGAATTTTCTCTTCTTCTTTCTGTTTCCAGTCTGTGATATCAACCCCAGAAACAAGCATATTATTATCTTCACCAGGACATAATCGCCATTCTAGCCATCTAAAAGATCCGTCTTTACATAAAATTTTTCTATCAATAGGTTTTACAGGAAAAGGCACCGTTCCTTTTAAAATGTCTATTACACTATTTTTCTGATGTTGTCCAAGGATCGCATTAGAAAACGAAAGTTGCCACCATCCTTCTCCCATGACCTCGTCACAAGTATATCCAGTAATTTTAGTAATTCCTTCTGAAGCATAATAAATCTGACCATTACTATCGCAGGATAAAACAATGATATTTAACTTATTTAAAATGCTACTTTCTTGCAAAGATTTTTTTTGTAATTGGGGGTTTACATCCATAGCCTACTACATTTGAACGTTTAAAAAAGATAAACGAGGGTTCAATTTTTCTTAAAAATACATATATTTTCAGTAAAAATTGCAAGTACTACGTATATTTAAGTATCATTTAAGAATGAGAATAGTTTAAAACTACTTCACCTACTATTAATTTCAAAAAAATATATAAACGATTTTTAGAACTATTTTTAAGGCAATCTGACAAAGATTTGACAAAAATAATTATTCGTATCGTCTCCTTTTTTAATAGAAATACCAAAATGTGTAAATTGAGGATCCTCTATAATATTTTTATGAGTATAGCTTTTTAACCAATTATTAACCACTGAAGACGCTGTTTCAAATCCAAAGGCCGTATTTTCTCCTACCCTTGTAGCATTAACACTTGCCACCAAATAATCATATCTATCCGAAAAATTATCATGACACATATGCTCATATTCTATCATGTGATCTGATTGTGTTTGAGACTGAAAACTAGGTTCGTTCAGCATCTTAAGAGGATTTAATCCTAAACGCTCTCTGTGTGAATTTACAAGCATCGATACTTCTTGTTCTAACACGGTATATGCATATGGTATTTCAGCTGGACGTTCTAGTTCTTCAACTATATCCTGGTCTTTACTACAGGAAAAAACCAGCAACAACATAAGATATGCTATGAACTTTCGAGGGGAATGAGGGGACATTTAGGGTTTTTTAGGGTTTCACTCTTTTAAAACACTAATATAGTACAATTTATTATATAATTACAACTGTTTATACTTTAATCACATCCGTTTATATGAAACGTTATGTTTTAAGAAAAAAATAAAGGTGACTTAACATACGTTTATCTTTAATTAATAAGCAAAAAAAAACGACTCCAAAGAGTCGTTTTTTTTGTATTATAATAACTTATGTTTATTCCTTTGAAGACTTTGCAAAAGTATAAGTGATACCAAAGTTGATTCCGAATGAAGAATAAGGAACTTTTTGTGCTAATTTTTTTGATGCATCAGTGTTACCATTAGGTAAGCTGTCTACATAAGTAGAATTCTTAACATATCCTGCAGGTAAATTATCTAAAGAATACAATCCTGGTACAGCTACAGTTCCGTCAGGTAAAACAACGTCAGTATTAAATTCAACTATTTCCGAGTCTTTACGTTTTACACTAATCCCCATGTATTCAGCCTCAACAAATAAATCCAAGTTTTCTCCAATACTGTGTTTATAACCAAAAGCACCTACAAATCCTAAAGGTAATTGACCGTGAAAATCTTCAACATAATTCGTTTGAGTATAAGAACCAGAAGGTAAGCCCATTGCTCCTGCGGTAGCATCGTCCAAAACTGTCATATTACTAACAACTGCTTCTGTTTTTCCTCCCAATTTAATCAAGGCACCAAAACGTCCGTATAAATTATCAGTAAATTTATAAACCACAGATGGAGTAAATCCAAATGCACGCCCACGTGCAATAGCATTTACTTCCATTCCTGGAACACTCACTTCAGTTACTGTCTGGTCCGTTCCATGCAAATATGCAAATCCTAAATCTACACCAAATGTATCGTTAAAAAAATGCCCAAATCTAATTTGAGTATTAATTCCTTCTCCATAACTTCCGTAAGAATTTTCTACTCCTTTTACAGTTGTAATTTCTCCAAATTTAACCCCTGCACTTGGGACTGCATACCCTCCACTTACAGAAATATAAGACTGTGCGCTTACGCTAGTTACTACCAAGATAGCAACTACAAATAATAATTTTTTCATTGTATAATATTTTGTTAATGTTCAAAACAAATATAGAAGTTATGTGTGACTGTACGGTATTTTTTGTAAAAAATTAGAAAATATGTGATTTTCGTAATTATTGATATGTTTAATTATCAATATACAACATAAACATGTCCAACACTAGAGTTTCCCTACCGTGACTTCATGGCCACATAGCTTAATTGGTCTTTTTAAAAAGGTATAATCTGTTAAAATAAGCTGATAAATATCACTTTCTGTAAGTTTTTTGTCTTTTAATCCCATTTGCGTATATTTTTTTGCTCTTTTGCTAAATAACGCTTCATAAGATTGTGTTATCTCATATAATTCTTCCAATTGTTTGGCAGTAATAGGAGTTGTTTTTATCTCTTGTAACTCATAATCCGTTGTGTCTATTTCCTTTAACATCCTGCGGCATTTATCACAGGTTTTTAAATGGTATATTTTTTTTGTCATCGTACATCTTTTAATATAGGTTCATACTGTCATAAAATATCATTATGACTTTTTTAGGTCAAAAATAGCAGAATATATGGAACGAAATTACTCCCACGCAAACCTTTTTAAACTCCCTTTTTTTATTGTTCTCAAAATACTATACTTTTATCAAAAAAAATAATCACACTAATTTTAGTGTAAAGTCAACGCACATTTATGAAAACACAATTCGAAATCACCAAATTCAACAGAAAATGTATCCGCTTAATTGCTGAAAGTTTAAGTCAAGAACAATTAAATACTATTCCTAAAAATTACAATAATAACATTGCATGGAATATTGGTCATACCTTAGTCACACAACAGTTGTTAGTGTACAAACTATCAGGGCTTCCGTGTTTAATTTCGGATGAAACCATTGCTAAATACGCCAAAGGTTCTAGTCCTGTTACCACTATGACAAGTACAGAGATGCTATTATTATTAGATGAGCTGATGCCTTTAGCTGACAAAATGGAAGCGGATTATAAAACCGGTGTATTTAAAACATATAATAAGTATACGACCAGCCTAGGTTTTGAATTGACAGATGTAGATAAAGCAATCCAATTCTCCAATTACCACGAGGGACTTCATTTAGGGATTATGATGGCCATCAAAAAACTAGTTTAAGATGGATTTATTTTTAATTGCCTCTATTTTAATTGTGCTCTCCGCACTGTTTGGTTATATAAACGTCCGTTTTTTAAAAATGCCAAACACTATAGGACTCATGGTCATTACTATAGTTTTTACCTTAATCATTTTAGCCACCAGCTATTTTGATGATACTTTATTAGAACAAGAAAAACTATTAATTGCTACCATAGATTTTAAAACCGTACTATTAGATGTGATGCTAAGTTTCCTGCTTTTTGCGGGCGCATTACACACTAACTTTCAACAATTAAAAGTACAGCGAAAACCTATATTGAGTTTTGCAGTATTTAGTACTTTTACTTCCACTTTTTTAGTGGGAGGTTTTAGCTATGCATTACTAATATTAATAGGATTAGAGGTCGATTTTATTTACTGCCTCTTATTTGGAGCTTTGATTTCTCCCACCGACCCTATTGCCGTATTGGGAATTTTAAAACAAGCGAAGGCACCTAAAAAACTAGAAACAAAAATTGTTGGAGAATCACTTTTTAATGATGGTGTAGGCGTTGTGGTATTTTTAACCATTTACAAAATAGCTGAAGGGGGTAACGATATTTCATTGCTAGGAATTACGGAACTGTTTGCTGTGGAAGTAATTGGAGGAATTGCACTTGGAGGTTTATTGGGTTGGGCAACCTATAAGTTATTAAAGTCCATTAACGATTACGATGTAGAAGTAATTATAACTCTTGCTACCGTAATGGGAGGAACCGTATTGGCACAAAAGCTACATGTTTCCGCTCCATTAGCCATGGTAACCGCAGGGTTGATTGTTGGAACGGATACCGTCCGAAATTCCTCTATGAGCGAAATCACCGAACAATATGTAGATAAATTTTGGGAATTATTAGATATTTTACTCAACACTATCTTATTTGTAATGATTGGAATGGAAATATTAGTCCTTACATACGATAATCAGTATATTTTAGCAGGAATTTTATGTATTCCAATGTTGTTGTTTGCGCGTTATTTATCCCTGATGATTCCTATTAAAATCTTTTCAAAAAAACTAGATTTTGTACCAAACACTAATTTAATAATGACCTGGGGAGGACTCCGAGGAGGGATATCCATAGCATTGGCCTTAAGCTTAACTACCGCTATGCACAGAGATTTATTTTTAGTCATCACCTATATAATAGTTGTTTTCTCCATTATTGGTCAAGGACTAACAGTAGGTAAATTAATTAAAAAGTTACAGAAAGAATAACTGTTTTTTTAGTCTTAAAATGCACAATCATGAAATTCAACACAAAAACAATACACGGTAAACAGCAACACGACCCATCTACGGGTGCCGTGACTCCTCCTATTTATCAAACATCTACCTACGCTCAAGCATCGCCGGGAGATCATAAAGGGTATGAATATTCAAGAACAGCAAACCCAACACGTACAGCCTTAGAAAATGCTTTTGCAAGTATCGAAAACGGAAATTTCGGATTGGCTTTTGGCTCAGGGCTAGCAGCTATAGACTGTGTTTTAAAAATATTAAAACCAGGTGATGAAGTAGTTTCTACCAATGATTTATACGGCGGAACATTTCGAATTTTTACAAAAATATATGAACAGTACGGTATTAAATTTCATTTTATAGGCATGGAAAATGCGAGTAATATTGAATCGTTTGTAAACAAAAACACAAAGCTGATCTGGGTAGAAACACCTAGCAACCCTATGCTTAATATTATTGATATAAAAGCAGCGTCAGTTATTGCTAAAAAACACAGTGTACTGCTAGCTGTAGATAATACTTTTGCCACTCCTTACCTTCAAAATCCACTAGACATGGGAGCCGACATTGTAATGCACTCTGCCACTAAATACTTAGGAGGACACTCGGACGTAGTTATGGGAGGTTTAATTGTAAACGATAAGAAGTTAGCAGACAAGTTGTACTTTATCCAAAAATCTTGTGGTGCCGTTTGTGGACCAATGGATAGTTTTTTAGTTTTAAGAGGGATTAAAACATTGCATGTGCGTATGCAGCGCCATTGCGAAAACGCAAAAGTAGTCGCTGAATATTTAGCCAAACACCCAAAAGTTGAAAGCGTATTCTGGCCAGGGTTCGAAAATCACCCAAACTATAAAATAGCCAAAGAACAAATGCGAGATTTTGGCGGAATGATTTCTTTTTCTACAAAAGATAATCATCTGAAGGACGCTATTACATTGGTCGAAAACTTTCAAATATTCACGTTAGCAGAATCATTAGGAGGAGTAGAATCATTGTCTGGACATCCTGCAAGTATGTCCCACGCCTCTATACCAAAAGTAGCACGTGAAAAAATAGGTATTGTAGATTCTTTAATCCGATTGAGTGTTGGAATTGAAGATAAAGAAGATTTAATTGCTGATTTAGAACAAGCATTGGCATTGATTTAACAGTTAAAAAAGAGACAGGACTATTTGACATAGGACATAAGACTTCTTGACTTTGCACATAAAAAACCCTAAGATTAAAAAATCTTAGGGTTTTCTGTTTTGTCTTATGTCTTGAGTCCTGCCTCCTATGTCTTGGCTCTTGTCTCCTGCGTCTTGTGTCTTGAATCAAATAGTCCTACTTCAAGTCGAACACTTCATTCAATTCCCAATTGGCAGAAATCTCCAATTCTTTATCAAAATACAATACAGGTTCTGGTTGCGTTTTGTTTAAAAAGTGTCCAGGATCCCATTTCCCATTGGCGTTCAAATCTCGAATAACTCTAATTTTATAGGTAGATTTTTCTAGGTTTACAAATTTAAAACTTGTTTTATCCAGAGCATATTCTCTAGCAATCAAATCACCTTTCTTACTTAAAAGCTCAACAATAATTGGCGTCTTCCCAATTTTATTCACTTTTAATTGTATGATACCGTAATCATCTGGATGTTTTGTAGAAAAGGAGACTTTTAAAGTGTCGTTTTCTACACCGTAAATATCTTTTAATGCTTTAGGAAGCATTGTAAATTTGTATTTATTATTGTACTCTCTATCAAAATACACATGCAATTTTGTTCCTTCCTTTTCAGTTTTAATAGCTAGGGTTGTGGAATCCTTATCCATCAATTCCATGTATTGGGTATCAATTTCTTTTATTGGGTTATTACTAATTAAAGAAAAGGTATCTCTTAAATGCATCACTCCAGAAACTAAACTTTTCACCTGTAAAGAATCCAATTTTTTCTTACGTAAAAGCACCCTATACTCCTGTTTAAAATCCACATTGGTGATTTCAAAATTTAAAGAATCTGTTTCAAAAGGCGTGTAATAATACAGTAAAGTATCCTTGTCCTTTTCATATATAAATTCCGATTTAAAATCGGTAGGTGTTGGAGTTAATAACTTTACTTTTAAACTATCCTTAACTCCGGCATAGCCTATACTTATTTTCCCCTGTGATATTTCTTTCGGTTTCAATACTCTAAAATCAGGTGCTTCTTTAAATATGTCTAATACATAACTAGAGTCCGTAGGTAAATCTATATAAGTTTTTAGGTAGCCAATTTTGTCCTCCCTTGGGTTGAACATATAATTAAAACTTGCATCTTTTAAGGCTACTAAAAGGTATTTTCCTTTTTTAAGGTTGGTGAATTCAAACACAGTACTATCCAAAGTAGAACTCACATAATTAGGTTTCTTTTTAAAAATGATAGAATCTGTAAATTGCTCGTTCACTTCATATAATAACAGTGCAATACTCTTACTTGTTTCTTCCAAATAGGCATCTTTAACAGCACCTTTAAGTGTTAAAGAATCTAAATAGGTTCCTGTAGAAAAAACATATTTAAATTGCGGAAAAATATTCCCTTCATTATTATCAATCACCGCATTTCCAAAATTAAACGAATAAGTAGTGTTATCCGCAAGCGTATCCATAATTTTAATATTGATATACTTACTCGCCGTACCCATAGGCATAATTACTGGAGCTGTTTTTTGTGGAGGTGAAACTACCAGTTGTTTACTCAAGTCCTTGAGTTTTATGTATTCATCGAAATAAATACGGACTTTTTTAGCCTCAAAATTCACGGAGTTGTTAAGAGGTGTCGATTTTACAAAAACTGGAGGAATACTATCTTTTAATCCACCGACTGGAGAACCACGTCTGGCACAACTATGAAGACTTAAAGCTAAAACGACAACACTGAAAAATAAAATCTGACGAAACATTCAATAATTTTAGAGCAAAATAACAACTTATTTCATCAAAAAGCACACTTAATGCAACTTTTGAGGCCTTTGCCTAAAAAAAAATAGCATTTTTTTAATATTTAGAAACTTTCTAAGCAATGATTTAGTATAAATAAGCAACTAATGTTACTTGAAAGTAACTTCCTGACTTTCAGTCAAAACGACCCCTTTTCAACATAACGGAATGCTATAAGGTATTTTTGTGTGATTTAGGTAACTTTAGTTACAAATTTTCTGTGTATCAACAAGTTAAATAATGATAAATATCATATTTAGCCTAGCTTTTGGCTGTTAATTTTGAAGAAAGCAAAACCAAATTACACAATCTAAAAAGTAGTATTATGAAAAAATCAGCCTTCACAATTGTTGGATTTTTATGTTTATTAATGTTTTTACAAAGCTTTAAAACCATCAACACAACAACTTCTAATCCACCAGACGAATTTGAAATCCTTGTCAAACATTTGGAAACATCTTTGGATTATTTAAACAATACAGATACCTCTGCTATTGTTGATGCCAAAGAAATTTTTGAAAATATAAAGAACAAACGTTATTTAGTAATTGATCTCAGAAGAGATGATTACTTTGATGATGGACATATTAAAGGATCCAAAAACATAAAAGCAGCTAACTTGCTTAAATTCTTTAAAAGTAAAGTGACTCCAGAAAAATATGACAAAGTAATTATTACTTGTTATTCCGGTCAATCTGCAGGGTATTATGCCAGTTTATTACGTATGTACGGATTTAAAAATGCTTTTAGTATGAACTGGGGTATGAGTTCTTGGGGCAAGGCGTATGCTGAACGTATGTGGACAAGACGCAGCACAGACGATTTTAAGAACGAAGTAGAAACTACAAACAACGCAAAACAAGTCCCTGGATCACATCCAACCTTATCAACAGGAAAAACTACCGCTACAGATATATTAAAAGCACGCATTGAGCACCTGTTTACTGTTCCTTATAAATCTTACATCGTAAAAGCGCCAGCTCTTTTTGAAGCACGTAATGATTTTTACTTAATCAACTATTGGAATAAAGAAAACTATGATGAAATACATATAAAAGGCGCGGTGAATTATACGCCTGCCT
>Ga0209395_1002895_pt1 | contig 21873 bp, 22 predicted proteins | sample GOMGulsemesocosm_3_FD_184635 | JGI IMG/M metagenome (GOLD analysis project Ga0209395, IMG submission 184635) | Methane-oxidizing microbial communities from mesocosms in the Gulf of Mexico - GOM9D Gulf of Mexico (SPAdes) (version 2) | ecosystem: Environmental > Aquatic > Marine > Cold seeps... | reverse complement strand
TGCTACCCTCGAGTAGATCCTTGACCAGCAAGTTAGCTTTAAACCTGTTTTTTGGAGTTTATACAAAACTCATATTAGTGTAGGTTTTTTTTATATAAACAATTACAGATATGAATGAAATGATTATACCAGTATTAGTTGGTATTGTAGGAATTATACTAGGTTTTGTTATAGCTAAAGTCTTAGCAAAAAATAGTGCTTCAAGTGTTATTGCTTCAGCGGAAAAAGAAGCAAAGCAAGTTTTGAGAGATGCTAAAAAAGACGGGGACTCTCTTAAAAAAGATAAATTACTTCAGGCAAAAGAACGCTTTATTGAGTTAAAGTCTGAACATGAAAAGGTGATTTTATCAAAGGATAAAAAAATTAATGAAGTAGAGAAGAGAGTGCGTGATAAAGAGTCTCAAATTTCTAATGAGCTATCTAAAGCAAAAAAGAATAATCAAGAAGTAGAAGCTAAAAAGAAGGATTATGACTTTAGATTAGATTTTCTTGATAAAAAGAAAAGTGAAGTTGAGCGCTTGCATAAAACACAAATAGACCAATTGGAGGTTATATCAGGTTTATCTGCCGAGGATGCAAAGGACGAGTTGGTAAAGTCTTTAAAAGAAGAGGCTAAAACTGATGCCATGTCATTTGTTCAAAATAGCGTAGAAGAGGCTAAATTAACAGCTCAACAAGAAGCTAAAAAGATTATTATTAATACCATACAACGTATTGGTACTGAAGAAGCGGTTGAAAACTGTGTGTCAGTTTTTAATTTAGAGTCTGATGATGTTAAAGGTAGAATTATAGGTAGAGAAGGACGTAATATTAGGGCTATCGAAGCTGCTACTGGAGTAGAAATTATTGTTGATGATACACCAGATGCAATTATATTATCTTGTTTTGATTCTGTTAGAAGAGAGGTAGCACGTTTGTCATTACATAAACTGGTTACTGATGGTAGGATTCATCCAGCTAGAATTGAAGAGGTTGTTAAGAAGACTAAAAAGCAAATAGAATCAGAAATTGCTGAAGTAGGGAAAAGAGCTGTAATTGATTTAGGGATTCATGGATTACATCCTGAGTTGATAAAGATGGTTGGTAGAATGAAGTATCGTTCTTCTTATGGGCAAAACTTATTGCAACACTCTAGAGAGGTTGCTAAACTTTGTGGTGTGATGGCTTCCGAATTAGGGATTAACCCTAAATTAGCTAAAAGAGCTGGTTTGTTACATGATATTGGGAAAGTACCTGAGGAGGAAACTGAGTTGCCTCACGCAATTTTAGGAATGCAATGGGCTGAAAAACATGGTGAAAAACCAGATGTTTGTAATGCTATTGGAGCGCATCATGATGAAGTAGAAATGAAGTCATTATTAGCGCCAATTGTTCAAGTTTGTGATGCTATTTCAGGAGCACGTCCAGGAGCAAGAAGACAAGTATTAGATTCATACATACAACGTTTAAAAGATTTAGAGGATATTGCTTTTGCATTTACAGGAGTTAAAAAAGCTTATGCAATTCAAGCGGGTAGAGAACTACGTGTTATTGTAGAAAGCGAAAAAGTTTCTGATGACAAAGCAGCAGCATTATCATTTGAAATTTCTCAGAAAATACAAACTGATATGACTTATCCAGGTCAGGTTAAAGTTACTGTTATTAGAGAAACTAGAGCGGTAAATATAGCTAAGTAAAATTTCGGTACAATTTATAAACTAAAAAAGCTCGAGCATTGCTCGAGCTTTTTTAGTTTATAATAACTAGTTTTATTTTATAGCATTTGAAAACCAATCTTCAGATTCGAACCCGAATAGATTATGTTCTTTAATTAATTCAGAAATTCCATTAGGAAGCATTTCTTCCCAGCCTTCTTCATTATTTTCAATCATCTTTAATACTTTACGTGAATAGATACCTAGGATGTCTTTATCGGCATTTTTAATATCAATCATTTTCCCGTTGTATTTAAAGAACTTATATAAATCCTTCATTCTTGGGTGAACCTTTATGTTGTCAATGGTCATGAAACTTCCGTCATCGTTTTTGAATGGATAAACAAATAAACGTAAATCACTACTTCCTAATCTACCAAACGCTTCTAGTATACCTCCTGGTAAATCTCTATAATACTTTTCGTCAAAGAGTTCAATTAAGTTTAAAGCACCCATTGCAAGTCCAATACGCCTCTTTGTATATGAATTAAAATATTGAGCAACTTTATAATATTCTTGAAAATTAGAAATCATTACTGTATGCCCTAATGAGCATAATAGTTCAGCTCTATCAAGGAAATCCCTTTCGTTTATTTCACTCTGCCCGTCTTTTAAATTTGATAGTGTAATTTCGAAAATAACTTCCGTTTTCTTTTCGTCAACTTTATTATCGCTAATAAACATTTCATATGTTTTTTTAAACATATCCATGTTTACTTTGGTTACCGGTCTAAAGCTACCTCTTAAAGCTAAAATGTTTTTCTTGTATAGTATTTTAGCTGCCAATAAATTTTGTCCTTCTGAGCTGAACATTACAGCATCCGTCATACCATGTTTTACAAGTTGTAAACTCATTAATCGGTTGTCGACGTTTTTAAATAAAGGTCCTGAGAAATTAATGGTATCAATTTCTATTTGATCTTTATCTAAATGATCGTAAAGGTATTCTAGTAATTTTTTAGGATTATTATGTTTGTAAAAAGCACCGTAAATAAGATTAGTACCTATTACTCCTAAAGTGTTTTGTTGTAAACGAGCATCATTTTCTTTAAAACGAACGTGTAGTATAATGTCACTGAATTCATCAGTAGCATTTACCTGAAAACGTAGCCCTACCCAACCATGTCCTTTAAATTTTTTAGCAAAATCAATTGTAGCAACAGTGTTTGCATAAGTAAAAAATAGCTTATTAGGGTGTTTGTCTCTTGAAATACGCTCTTGTAGCAAGTTCATTTCATGGTTAAGCATCTTTTTTAATCGAGGCTCAGTTACATAGCGTTTGTCACCCTCAAGTCCATATATGGCATCACTAAAATCCTTGTCATAAGCTGACATTGCTTTCGCGATAGTACCTGATCCACCTCCAGCTCGAAAAAAGTTACGAACAGTTTCTTGTCCGGCTCCAATTTCAGCAAAAGTACCGTAAATGTTTGCATTTAGATTTATTCTAAGCGCCTTGTTTTTAAGTGAAGGAGCAGCTTCAAAAGCTTTATCGCCTTTTAGTTTAATGGTCATAATTTCGTTTGAGGTTTGTCTCTACAATAACAAAAATACTAAATAAAGAGGTTGAATAAAAAAATAAGCTACTTTTTATTGTTTTAGGTATTTAATGCTAATTTTTGGAAGTGTTATAGATTTATTGTAGGTTGTATGTAGTAATGTTGAATGATTTTTTAATCCATATAATTTAGAGTTTTCATAAGGGTTGTTACAGAAGAAATTGACTAATATTTATTTATAATTCCAACCTTAGTGTTGGGGTAATTGATTTTATTTTAAAATGAAAATAACATTTTTAGGTACAGGTACATCACAAGGAATCCCTGTTATTGGAAGTGCACATCCGGTGTGTTTGAGTTCCAATAAAAAGGACAAACGATTGCGTTGTTCGGTAATGATTGAAATTAAAGACACTATTTTGGTTATAGATTGTGGTCCAGACTTTAGAGCGCAAATGTTGCATACAAAACCACGTCATCTAAATGCAATATTGTTTACTCATGAACATTCTGACCATACAGCTGGTTTAGATGATATTAGACCATTTTATTTTAAACAAGAAGGTGATTTTCCATTGTATGCGCACCAGCGCGTATTTGACTCTTTAAAGCAGCGGTTTTCATATATTTTTGAAACGGAAAACAAATACCCTGGAGCTCCTACTGTTGCGCTACATGAAATTAAAAACGATGTTCAGTTTAGCATCAATGATGTAGGTATTACTCCAATAAATGCTTACCATAATCAGCTACAAGTTTTCGGTTTTAGAATTCAGGATTTTGTGTATTTAACAGATGTAAAAACTATCAATAATAGAGAGCTAAAAAAACTGATGAATGTAAAAGTGTTGGTAATTAATGCTTTACGGGAAGAAGAGCATCATTCTCATTTTACACTTTCTGAGGCCTTAGCTTTTATTGAAAAAATTCAACCAGAAAGAGCTTATTTAACACATATTAGTCATCAACTAGGTTTTTACGATGAAGTGCAAAAAACGCTACCAAAAAATGTATTTTTGTCTTATGATAATTTAATACTTGAACTACCTTAAATCTTACTTATGAAAAAGCAATTGTTTTTATACCTTTTTTTATTAACGGCACTGTTACTATTGTTTGTTTTTGTGAATACAAAAAAAGACATGAAAGCTTATGAAGAGAAAATAGCAAAAATTGAAAATCGTCTTGAAAAAAAAGAAAATTCTTATCAAGATACTATTGCTAATTTAAGAATTGAAGCAATGGAATTAGGGAAGTTTTCATTAATTGAAGATGCTTATGCTATTGAACATTTGTATAAAGAAGGAATTGATTTTAAAGAATTGATTCCGCATATTGAAGATCAGTTAATTAGTATGAATGTAGAAGAAGGAGGGAACATTCTTGTTCCTTACGCTGCTATGGTTGGTGATAGAATGATGATTAATAGTATGAAAATGTTAAATCATAAATGGATTATAGCAGATTTTACTGATGGTAAATATTGGGGTCAAGTGCTAATTAGTTGTACCTATAACGATGATAATACTATTAGCTTTAATACTAAAGAATCATTTTTATATCCTATTGATGTAATTGATTAGTCTTTTAAATCAGAGGGTTAGCATGAATGTCGTTAAAATGTCGGGTAAAAACCGTTATCAATTTGTTCAGTTAAGATTTACATTTGTTTTAAACTTAACAAATATTTAAATGAAAGAAGTAGGAAGTAAAATTAGAGAAATAAGAAAGTGTAAAGGCTTATCTCAAGAAGAGCTTGCAGAATCAGCTAAAGTTAATTTAAGAACTATTCAACGAATTGAAAACAATGCAAATGAGCCAAGTGGAAAAACACTTAATTTATTATGCGATGCGCTAAATATTAGTATTGATGATATTGTTGATTTTGGGAAAACTGAGGATAAAACATTTTTAATGTTATTTCATTTGTCTGTATTGTCATTTATGGTGTTGCCATTAGGAAATATCATTATTCCTTTGATATTGTGGTTGACAAAAAAAGATAAAATAGTAGGCTTGAAAGAAATTGGCGCAAACTTAATTAACTTTCAAATATTATGGACTGTCTTGCTATATGGAATAACTATTATTGGTGTGTTTGGTAAAATATCTCATATAGGCTTTGGGTATTCGATATATCTAATATTAGGTCTTCCGTTGTTAAATATTATTCTAGCTATATATTATGCTATAAGAACTAATAAAGGGAGGACTAAAACTTATTATCCAAATTTCAAATGGTTACGAATAATTAGTTAAACGTATCATTTTTTTTAATATATGACTTGCTGCTTATATTTGGTCATTTTTGTTTTATATTTAAGTTATGGAAGCACGAAAAGAACTTTATTTTGCAACTGATATTGAATGGAGAAACTGGTTGTCTAAAAACTATAATTCTTCAAAAGGTATTTACCTTATCCTGTACAAAGTAAGTTCTGAAAAGCCATCAATGAGGTGGGAGGAGGCTGTTCGTGTTGCTTTGTGTTATGGCTGGATTGATTCCACTGTGAAAAAACTGGATGATGAAAAACGTAGACAATTATTTACACCAAGAAAAGTAAAAAGTGTTTGGAGTAAACTGAATAAAACACATATAGCGGATTTATTTGTGAAGAATTTAATGCATGCTAGTGGATTAAAAAAGATAGAGCTTGCAAAAGCTGATGGTTCCTGGGCTGCTCTTGATGATGTAGAAAATTTAGTGATTCCAGTGGACTTAGCCTTGGCCTTTAAAATAAGTACTAAAGCATATAAAAATTACCAAGCTTTTAGTGTGAGCTATAGGAAAGGTTATTTGTATTGGTTGTATTCTGGAAAAAGAAAAGCAACTCGTGAAAAACGAATTGCTGAAATTATTCAATTATGTGAGTCAAATATTAAAACTCGAGGAACGTATTAGTTTTTGGTTTAATATTCGAAAACGCGTCAATTCGAGTGGTTTTCGATAGAAAACTAGCCTGCCCTCAACTTGATTGGGGTACCGAGAATAGTGTTTATAAACAGAGTAAATAGTTATAATCGAATTCTTGTTTTTAGCTAAAGCCTATAGTTTTTCTATCAACCAATTTTTAAATTCATGAAAATTTTGCGGAGCAACCCCATGACCTACAGGGAATTCTCTATATGAATTTTTAATATTTAAGTTGTTTAAAAAACCTGGTGCCTTGTTTGCCCATGTGTTTAAAATTACTTGATCAACACTACCGTGAGAAATGTAAAAATCTAAATTAGAGTGATCTTTGTTGGTGTAATTTTTAGCTAATATATTTTCGTTTAAATATCCACTTAAGGCGACTATATTTTTAATTTTTTCAGGATAAGATAGCGCTACAGCATAGCTCAGTATAGTTCCTTGACTAAACCCAATTAAGGAAATGTTATCAGCGTCAACAGGATAGTTGTCAGTCAGTTCATCAATGAAAGCAGCAATTAAATCTCGTGATTTTTTTGCTTGCTCATCGTCAGAAAACTTTTCATTATCTGCTGTAAAATGAATATCATACCAACTATGTCCGTAAGGTTGTAAATCATGGGGAGCCCTTACAGAAACAATAAAAAAATCATCTGGTAACTCACTTGTAAATGAAAATAAATCTTCTTCATTACTTCCGTAACCATGTAATAATATTAATAGTGGAGCTTTGTCTTTTGTTGTTTTTGCAGCTCTAACGATATGATGTAATGAAAGTGTTTTAGTCATTGTTTTTATTCTTGAAATAATTGTATATCCAACTAACTCCCATAAACAAACTTATTATTTGTAAAAAGGTTGCGTAGGGCCAATGCATTAGTTTAAACAAAATGCTTAAAATGTATAGTGAAATGGCAAGGTATAATAACGAGTGTTTTTGTAGTTTCATAAACTATTGTTCTTCGCCAACCATTTTAAATATTTTTTGAAAGTATTCTCCTAAAAGAGGAATAGGAATGGTTTTGTTATTTATAGCTGTTACAAGACCATAAAATGAGAGTACTGCAAAAAATAAATAAAAAGCAATGGATATCATCATACTTTGAAAATAACCAATAAAGAAAATTGTGAAATAAAATGTTAATTGAATTCCTAGTGCTTGACGAATATGAAAGTAAGCAAACTTATTTCGATCATCAAAATTCATAAAGAAGGCGATAATAGTTCCGAAAATAGTTAAATAAGCAACAGTAGCTGCTGTTTTTCCTTTATTGTTTTCTGTGCTCATAATTTAATTAATAACTAACTGATTATTGTTTACAATTCCAATCGCCTGTCCTCTAAGTGTGCTTCCTAATAATGAAGCATTTTTAGCAGTTGAAATGATGTTTTCTAAAGTGAATTGGTAAGTAATATCAGGGTTGAATAAACTCAAACAGGCTTTTTCACCTACTTTAATTGATGTTGATTCAATTCCGAAGCGCTCTTTGTTTTTGGTGAGTAATTCAATAACTTTTTCAGTTTTTAAAATACTATTCAATGCTCCAAAAAAGGATTCTAATCCAATGCTTCCATACATGGCATGGTCAAACTCTACTTTTTTATTTTCAATAGCAATTGGCGTGTGGTTGCTGGTAACAAAATCTATTGTTCCATCTTGTATTCCTTCTAATAAAGCTTTTCTGTCAGTAGCTGTTCTCAAAGGAGGAAGTATTTTAAAATTAGTGTCAAAATCAGCTATTGCATCATCTGTTAATAATAAGTTGAGTATCGATACTGAGCATGTTATATCTAGTCCTTTTGCTTTAGCATCTCGTATTAGGTCTACCGATTTTGTAGTAGAAATTGTTGGTATATGTAGTTTCCCTTCCGTGTATTCCAATAAAAATAAATCTCGGGAAACTTGTAAATCTTCTGCTAAATTAGGGATTCCTTTTAGTCCAACTTTAGTAGCGGCTTCCTCTTCATTTACAATACCCTTACCTGCAATTTTATTTTCTTGAGGATATGATAGTATCAACCCGTTAAAACCATGTGCATATTGCAATGCTATCTTTAACATATTTGGGTTTTCAATCCCATGTTGATAATCGCCAAAGGCTACGGCACCAGCTTGTTGCATATCATACAATTCAGCTAAATAGTCTCCTTTACTTTCTTTTGTTAAAGCACCGATTGGGTGAATAGTTACTGCATTTTGAAATGCAGTATTCTTTATAAAGGATATGGTTGTACTATTATCAATAACAGGGTTTGTGTTTGGGTTTATGGCTACATTGGTAAAACCACTAAGTGCAGCAGCCTTTAATCCGTTAGCAACAGTTCCACGTTCTTCAAAACCAGGTTCCCCAAAAGATACTGAACTATCAAACCATCCTTGTGAAACATGAAGGTTGTTATTGCTAATTTCTTTAACGTTATTGGTATTTACAACAGCATTGTCAATTTTAACAATAACGCCGTTTTCAATAAGAATATCTTTTTTTTTGTTGTGATAAGGACTGGACTGATCCAGTATAGTTGCTGATTTAATCAGGATATTCATTTAAAATATTTTAAAATGAGTAATTCTACTAGCAAAAATAATATGGCAAAAATAACAAACCATTTCCAAAGTGTCCCTATTTGTGAAGCAGAATTTATTTCGCTTAGGGTATTGGTTACTGAAGTGTTAGTTTTGATATACTTATTTTTTAATAATGTAACCTTATGATAATCCATGATACTTTCAGTGCGGCTGTAATTATATGCTAATTTAATTGGTAGCGCTTCTTGTTTGTTTTTTATAGTATAAAAACCTGCTTGACTAGGTTGCATATTGGTTTGAATACTCACTTTATTGCTTTTTATTTGTTGTATAGGAATAAAGCTGTTAGTTTTGTTTTCAAGACTAAGTACGTCGTCTTTTCCTAGGTCCAGTGGTATGTCAATAACATTGTCTTTCCCTACTAAATAATATGGAACACCAGATTTTAAAGTGCTTTTTGCAATATTATATAATGTTGGGACAATAAGTGGCGCTTGTTTAAAATTAGAGTTTTTGGCATTTAATGGAGCAGAGAATAAATAGTTATTATTGATATTTACTAACAGCGGATTCCCATTTTCTAAACTCAGTATTGTAGATTGATATTTTGAAAGTTTAAAGTGCTTTTTGAACGATGGGTATTGAAAATTTTTGATTTTCTTTTCAAATACACTAGAGAATATTGGATGCGAGAAATGAATTTTTGTGAGTCTAGTTTCAAATTCATTTTCTACACCGTATGCATTGACGAACATATTGTAACTTGAAATATCTATGTTTTCAGATGGAATACATAAAACCGTACCGCCTTTTTTTGAAAATTCTGATAAATTTTTGATTAATGCTACTGGCATAGCTTCCAGTTCATTTAAAACTATAAAATGTTGTTGTCCAAAGACACTATAATTAATGTTTTTTGATGTGTTTTGAGTAAAAATAAATTCTTCTGATGTGTATATTTTTGATAAAAAAGCATTGTTTTCAATACTTCCTATAGCTAATATTTTTTGCTTAGTAGGTTTTGATTTGGATACGTATAATGTGTTGTCATAGCTGTTTTTTGCGTCTATGAGTTCAATTTTTAAATTTAAATTATCCTTAGGCGAAACACTAAATGAGGTATATCCTTTACTATTGGTAAAATTAACGGTTGTTTTACTAATAATACTATCGTTATTGTATAGTGTTATGGGGATGTTATTTAGAGAGCTATATTGTTTACTAACAATTACATTAAGCAATGGGCTACTAGTATTTTTATCAGAAAAATATGCTGAGTCAATACTAATGTTGTTTTTTGCAGTAGGGAGGGTTTGTATTAAGGTTGTTTGATGTTCAGTATTAAAATAACTAGAGTCTAGTGTTGTGTTTTTTTGAAAATCAGAAATATAAATTATCCTTTTTAAACTGTTAGTTTTATTGTTGAAAAGTTGGTTTGCTTTTAAGTTAAGTGTTTTATAGTCAAGTTGATGATGGGTATAAGTTAAGTTGATTAATTCTTTTTTAAACTCGTTTAACGTTTTGTTTTTAAATGTTTTGGTATTGGTTATAATACTGATTTTTTTGTCGTTCGGATAGTTGTCTATTAGCTCCTGAATGGCTACTCTCATGAGTTCTCCTTTAGGCCCTTTTTCTTGCATGCTAAAAGAGTTGTCAATATAAAAAACGTTTTCAGCGTTTTGATTAAGGGTGTTATTTTTGTCTAGATAAGGTTCAGAGAAAGCAAAGATAATAGCTATAAAGATCAGTAGCCTAAGAGTTAAAATCAGCCATTTTTTTAGTTGCGAACTTTTTCTTGTTTGAACAATTAGCTCTTTCAAAAATTTTACATTGGTAAACTCCGTTTTTTGGAATTTTCGCAATTGAAATAAGTGCACTAAAATCGGTATGATTAGGGCAAATAGCGCATATAATATGTTTGGATTATTGAATTGCATTATTCAAACCAAATATATCATTTAAATACCAACTTGACGTTTTAATGATGGATTTTTTATTGTTTAGTAGTGTGTAAAAAAAAATCTCTGTTAGAATAGCTAACAGAGATTTTTACCCCAAAAAAACTTACTTAATCCATAAAACAAATTATGGATATTACAAAGATACTAAATATATGCATACGAACATATACCTTCTATTAGGTATTTTTTAAATAACTAAAATTAGTGATGAAGTATTAGAACTTTTCAAACACACCTAAACCAAACAATGCAAAATCATATTTAACAGGATCACTAGGATCCATTGCCCTTAAATTAGTGTCTAATTCAGCTAATGCTTTGGCGTCGTTTTGTTTTCTATTTAAGAGTCCTAATTTTCTGGCTACATTCCCAGAATGTACATCTAGTGGGCAAGAAAGCAGGCTTGGAGATATGTTTTTCCAAAGACCAAAATCTACTCCAGTAGCGTCCTTACGAATCATCCACCTTAAATACATGTTATTCATTCATAAAAGGTAGTACAGAAAATATTATGATGACAAACAAAGTTTCTTTGAGAATGTATTTTGTATAAGTTGGATTATAGATGGAATCTGTTGTCTAATATTAATACTATATCTGATGCTTGCTGGATAAATACCAATTGGAATTAATTTAATAATTCTTGTTTTATCATCAACAATAACTTTAAACACTATATAAATACAATGTTCAATAGGTTTTATTTTATTGGTGTGAATAATTCTGTTATGCTTATATTGATATTTTTCGCTTTGAATCTTCAAATCATTTTTGATTAGATTGGCACACAAATCAATCAACTCTTTAATGACAAAAATATTTTTAAAGACATCTTCTTTATATCCTTTAATTTGAAAATAGCGTTGACAAATAATATCATTTTTTGCATTTGCTAAAACAAATTGAAATTTAGAAAAACACTTCATAACATAAAGTTAACAAGGTTCTTCAATATTGTTTAAGTTTGTTTCATAAAATAAATGATTAGTATTGAACATCGATAATTTAAAAGACTTTCTAGACTCTAAGGTTCTTCAGTATAACACACCCGATTTTATTGAACCCGACCCTATCTCTATACCTCATCAATATACCCTTAAGGAGGATATTGAAATATCTGGATTTTTAACAGCTACTATTTCTTGGGGAAACCGAAAGATGATTGTTAAGAACGCTAATCGCATGATGGATTTATTAGGTAATTCACCGTATGATTTTGTTATGAATCATGAGGAACATCATTTAGAAAAATTAGAAGGATTTGTACACAGAACCTTTAATTCAATAGATTTTTCTCATTTTATTAAAGCACTAAAACATATATATAATAATCACGATGGATTAGAAAGTATATTTCTTAACCATGCTTCGGAAGACTCATTACAACCAGCCATACATGAACTGAAAAGGGTGTTCTTTGAAATACCTCATCCTTCCAGAACGACTAAACATGTATCTGACCCTTTTAAAAATTCCGCATGTAAAAAAATTAATATGTGGATTAGGTGGCTAGTGAGAAACGATAACACTGGAGTAGATTTTGGAATCTGGAACAGTATACCTCCTTCCAAGTTATCTTGTCCGTTGGATATGCATTCTGGAAATGTGGCAAGAAAATTAGGACTATTGACTAGAAAACAAAATGATGCTAAGGCTTTAGTTGAATTAGATGCTTCCTTACGCAAACTTGATTCAGCTGACCCAGTTAAATATGATTTTGCATTATTCGGATTAGGAGTTTTTGAAGGGTTTTAATCAAACAACACCAAATTTTCTTTGTCTACTTTAATGTTGAATATAGAATGACCTACAGAAATAAAAGTATCTGATTCTGTACCACCATATTTTTCTAGCATTTCAATACCCATTGGTGATTGTGATAGAAATTCTCGTTGTGCTGGAGTTACAACAACTCTTGTTGGTTGTTGTTTTTCAATACCAATAAGTTCAAAATTAACAGCTGTTCTGTTGGTTCTAAACATGGTAGTAGTTTTAGTTCCAATGTAATTTATGTATATGTTATGATAGCGTTTATCACCAATATCAACATATTGTAATTTGATACTTTTAACAAGTTTTCTTACAGCTCTTCGCAACGTTTCAAACGAATAATCACTTGCAATTCCTTCTATGGTGTTTTTAACTTCAATTCTACGTTTAGTTTGATTTAAAGTATCTAATCGGTTTGTAAGTATCTGAATTTTTTCAAGTGTGCTAGATATATTCCTATTCACTTTGTTTAAAGAATCGACCATTTCATCTGGATTATCCAACTTATCGCTATCAAGTAATTTCAATAGATTCGTTTTGTTTCTTCTTAATTTAGATAGTTTGGTTTCATTATTAACAATTTTATCTTCCGTTTCTTTTATAAGATTGTTGTCTTGTGGCTGTTCCATAAGCATTTCTTTAAGAGCAGAATTCTCAAATAGGTGCTTTATAATAAATGTTTCTAGCTTAGGAATGGATAAACCTCTTGATTTTTTACAAATAGAAATATCACGCTGTTTAGTTGAACATTTATAAGCACTTTCCTTACTGTTTAATCGTTTCTTTCCAATTAGAACATTTTTACAATGGCTACAAAAGATAATATCTTCTAATAAATAATGATATGTAGCTCTTTTTCCGACTCTTCTTTTAGAATGGAGAATATCATTTACTTTTTCCCAAATGTCGGGTTCAATTATTACTGGAGTTTCTACACGGATGTCGCTGTGATACTTAAAACCCTTATATATCGTATTTTTTATCATACCACTAATACTAGAGCCAGACCATGTAGTGTCTTCCTTCTTTCTGTCTATTTGATGAATGTTCTTCTTTTGCTTAAATAGCCCAGTTTTAGTTGCATAAGATGTTTTTACACCTCTATCATTCAAAACTTTTGCAATTTTATACGAACCAAGATTATCTTGTAAATACATATTGAAAATCTCCTTAACTATTTTAGCTTGAGCTTTATTCTTTATGTATTTACCAGTATTTGTGTCTCGATTATATCCATAAGCTATCATACCATGAGTTTTTCCCCGTCTGGCATTTGTTCTATGCGCTGGTCTAACCCTTAACGAAGTTGTCATAGCGTAGTACTCATTGAATACTGAAAAAATAGTACTCATCATTTTGGTCATAGGGTCATTGAGGTCAACAACTTGACCATTAACAATGAAATCAATCTTATTATCAAGCACGATTGTTGCAAACATCAGCCAGATATTTGTATTCCTTTCAATTCTATCTTGATTATAAACCCAAATAGCATTTATTTTTTCTTTTTTTATATCAAGAATCATTTGAGCAAATTGAGGTCTATCAAAATATTCCACTTTACTGAAATTAGAGTCTAATACATCAAAAGTATCAAGTCCTTTAGTACCCGAAATATTTTCATCTATGTATTCTACATAATCTAAATCATTAGCTTTTGCATATTCAATACCACCATTTATTTGATTTTCAATACTTGTATCATTTTTATTACTTCCCGATTTCCGAGCGTAGATTGCTAATATTGGTTTACTCATAATTTTATTTGTCATATTTATATTTTTTTGAACATATAAGCTCTGCCCCAAAACAGAGCTTACTTTACTATTTATTGATTTTTAAGTTCTTTGGAAATGCTTCATACTTTTTACCTTGAAGTAAATTCCCAGCTTTCTTTTTATTCTTTCCCCCCCATTGTTTGAAGAAAAAATGAACATTCTGCTCTTCACACTGGTCCTTTATATCAATTACCCATTCTTCTTCAATTGGTCTTGGAGTAAACCCAGATTCACCACCTACAATCATCCAATCTATTCCAGTTAAATCCATGTTATACAACGGACCTAAGAGCGGTTCTGCTGAGATAAATTTTGTTGTAGCCCCACATTTCTTAAGGTCATCTATTCTGTTCATTACCTCAGTATCTTCAACCGATACACCCATCCAGATGTTATCAGACCATGTTAGCTTATCACTTATTTCCGCTAGTCTTTCACTACGTTTTGTTAAAACTTGATAAACGTGCTGAGGTGTATTATTCATGGTCTTAAACACCTTCTGAATGAATTCTAAAGGCACGTCTTTATGAAACAAATCACTCATACTATTCACAAAGATTACTTTACCTTTCCTCCAACTTCTGGGCTGGTCTATTTTATCCCAATGCAGAGTCAGTTTAAACCCATTTTTATACCTTGGGTTGCCCATTGCTTTTAAACGCTTTGCCATAACCTCAGCATAACAAAATTTACATCCTCTTGATACTTTATCACATCCAGTTGTTGGGTTCCATGTAGTTTCTGTCCACTCTATATTACTTTTACTCATGATTTTTTGTTTTGTACTAGTTACTTTATGATAACCAGTTATTTATAAATTATTTTTTAGGAAACTATAAGACATAGCAATTCTATATCGATTTCAAAAGGTTGAAATCAAGGCATTCTTTTTTTAAATAATTTTGCTGAAACTACTCTTTATATCGGCTTAATAATTCAGAGTAGTTTAATTGAAATATACTATGCTGCTAAACCAATATTTTCGAAGACTATTTTTCTGATTTTAGCAACTGTACCAAGACTTACATCGTACAATTTTACACATTCACGAATACTAAATCCTTTTTTAAGCCCTTCAATAACCTTAGAATACTTCGCTAAGAACTTTTCTTTAGATTCAGTTGTTCCCTTGTGTCTTCCACAATGAACTCCATTTGCTTTTGCTTGTTGCATCCCAGAACGTATTCTTGAAATTGTTGTTCTTCTTTCGTTTTTAGCGAATAGCGACAACATATGAAGCATCATTTCTGTTTGGATTCCCATTTCACCTTCTTCATTAAGCGTTTCAGTATTTAAGTCTTGTAAATAGATACTGATATTCAACTGATGAAGCTCTTCAACTAATTTTAATGTTTCAAGTGTATTTCTTCCAAGCCTCGATACTTCAGTAACTAAGATTTTTTGAAATTTACCCACTCTAGCTTCCTCTAATAATTGTTGGATTCCTATGCGTTCCTCATTTTTCTTAGCTCCACTTACTTTTTCAGTAATTGTACTAACTACTTCATAATTGAATCTATCCGCTACTTTTTGCATATCTACAACTTGACGTTGATAATCTTGCTCTTGAGTTGATGTCCTTCCAAAAATTGCTACTTGTGTCATAATTACTAAAATTTGATGTTAAACTTAATTCTACCGTTATAAAAAAAGGCTCTTTGATTTTTAAGGTCATTTTACTGGTTTGTCAACCAATTTTTGAAACTTTTACCGTTACGGTGTATCCACTACCTTTTTTTATATCACTTTTCAAGGATACAAGGAAAAAGGGTCCTACGCCAGTGTTTCTCCCTTTTCCCGATGAAATGTTATTCTCATTCCATGTTACTTATCATTTTGTCTATTTCAATATGATTCCCATAAGATTCAAGCATGAATAACTTCATGGTGTTTAAAAATGATTCTAAACCTATACTACTATTGTACATCATCTTTTCAAGTTGTTTATATAATTTTTTATCCGCATTTTCGTATAAATCACACATACACTCATATCTTGAAATTGTTTCCCTATAAATTATTTGTTCTAATACGCATTCATAATATTCATTTATTTCAAACGATAATGGACCATCATAGCTTTTCATGAATGTGATTGCAGATTTTTCACTTGCAAATAGAAATGTCATCTCTGTATTCCAAAACATATCGTAAAACTCATCATTAGCATCTATTGGAACAAACCCATCCGTGTTGTCATAAGCATTTAACAGTTGAATTTTATCTCTGTCCTTTGGAATCATTAACATCCAACACTCTTCAGTAAACGAACAGCCTTTAATAGTTTCAGTTGTCACCTTATCAAGGTTACAGTTAATTATGTCTCTGTGTTCACTTTTTATTAATTTACATTTTTCAATTATTATCATAATATTTTAATTTACGCTCAATAATTTTTGAGCTGATTTTACATTCACTACAAGACATACCTCTACCCATTAGGGTCGTCACCCTTTTTTTAATTATTAAAAACTGGTTATGAAATTTTAAATCTTGCAGACTTAACTAATTATCTAGTATGCAATTGAATACACTACAAATTTAAGGATAGATTACAGTTAAAAAAAATAGGTTCTAAATTATAGCTATATTTACGCATTGACTTAAAGCCATAATTTTAAAGATATTGAGTAGTATAATTTTAATTTATTAAAATAAACAAAAACCATATTATGGATAAATTCACGCAAAAGGTAATTGATAAGCTAAAATACAATCATATACTATCAAGATTATTAGCTCCCAGCCCTTTGAATAGTCCAGCTCCAAATATTGAAGTACATACTACTATCATGATAATTGCTTTTACTTCTGGATTGCCTTTAGAATATATCATTGAATTAAAATGGGGTGAAATTCTATCTCTGAATAGCAAAAGTCAACCAAAAATACATGAGAAAATAAACATCTCTAGGTACTATGATTTTCCTATTAATCATAAACTTCATAAACGATTATCAAATTGCTATAAAAACCTAAAATCCCCTCCTATAGAATCAAAAATAATTGATGGATATACAAGCTATAGGGATTTTAAATCTATACTTTATGGAATAAGAACACTATTGATTGGTATAGGTGAAAATGCATTAAGAGATATGAATAGTTATAAGATTGATGACAAGTATCTAACTCAAATTATATTTGGCAGAAGAGTTTTTGAAGTTTGTGGCTATACAACCAAAACCAGTAAAAGACTGAAAACTCTTTTTAAATTAAAAACAAATGAGGAGTTATTCAACTTTCTAGGATACAGTTCTCGCTCTGGTATTAAATATAACTTATCAAATATTTCCTTAGATGAAAACAAAAAATATCGATATGAAAATGCAGATTCACATAGTTTTATGGATGATAACAAACATTTTAATATTAAAATAGGAAACTCTAAAGAGCATTATCCTTTTCAACATTTTCAAGTATTTCATGATTTTATATATAAATCTCAATTATATAAATTTCCGATAATCACAAATGGAATAGCTATTCTTCTTCTTTTGAGTTTAACTAATGGAATTAGATTATCACTATTGTTAAAGTTAAAATGGTCTGATTTCTTTTTGATTAATGAAAAAGAATCAACTATGACATTCAAAAAGAAAATTAAATTTGGAGATAGTTGTTTAAATATTAGCGAAGAAATACTAAATAGAGTTCAATCATTTTTTTCGACATCTATGCGCTTTTATGGAATTGATATGGAGAAAAAAAAGGTAATCAACCTAAAAGGATTAACCTATGAAACTCTACCAAACCTTGAATATCCTCTTGTAATATCAAATAAAGGAAATCAATTAACGCAACCAAGCCTTCATCGAGAATTAATAAAAGCCTTACATGAATTAGGGTTTATACATGCTGATAAGTTCACAACAAAGTCTACACTTATTATGTATGGCAGAAGAATCATAGAACTTAAAGGTGACCATAAACCAACTATTAAACACTTAAAAGAACATTTTAATTTTAGAAGCACTCAAGATTTATTCAATTTCCTATATATAGATGAACACAAAGGAGATAAAGGAATAAGAATAAAGGGGTTTGATACAGTATGGGAACATATACTATATGATGTATAAAAATAACTAAGCTGCTTTTGACCATTGCATAACCATAACCTCAGCTAAATATTTTAGAAAGTGTCTAACACTACCGTTTCTAAAATCTATTCTTCTTAGAACATTCTCAATTTGAATTTGTTCTAATTCACTAGTATTCATAATACGGTCAATTAACACCTTATTATCAAATAGATGTAGATATCCGCTTGAATCTGTTATTTCATATTGAACATTATCAATATTTTTTTCTTCAAAAAACTGCTTTAAGTATTGCTGTGTTGTATTCATATCATCATAATTTATATTAACAAGGATATAAGGAAAAGAATTCCCGTACCAGTATTTTTTCATATTCCCGTTATAATGCGGAAAATTTATATTTAACGTAAATCCCCACCATTAGGGGGATTCTATAAGTTTTTTCATTTACCAAGGACTTTTGTCCTTGCTCTACATATTTATTTAGAAAGAACTAAATGAATATTAAAAATGGAATCAATGTGCTTAGCCTCTTCGATGGTATAAGCGTTACGCAATTAGCATTAAAACAATTAAACATACCAGTAATCAATTATTATGCATCTGAAATTGAGAGAAACGCAATAAAAGTAACTCAGCATCATTTCCCAGAGACAATTCAACTTGGTGATGTACGTAACGTGGATGGTACCACTCTACCAACAGTCGGAATTTTAGTTGCGGGTTTCCCTTGCACAGATTTGACCTCTATAAGACAAAACCGTCAAGAATTAAATGGTGAAAAATCTGGATTATTTTTTGAAGTAATCAGAATTCTAAAAGAAGTACAGCCTAAATATTTTTTAATTGAGAATGTTAAAAGTATGAGCCAACATAGTAAAAACGTAATATCGGATTTGTTAGGTGTCGAACCAATTTGCATAAACAGTAATTTACTTTCAGTTCAGAATAGAAGTCGTTTATACTGGACCAATATTCCAAATATTGAATTACCTACTGACCGAAATTTAAAACTTCAAAGTATAATTAATGAGGGCTTTGTAGACCGAATTAAGTCAAATTGTTGTTTGAGCAAAAACGTACCCTACACTAAAAATGGTCTAGTTAGGTATTTAACAAAAAGTATTGGTCAAGTAGTTTTTCATGATAAGGATTTTGCATATGCTACTAAAAATGAAAAGTTGGATATAATTGAACACATGACTACCGATGAAGTAAGAAAACTATTTAGGCTTTTTACAATCAATGAAATTGAAAAACTACAAGTCTTACCAACTGGTTACGTAACTAGTGTGTTAAAGCGTACACCGTCACATTTTGCAATTGGAAAATCTTTTACGGTTCCAGTGATAACAAACCTTCTTAGATATGCGGGTTTTAATTAACATATTATGGATATAAACGACATCAATGATAAAATCAGAATTCAACAATTAAAGTTGAATCAAGCAGATGATACAGACTTACGTAATCAGATTATGACGAGGTTGAAGATTTTACAACTTCAGAAGAATTTAGAAAATATTAAATCACAAATTGAGCAGCTCAAAAAACGATATTGAAAAAATTATAAAAAATTTTGAACACCTATTCGAGGTGTACTTTTTTAGATAAATTTATTTGTAATGATAAGAGGGTTTACATATTATTAAACTAATTTATTTAACACAAGGAGGGGGTATAAAACGGGGTACCCCTACCATATAGGTTTTGTTTAGCAATCAATATGAAACACGTTAAGAAGTACTGTAAACAGACATATTGAGATATAACCTTATAGCTATAGGGTGCTGGATAAGTTATTTATGGAACGGATATTATCTAGTGTATTTTAAACTAATTTATTAAAAAAATACTTCATGTTAACCCTTGACTTTTCGATGATTCAGTGGTATATTTATTAAAATCCATAATATAAAAGTCTGACATTATGAATTGAAATATTACTTTATATAGCTTAACAGCATAAATAAGTTTGTTTTGAAGTACTTGTCAGACGGTACGGATAGACAAACTTTTTTATTTGTTTGATGTCTGTGAACATCAATAAGCTAGTTGTTTATTGATAAATTTAAATAACATATAAAATAAAGTAATATGAAAAAATGTTTAAAATACAACAATTCAAAAATTGTAAAACACCTAAAGTTTCAAATTCATATGATGTAAATTACGTATTGAACATCATAAAAAATGGTAATGAAAAATTAAAATTAATTCAAGCTGCTAGAGCTTTTGATAAATCTAGTACTGATTATAATAAGATAAAAACTGAATTACTTCCCACCTTCAGATTTAATTTCAATTTCAAAGAATCAGCTAATAATAACAATATAACATCATCAAATGGTCTGATATATATTGATGTTGATAATATCGCTGATATTCCAAATAATCAAATTATATATGCTAAATGGAAGTCGTTATCTACAAGCGGTTATGGAATATTAGTTAAAACTAATAATGTTACCTACCAAAATTTTAATGATACATATAATGCAATTGGTAAATGTTTAGGAATTGATGTTGATATTAATGCAGCTAAAGCAACTCAACAAACAGTATTAAGTTATGACCCAGAATTATATTTTAATCCTAATTCAATTACTTATACTGCTGAAAATATTTCTTATTCTGATGATATTAAAAAGGTGCCATCCGCCCACATACTTAAAAAAGGAGAGGAAGGTATGTTAGGGGATGGCACCTTTTCTGAGTACAATAATAAATTAAGATTTAATAATATATCTGATTACTTTATTAATAGTAATGATAGCTATATAATGTTTGAAGATAAAATAAATATTTGTGAACCGTACCTACCAGCAATAATAACGGAGGGTAATAGAAATAGTGCTATGTTTTATCATTTAAGCCAAATTAAAATGTTAAATCATCATGTAAATTATAAAACACTAAAGACATTATCTGAAAGTATTAATAAAAGAATGTTTCCTAGATTACCTAATAAAGAAGTTCATACAATAATTAATAATGTTCTAAAAGGTTTCGAGAATGGCTCACTAAAGTTGATATTAAATAAGGAACGTAAATTCTTATTTAATCCTAATGTTAAATTAACATTCAAAGAGAAAATGAATATTGTAAATAAGGAAAATGCTCGTTTAAAAGTTGGTAGTACCAAACAGAAAATTTATGATATCATAGAAGATTGGGATTTTGAAGTAAATAAGAAGATAACACAAGGTAAAATTGAAAAAATATCTGGTATATCAAAACGTACCATAATACGTTATTGGAGTGATTTCAAAGAATATGTAGCTGAACTTAATTTAGCATATAAGCAAAGTAACAAGAAGTAACTTTAATATTATTTGACTATAAGAAATGATGCATTTAAGCGTTTAAATATCAGAAATGGCAATACATATCCAATGATACAAAATAACATATCTAAGGGGTCGTATGTGCCTTTAAATAGTCCCAGGTATTGCATAAATTCAACACCGATGCTTAATGCAAATGGTAATAACAACCATGTTATGTTTTTATCATTAAGTATCAAGAATACTGAGGTGAATGCATACGTCCATAAGCCATCTGGTAATGAGAAATAAATCCAATTAGGTAAGTAATACTTAATTGGATTTATTGTCTCTCTAAGGCTGTCTATATGGCTTGAAAAGCCTATAAAATCGAGCCATTTGAACATTATTAGTGTATTGC
>Ga0209395_1002891_pt1 | contig 21883 bp, 16 predicted proteins | sample GOMGulsemesocosm_3_FD_184635 | JGI IMG/M metagenome (GOLD analysis project Ga0209395, IMG submission 184635) | Methane-oxidizing microbial communities from mesocosms in the Gulf of Mexico - GOM9D Gulf of Mexico (SPAdes) (version 2) | ecosystem: Environmental > Aquatic > Marine > Cold seeps... | reverse complement strand
GCTCTCATCAACTGGCAAGTCAATTAAACTATCCCCAACATCATATTTTTCATCTTGTTCGACATTTTCAGAAAATTCATCTTCGCTGCGGGTTTCAGCAATAAGTGCATCTATGTCTAAATCATCACTAACTTCATTACTTTCAAGTACTTCAGGCTCTGATTCAGCCTCACTTTCTTTAGCCATGATATCGCTAAAATCTGCGGTAAGAAATGGTGTTACATATTCAGCAGTAAATTCAGCTATTTTAGCTTCGTTTTCAGCTATTTCTTCTTCTATTTTTAACTCTTCTGCACTTAACGTACTAGCATTTTCAGCTGTCTGAACATTATCACTTTGTTCGTCTTCTCCTACATCAGAGTTCGGTTCACTCTCTGTCGTATTTTGAGGAGTTGGTGCATTAGTCGACATCGATTCAAGTAACGCATCAATATCGTCTGGGTCGGTGACATCTGCTGCTGGTGCTGACTTCTCTGCTGAATCATTTATCGAGTCAAGCAATGCATCAATATCATCGGGGTCGGTGACATCTGCTGCTGGTGCTGGCTTCTTTGCTGAATCATTTACCGAGTCAAGCAATGCATCAATATCATCGGGATCGGTAACATCTGCTGCTGGTGCTGGCTTCTCTGCTGCATCATTTACCGAGTCAAGCAATGCATCAATATCATCGGGATCGGTAACATCTGGTGCTGGCTTCTCTGCTGCATCATTTACCGAGTCAAGCAATGCATCAATATCATCGGGGTCGGTAACATCTGCTGCTGGCTTCTCTGCTGAATCATTTACCGAGTCAAGCAGTGCATCGATATCATCGGGGTCGGTGACATCTGCTGCTGGCTCTGGCTTCTCTGCTGAATCATTTACCGAGTCAAGCAATGCATCAATATCATCGGGGTCGGTAACACCTGCTGCTGGTGCTGGCTTCTCTGCTGAATCATTTACCGAGTCAAGCAGTGCATCAATATCATCGGGGTCGGTAACATCTGCTGCTGGAGCTGGCTTCTCAGCTGAATCATTTACCGAGTCAAGCAGTGCATCGATATCATCGGGGTCGGTAACATCTGCTGCTGGAGCTGGCTTCTCTGCTGTATCATTTACCGAGTCAAGCAGTGCATCAATATCATCGGGGTCGGTGACATCTGCTGCAGGAGCTTCTTCTTGAATAGGCTCTTTAACATCGAGATCTTCATCATCAAGGTCGTCTAATCCACCAAGTAGATCGTTTAAGTCATCTTGACTTAACTCGCCTCCTTCCAGCTCTTCACCCTCAGCTTCCTTATTCTCTGCATCATCACCTAACCCTGATAATAAAGAATCTAAGTCACCTTGATCTAGTTCACCATCCTCAAGTACATTACTGTCACTCTCATCATCTAAAAGTATGTCTTCAAGTGCATCATCGTCATCTAAGTGAATAGAATCATCACTATCAGGTAAATCTATAGACAGGTCATCATCAAGTCCAAGTTCGTCGTCCAAGTTCAATTCAGCATCAAGTGACAAGTCAAGTTCATCATCAAGTGACAAATCAAGCTCATCGTCAAGAGACAAATCAAGCTCATCGTCTAAACTCAATTCTTCATCAAGAGAAAGTTCGTCAGCTACCTTTTCCTTTTTAGCTGCTGTGGTTTGTTTTTTAGTGTCTAATTCATTGAAAAAAACTTCATCCGAAGCCTGCTTGCGGCGTTTAAACAAAAATGCCAATAAGCTAAGTATTAGGATTGCCGGCATTGTACCCATGAAAATTTTAAACCATAAGCTTGAGGTAATATCCTGCTCTGCAAGTGCTGCCTGTTGGCGTTCTAATAAAAGTTCTTTCTCTCTCGCTTCAGCTTTAGCTAATAAGGCTTGCTGCAACTTGATCATATCGTCCATTTGTAACTTGATCTCTTTGCCTTTCGCTACCTCATTTTGCATGATACCAAGTTTGTCATTGAAAGAAGTAAGTCGTTGACGTAAGTCATCATTTTCTTTTAAAATCGCTTGTAAACCATTGATTGAATCAGAAATATCACTTTGAATTATTTCTAATCGCTTTTGCTGCTGGCCATCAATTTTTTGTAACTGGTCATTAATTTCGGTTTTTACTGTATCTAGATCTTTTTTATTAACGATTGGTACAGAGACTACTGTCTTTTTAATGACTTTAGGTTGTACTTTTTCCCACGCCTTCCTGTCTTTTTCAGACTTTATTTTCGCGCTATTAGTATTGACAGCCATCATATTATTAAAAGAAGGGATCTTTAAATATTGACCTTCAACTAGATGATTTATATTACTATCAACAAACGCCTGTGGGTTATTTTGGTATAGCGACTGCATCACTTGATAAACAGTCAATCGAGCATCAGGGCGGATCCGAGTGGCTATGTTCCACAAAGTATCTTTAGAGGTAATTGGACCATATCGGTCATACGGGAAAACATCACTACTTTTAGGCCCCCGCATGCGAATGCCGCGTTCTTCTTCAGCACTGACAGGGAAGTGAGCAGTGAGTATGCCAATAATAATTACCTGCCATAGGCACAGGCGTATTAATTTTTGCATGGAGACATTCCTAATTTGACTAATAAAACTTATTTAAAAATATTGGCACTACTTTCGTATGTGGGTGCCAAAAAAATACCGCATTGCTTTATTTTGTGAGATAAAGCTTATAAAAAAGATAAAATGCAATCTTTATTCCAAAAAAGCATTAACTAACAAGATAATAGCAAATTGATTCAATAAGTCTTCTATTTTTGTAACTCTTAGGTAAATCAATACTGGGATTTTAAACCTTAGGTATATATAGATACTTTATACGCTAACTTTGCCTACCGTATTATCCAAAACAACCAAATATTGAAGTGAGTGATACAGAGCACAAATTAACTTGCATGATAAACACAAAAAGACCCGTTAATAACGGTATTACTACAGCTATTAACGGGTCTTTTAAATGAGTAAATCTATGACTACATTATTTAATCAACGCTAGTTTTACATTTGTGAGTAAACTAGCTTAAATGGTCTTTAACTAATAGCTCTGCGATTTGCACACTATTGGTTGCTGCACCTTTACGTACATTGTCGGCAACAATCCACATATTTATGCCACAGTTATGACTGATATCTTCACGAATTCGGCCCACGTACGTTTCGTCTTTTCCGCTAGCATCACCTATTTGAGTAGGGAAGTCTTCATCATTACGACAAACAACCACACCAGGTGCTTTTTCTAATAAGTCTTTAACTTCTTCAGCTGAGATAGGTGAATTAGTTTCAATATGTAATGCTTCACCGTGACCAAAAAAGACAGGAACACGAACGGCCGTAGGATTAACAAGAACGTTTTCATCGCCTAAAATCTTTTTAGTTTCCCAAACCATTTTCATTTCTTCTTTGGTATAACCATTTTCTAAGAAAACATCGATTTGTGGGATAACATTAAAAGCGATTTGACGAGAGAAGTTTTTATTCTCTACTGGCTTACCACTTAATAGTGCAGCTGTCTGTTTCGCTAGTTCGTCCATCGCTTCTTTACCACCACCAGATACTGACTGGTAAGTGCTCACATTAACACGGCTAATACCCACTGCATCATAAATAGGCTTTAACGCCACCATCATTTGGATAGTTGAACAGTTTGGGTTAGCGATAATATTACGATTACGATAATCAGCGAGTGCTTCAGGGTTTACTTCTGGCACAATAAGCGGGATATCAGCGTCATAACGAAACTCTGAAGTATTATCAATGACGACACAGCCTGCTTCACCGGCAATCGGTGCAAATTTAGCAGAAATATTACCGCCAGCTGAAAAGAAACCAATTTGTGCTTGGCTCCAATCAAAATGGTCTGCATCAAGTACTTCAATACTTTCGCCGTTAAATTCAATAATCTCACCAGCAGAGCGAGCACTTGCTAATGGATAGAGTTTGTTAATAGGAAAATTTCTTTCTTCTAAAATTTCCATTATTGTTTTGCCAACTAATCCTGTTGCGCCAAGTATGCATACATCAAATTTCTGTGCCATGATCCTCTCTCTTATAGTTGGACTATTTACTAAAGCCTAAGCGATGTGGCACATCACTCATGGCGTTGGGTGACAAGGTAACAGTAACAGCAGAAAATTCCCTGCGAACGGGGTAATTCTTCCGTAAACTGTCAAACCCTTGTACGAATAATTGTTGACGAAATATTGCATCGTCTCGTCTGACATCGTAAACCATTTTCACTAACTGGTTTAGTAGTATTTGATTAAAATCGTGATCAATTTCAATTGCAGGGATACTTGCCGACGGTAAAAAATTTTTAAGTTTATATTTTGCTTCAACATTTAACTGCTTACATAATGCCTTATAGAGCATTTCACTACCACGTGCTTTTCCTTCTAAGCTATAACCAGCAATGTGTGCAGTGGCTATTTCAGTATAAGGAATCAACGCTTCAAGAACTTCAGGCTCACCTTGCCAAACATCGAGTACAACTTTTAAACCATGGCCTGATTTTTTAAGTGCTAATAAAGCATGATTATCAATAACATCACCACGACAAGCACTGATCAAGATCTGGTCTTCACGTAATTTTGCCAAGTTCTCTGAATTTAACAATTTGTATGTTGGGTGTTCTCCACCCTCAATCTTAGGTACATGTAATGAAATTACATCACACGCTAGAGCCTCATCCAGTGATACGTAGTCCCTACTATCAATTTCAGCGGTTCTTTTAGCCAGATCTTTTCTTTCAGCAAGTAGCGGATCGCATATTTTATGTTTAATGCCTAAAGCGGTTAACTTTTCACTTAAACGTGAACCGGTATTGCCACCACCCACTATTCCCACAGTTAATGATGATAAGTTAAGTAGGTAGCGCTCAGCCAAAACGACTAAGGCACTTAATACATACTCAGCTACTGAAATAGCATTACACCCTGGCGCCGAATGAAAGGTAATATTTCGCTTAGCTAAGTAGCTCTGATCGATATGATCCATACCAATAGTAGCGCTGCCCACAAAAGAAAGTTTGTCATTCAGATGAAGTAGCTTTTCATTTACTTGGGTAATTGAACGTACTAAAAGCACGTCAGCATCAGCCACTTGCTCAGCTGTTAAGCTACGACCTGAAAATGGGATCAATTCACCCAGTTCGGCGGCACTGTCGATACCACAATGTAAATGACAAAGCTCACTAAAGAATTCTTTGGCAAAGGGCATGTTTTCATCAAAATATATTTTCATTGCATTTAACTAACTGATTAAGAACTTTAATATTGCTAATTATACGCTTATTTAATAACTAAGCGCTAGAAGAAGCATGTTAGCCCTATTATCTAAAATTAATTATAAAAAAACCATGTTAAGAAATTACTTAACATGGTTTTAGTTTTATTTAATAGGAGCTGAGCTCCAAGTAAATTATCTTATTTATATTTTTTCATCACTAATGTGGCATTAGTGCCACCAAAGCCGAAGCTGTTAGACATTATAAGGTCTAACTCTACATCACGCTTCTCAGTAACAATATCCAAGCCTTGTGCTTTTTCATCTAAGTTATCAACGTTAATTGATGGAGCAACAAAGCTGTTTTCCATCATCAAAATTGAATAAATTGCTTCATGAACACCAGCTGCACCAAGTGCATGGCCTGTCATTGCTTTAGTTGCACTAATTGCAGGCGAGTCTTCACCAAACAACTCTTGAATTGCACCTAACTCTTTAACGTCGCCAACCGGTGTAGAAGTACCATGGGTATTTAAGTAATCAACTTTACCTTCAACACCTTGCATAGCTTGTTGCATACAACGTACTGCGCCTTCTCCACTTGGAGCCACCATGTCATAACCATCTGAAGTTGCGCCATAACCAACAAGTTCAGCATAAATATGTGCGCCACGTGCCAGTGCATGTTCAAGCTCTTCAACAACAACCATACCGCCGCCGCCAGAAATAACAAAACCGTCACGGTCAGCATCATATGTACGAGAAGCTAGTTCAGGCGTATCATTACGACCCGCTGATAATGCACCCATGCCATCAAACATCATAGCTAATGACCAATGAACTTCTTCACCACCACCAGCAAAAACGATATCTTGTTTACCTAATTGGATTAGTTCCATTGCATTACCAATACAATGTGCACTTGTTGCACAAGCAGAGCTGATTGAGTAGTTAACACCTTTAATTTTAAACGGTGTTGCTAAACAAGCTGATACTGTACTACCCATAGTTTTAGGTACTGCATAAGGGCCAACACGGCGGATACCACGATTACGTAGCGTATCTGTTGAGGAAACAATGTTCTCTGATGATGCGCCACCTGAGCCTGCAACGATACCAGTGCGAACATTTGAGATTTGCTCTTCTGTTAATTTTGCATCTTTAACGGCTTGGTCCATAGCAACAAATGCGTAACCAGCAGCATCCCCCATAAAACGGATGGCTTTACGATCAATATGCTCTTTAGTTTCAAGGGTAGGTTTCCCCCAAACTTGGCTACGTAAACCTTGCTCTGCAAAACTTTCAGAATGAGAAATACCTGATTTACCGGCTTTTAATGAAGCCAATACTTCTTCAGCGTTATTACCAATACTTGAGACAATACCTAAGCCTGTTATTACGACACGTTTCATTTAACTAACCATCTATAATTATAAAATTTTGCGCTATTATACTCGTAATAGCCGTTGAACTGGTAGTACTAGTTGTTTACCACAACATAAACCAGCGTACACTTGTACACTATAATATGATATCCATTCTAATATATCTATGACATTTTAACTTATCTATCGTTATTTTCTGATCGATATCAATATTTCGGGTAAAATAAATCCCGAAATTTCAACTTAGTTAATACTAACTCTGTCACTTTAGCAAAAGAATTTTTTATGAAAAAACCAAATAAAACAAACAAAAGCAATAAATTATCCTGCAAAAAAAATGCTTCACTCTTTTGCAACCATTTTGATGATGTTTCTTTTGAGAGTGAGGCTACTCTTCTGCAAAATGATTTTGTATTTATTCATAAAAACAACATAAAACAGCGTTTACAAGATGCTAAGAAAGTTTTTACTATTGCTGAAACCAGCTTTGGAGCGGGCTTAAATTTTTTATTGACCTTACAAGCGTACCAAATTGCTCAACAAGATTCACCAACACCACTTGTTCCTTTGCATTTCATTAGTACTGAAGAGTATCCTTTATCCAAAGACCAGCTTGTTCAATCTTTATCTATATTGCCCCAGCTAAAAACTTTTGCTGAAGGGCTTGCTACAGATTACCCCAAATGCCCTGAGAATGAGTTTGAAACAACATTTCTTAATGGCCAAGTACGCTTAACGCTCATATTTAATAATGCAGCTCAAAGTTACACTGCCATGAAGTGTTCAAAGCACGGTTTAGTTGATGCCTGGTTTCTAGATAGTTTTGCTACGGAAAAAATTTCCGACAAATGCAGTGAACAATTATTTGCCCAAATCAGCCGACTTTCAAAAGAGCAAACAACCCTAACAGCCTCAACCAATGATAGCCTTGTTAAAAGACAACTGCATGACGTAGGTTTTCGCCTAGAAAAAATGGAGGGTGAAGGTAAGGAGGAGAGCATGATTGCTGCTGTGATGCAGAGTAACCCTATAACAACCAAAGGTTATCAATTAAAACCTCGTATAAGAAAACCCCAGCATGTCAGTATTATTGGAGGTGGGATAGCTTCAGCTTGCACAGCTTTAGCACTTACAAAACAAGGTATACAAGTTACCTTATATTGTAAGGACACTTCCCTCGCCCAAGGAGGATCCAGTAATGCCATCGGTGCCTTATATCCTTTATTACATCAACAAAAGGATGATATAAGTGCATTTTACCAACAAGCTTTCTGGCGGGCTAAAGCACTGTATACAGAGATATCTGAGCAAGGTTTATCTTTTGAACACCAATGGTGTGGTTTATTAGAAGTCTCCTATAAAGAGGCACTCGTTAATAGACAGAAGGCATTTGAACAGCTAAATACTTGGCCTAAAGATCTTATTCATGGCGTAGATGCCAATCAAGCCAGCAAGTTTGCAAATATAGCATTGCCTTATGGCGGCCTTTTTATGCCAAATGCTGGCTGGGTATCGCCGCCAGACTTAGTTAAGCAACTATTTAATGCCGCTGAAAAAAATAATCGTTTGAAAATCATCACTGATACTCATATCACCAAAATACAACAAATAGCTCATACGTCCTCAGGCGATAAAAAACCTTTAGCTGGCGGGGATGTATCATGGCGCTTATCAAGTACTCAAGGAGAATTTGATGCGAGTGTTCTAGTGATTTGTGGCGGCGCTGACTCGATAGAGATTGAACAGTTAAAGGCATTACCGCTCACAGCAACTCGTGGCCAAGTAACAAGTATGGCAAGTAATGAAAAAATAAAAAAGCTCTCTACTGTGCTGTGCCATAAAGGCTACTTAACCCCACAAAGTAAAGGTATACATTGCATTGGCGCTACCTTTCAGAAAAATGATACTAATATCACAACAAATAAAATTGATGATAGCTATAACCTATCTACATTAAATAAGTGCCTACCAGAGTTATCCAAAGATATTGCTTGGCAAGAAAAGGACATATCGTCAAGTAAAGCTAGGCTGCGTTGTATGTCACAAGACCACTTGCCTTTAGTCGGCGCGGTACCCAATATTAGTGAACATATTAAAGCTTATCCCCACCTAGCCAAAGATAAAAACTGGAAATATGATCAACCAGCCCCGTGTATCGATAACCTTTATGTACTACTTGGGCTAGGTGCGCGAGGGTTATGCTCTGCGCCATTGGCTGCTGATATTTTAGCAGCTGAATTATGTAATACTCCTTACCCTATTGATAATCAGATGTTATTTAATTTGAGTCCAAATCGTTTTATCATCAGAGATATCATTAAAAGAAAAATTCCGAGTTAAAGATGGTCTATGCTGTAACTAAGACCTTATCGCTTATAAAAGCATGCTATCAACATGAGTTCAGCAATGCCTATCGCCAATTTTAGCAAAACTTATCGACTGGTTTTTCTCGTACTGTCCATCACCTTATACTGTCATTTAAGTTGGGGTAATGAAGTGGTAAGCCCTAATAAAAGTATCACCTCAAGAGTCAGTATTTTACTGGTTAATCCATCCATTGAAAATGATCCTTTTTGGCATAAAATTGAGCTGATAACTAAACATGCCGCCCATGAATTCAACATAGATTTAACCGTTATTCACGGGCATGGCACAAGATTTTTTCAATTAGAAGAATTAAAGAAATACTTCAAAGAAAACCCCACACCTAAATACGTTGTGTTAGTAAACTACCCTGGGCATGCAAAGCTCACCATGGACTTCTTAGCAGGACATAAAGTTAAGATTATCACCTTAGAGCAAACCATCACCGATGATGAAAAGACCGATATAGGTGCTCCAGGAGAAAAATATAAAAATTGGCTGGGTGAAGTGTACTTCGACAATAAAATTGCTGGCTATAAATTAGCCCAATCCTTAATCAATAGAGCTACTCTGACACAAAAGACCGCTGTTGTTGCAGGAATTTCTGGGCACTATGGATCCGAGTCAAATTTAAGGAGTGATGGCCTTCGTTTAGCTATTGAAGAGAATACCGCGCAATTAACTCAAATTGTAAATGCTGGTTGGTCTTTTGAAGATGCCTATAATAAAACACGGAAATTATTGAGACGTTATCCTAGCATTAATGTTATTTGGTGTGCCTCTGATCATATGGCGTTAGGTGTAATCAAGGCGATTAAAGAAATGAATAAAAAAGTCGGGGTTGATATTTTAGTGGGTGGCTTCGATTGGACATCTAAGGGAATTAATAGTGTCAACAGTGAAGAGTTAACTGCAAGTATTGGCGGACATTTTTTAATGGGGGCTATTGCTGTCATGGCAGTAGCCAATGAAGAGCAAAGTAAAAAACATGAGTTCTTTTCCAGTGTATTACACAATAGCTTTGAGCTTGCTATTATTGACCAACAAAATATCCGACACTATTTTCAAATACTACAAAGTGAAAATCTTGCCGATATTAGCTTCACTAAATTTGAACAACTATATAGCTCCAGACAAAGCTTATCTTCGATTGAATTATTGAAAGTACTGGAAAAATCGACTAAAAACTTCAGCAAACCCAGAAGCTAAACACTAAAGCTAAGTTATAAAACTTGCTAATAATTCAGACCATAAAATACCGCCTACACCTTAGCTAGCTTTGGGTAATCTTTTGCGACGTCGCTTAATATTTTTCACTGTTTACTACGGGTTCAAGTAAATAAACTACCGTATTACACGTTGTTGTAATTCTAGCCAAAAATTCGTCACTATAGCGTAATCTTGCGGTGACAATTCAACTTTTGCTTGTGCAACCTTTGCAGTTATCCCCTCGAGCAATAACGCTGAAATCACTTGGCTTTCATCACCATAATCAGTTGCAACAAGTGATATAAAACCACGTAAATAACTACCTGCGAACAAGGTATCACTATCAGCGTCTAATTCGAATAAAGCATCTAGATATTGATAGAAGTCAGCGACGGTAGCGAGTGTTTTTGTTGAAATATTAGAACTTTTTGTTTCAGAGGTCATAAGAATCACTTTAAAATTTTTATTAAACGTATCAAGTTAATGAGGACTAGCAAGTGGGTAAAGCACTTGGTCTTTATAACCTGTAATTATGGGCATAAATCCAGATAATGTTTGATCGAGTTCACCATCACCGGTATCACTTATTAAGGGCTTGTTTGCCAAGCCAGCAAGTTTAGCTTTAGTCGCTAAAATTAGAATATTTTCGCTGCCTCCTGGTTGAGCTAAGATAGAACGGATCACACGAGGGCTTAACTGTTGATTGCCGCGGCCAAAGACATGACCTTGCCCACCGATTAAGGTAATAACAAGTTTGCTTATGCCCTGGTATTGTGTAATTGCTTTATACAGTTGTTCCTCTGTTGCATCAGAGAGAATAAGTGACTGACCACTAACAATATCAACACCTAACAAAGTATTATCTAGCGGTAATTCAGCCATAAGAAAAGCCGTCGTTGAGCCAGAGCCGATGATAAACTGTCTATCATCATAATCATTCATTTCTTCTATGATGTTAGCGGCAATATCTTGCAATACCAATTCATCACTTTCTTTTCCGCCAGACTTAACCGCTTGCACATAGCGCAATTCACTCGGTATTTGCATCTCACTATAACGCTTGGCTTTTACGATGCCTTGTCTAAATAAACTTTCGTCTATATCCATTACATCACCCGTTGTTAAAGTAACAAGCTCTTTGGTAACCATCAGCTCGATAATACGACCCGCTGCTTTAGGCGTAATAGCATAAACACCCGAATGAATTTTACAGCCTGCTGGAATACCTAATACCGGTACTGGCTGATAATCATCTTCACTGGCAACCACATTCGCTATATCTCGGGCTGTACCATCACCACCAGCAAATAAGATAATATCAACACCATGGGCTAATAAAGCTTGTGCCGTTAGCTGACTATCATCGCTTTGAGTTTGCTCATGCTTAGTTTGGTAAAGTACTTCAACAGTAAAGCCCAAATCACGGGCACATTGCTCACCCATTTGATCATTAGCGGTATAAATAACAATATCGTCTTGATAAGGCAATAAGACTTCCAGCGCTAATTTCGCCCTATTGTTTGCTTGAGGTTTAGCACCTAATGCTAAAGCGTGCATCGCCATGCCATCACTACCTTTGAGTGCTACGCTACCACCTATACCAGCAATAGGGTTAATAATGAACCCTAGCTTAAATGGTTTCATATGTTTGTTCCTTATTTTTAGCTACGACACTGCATTTGGCATCATAAGAAAATTGCTCTGCGGTTAAAGGTGAGTCTGTATTATAAAATTTCATAAGTGCTGCAATAAACTCTTGTGCTCGAGGAGGAAATCCTTGTTCGAGGTAAACTAATACTTGTTGATAGACCTTATTTTTAAAGCCATCGTTGTCACCTTGATAACCATTTAAGTTATCTGCAGAGGTGTGATATTTCTTTTGGGCAGCAACATTAAATGCCCACTCAATCGCTTGGGGAATGACTTCGACTTGCTCAAACCTTCTTTGTTGCTTTTCATTACGACCATCAGGAATGTACCAGTAACCAAAATCTTCTATCAAGCGCCTTTTCTCTCCGGCTTGACACCAGTGAGCTATTTCATGAAAAGCACTAGCATAATAACCATGGGCGAAAATAATTTGATGATAAGCACAGTTTTCATTGGCTGGTGAATACAGGGGTTCATCACCCCCTTTAATTAAACGGGTATTAAATTGCGCAAAAAATACTTGCTCAAACAGGGCGATAAGATCTTGGTAATTATGCTGCATAAGCAAAACGAGGTACTGAGGTTAATAATGCGCTATTGTAACGAAAAATGACGATTGTTACATCGCCATTTTTATTTTAGTGTTCGTTTAGCTTTGCCTAACTTCTGAGCGTTAAGTATTGAGGGTTAGCGCTAAACATCATCTTCAATCTTATCTTTGCCTGTAGTACGCTCTACACTCTCAAGTTTGTGATGGATGGCTGTTTTAATCATCATATAGCCACTGATCGGTGCCGTTAAGAATAAAAATAGTGAGATGAGTATTTCTTTTACACTCAATCCTGCTTGTGTGGTGCTAAAAAATAGCATAGCAGCGATTAACAACAACGCCATGCCTAATGTTGTCGCTTTAGTTGGTCCATGAAGTCGCATAAAAAAATCAGGCATTTTCACTAAACCTATCGAGCCCACTAATATAAAGCAGCCAGCAATTAATAATAATATTGAAATAATCCATTCAATCATGTGTTAAGTTCCTATTCGACTTGTTATTCAATTATATCGCCACGTAGCAGGTATTTACATACCGCTACTGTACTGACAAAACCTAACATAGCGATGAGTAGTGCCGCTTCAAAGTACAATGATGTGCCCATGGTCATGCCATATAAAATAATCAGTGCAATAGTATTGATATACATGGTATCAAGCGCTAGTATCCTGTCGGGCAGAGAAGGTCCAATCAATAAACGCCATACATTTAATAATAAAGACACACCGATCATGGCAAACACAATCAAAATCACAGTTTCTAGCATTGAAATATCTCCTTAAGAGGTGCTTCATATCGTTGTTTAATCGTGCTTATTAAGGCTTGTTCATCTTCAAGATTTAGCACGTGTATCAGTAAAAATCGTTCCTCTGGCTCTTCACCCTCTATCAAACATTCTGTCCAAGGATACACTTCTGCACTGACTGTTCCTGGTGTTAATGACACAGTACTGGCTAAAATAGTAATTGGCATGGTGTGTGTTAAATCTAACGGTACCTTAACAAAGCCAGGGGATAATTTTTTATTTGGCCCTAAGATCAAAATAGCCACCTGAACATTAGCAGTAATTATGTCATATAAAACCAACATTAAATGACGAAATGCCAAACCAGGCTTGAGTATTAATGGTTGTTTGGTTCTAAATAGACTAGTCGCCAATGGAATAACTATTGCTAAAATAATAGCCAGTATAATATGCCCTGCTGATATGCTGTTATTCAATAATAACCAGACAATGAATAATAATAGGCTGCGATAAGGCGTAGGTAGCCACTTAAACTTTGCTTCTAATCGCATTACTGGCCTCCTGAAAGGATAAGATTAATGTTGTTATTAAAGTCATGTAATTGAGTTGCTGCTCCAATGGCGTATTCACTTAATGGCCCCGCAAAAATACTCATTAATGGCGCAGCAGATATAAGAATGAACAATGCCGCAAACTCTGCAGGATGAACACGTTTTGGCTCCGTACTTTGTCTTACTGGCTCTTCTTTGACTGCGTCTTGATGATGCCAAAAAAGCGTACTCCCAGCTTTAGCTACAGCAAGTAATATAGCTAAGCTTGCCAGTAAATAAAGTGGCCAAAAAACAAAAGTATATTCAGCATTTATGGTTGCCTTAAGCAGCCATACTTTACCAATGAAGCCAGACAATGGCGGCATGCCGACCACTGCAACACCAGCTACCATAAAGCAAATACCTAATAAGATTGGCTGAAGGATAGGAGGACCTGCCGTTATCGCATCTGCAACATCACCACGTTGTCGACCAATTAGATCAGCTAATAAAAATAGAGCAGCCGTAGCCAACGTTGAGTGAACTAAGTAGTAAATAGCTGCAGCATTAGCATCAATAGTCTGTACAGCAATGAGTGCAACTAAAGTACCCACAGATACAATCACTAAATTAGCCGTTAATTTTCTCAAGTCTTTACTTGCTAAAACACCGACAGCGCCCATTGCAATGGTTGCAAGTGCTAACCACCATAACCATGTTTGCGCCATATGACTTAACTCACCTGCTTCGTCACCAAAAATGAGTGTATAAACACGCATCATTGAGTAAACCCCCACTTTTGTCATAATGGCAAATAATGCCGCGACGACTGGCAAAGCGCTTGCGTAAGTATTCGGCAGCCATAGATGTAAAGGTAATAAAGCCCCTTTTAACGCAAAAACAACCAGTAACAGTAAACCGCCTATCTTAGCGAGATGAACATCATCCCCTTCTAGCTGTGATACTTGCTGAGCCATGTCAGCCATATTTAGGGTGCCTAATACACCATATAAAATGCCTAATGCAATCAAAAATACAGCAGAGCCTACAAGATTCATAATCACATACTGTAAAGCCGCACGAGTATTTTTTTTATCTCCGCCATGCATCAGTAATGAATAGGAAGCGATGAGCAATACTTCGAAGAAAACAAATAAGTTAAAAGCATCACCCGTTAAAAAAGCACCGTTTACACCTAAAATTAAAAAGTGTACTAAGGGATGAAAAAAGCTACCCTTTTCATCCTCTCCAGCACTTGCATATAAGGTAATCACAAGGCCAAGTAAGGTGGTTAAGCAAACTAATAATGTTGATAACGGATCTGCAACTAAAACGATACCAAAAGGCGCACTCCAATCACCAATGGCATAAACTTGAGTGCCGCTGGTTTGAACTTTCAGTAATAGCGCTAATGAAACGAAAAAACTAATAGTACTAAATACAACAGAACCAAATCGTCTAATAGTTTTACTTTTCCCGAACGGTCGCATAAATAAAAGCACACCGGCCAACATAGGTAATAAAATGGGTAAAAAGCTCAAATGCTGGATCATACTTTACCCTTTTTGTTATCATTTTTTTTATCTGGAAGCTGACCATCTACATGGTCAGTACCTAAATCTGCTCGGCCTCTAATAGCTAAAATAACCACAAAAGCTGTCATCGCAAACCCAATAACAATCGCGGTTAGCACAAAAGCTTGTGGCAATGGATCAGCATATTCTGAACTGTAGCCAAGTACAGCCGCTTTGTTAAGGGTGAGTCTTCCAGAAGAGAATAAGAATAAGTTAACCGCATACGAAAACATCGTTAGCCCTAATACCACAGGGAAAGTTCTCGAACGTAATATTAAAAACACACCACAAGATACTAAAAGCCCTACGCAGGCTGCGTAAAGTATTTCCATTAAATATTTACCTCTTTACTAGGAGCATTAGCCGGCTTAGTCGCAGTTAATTGACCAAGACTTGCCAATATCATTAAGGTAGAGCCGACAACAGTAATATAAACACCTAAATCAAATACCAGAGCACTAGCGAGTTCAATTTCACCAATAAAAGGAATATCAAAGTAATCAAACCAAGTTGTCATAAATGGTCTATCAAAGAACCAGCTACCAACCCCAGGCAATAATGCTATAGCAATACCTGAAGCGATTATCTTACGGTAATTTATAGTCAAGCGTTCAGCAATCCAGTTTGAGCCATGCGCTATATATTGCAAAATAAAAGCAACCGCAGTGACTAGCCCGGCAATAAATCCGCCGCCTGGTAGGTTATGTCCTCGTAAGAAAATATAAAACGATACCAGTAACGCCAAAGGCAATAATGATTGGGATATACTGGCTAATAACACAGGGTAACGCTCTTTTGCCCATGGTCGCCCTTCACTATCACTGGTAGGAATAAATAACGGCAAGTTAACTAATACTTTGTAAATACCTAACGCGGCGATGCCCAATACACAAATTTCACCTAAGGTATCAAAACCACGAAAATCAACCAAAATAACATTAACAACGTTAGTGCCTCCGCCACCTGATTTAGCGTTTGCTAAGAAAAAGTCTGAGATAGACTCCAGTGGACGCGTAATTAATGCATAACAAATACTCGCAACAACTACACCTAATGCAGCAGATATACCTAAATCACGAAGCACACGTGTCGAGCTAGACTCTTTTGGAGAATGCTGTGGTAAAAAGAACAGTGCCAGCATTAATAAAATAACAGTGACTACTTCAACAGTTAACTGTGTTAGCGCTAAGTCGGGAGCTGAAAGTCGAGTAAATGCAACAGACACCATCAAGCCAACTACCGAGAGCATCAATAATGAAACCACGCGTGCGCGGTACCAAATTACAGTACTAATAGCACCAACCATCAATAACCCTGCGCCCATAGCATTATGAACATCAATTGGCGTAGCTTGTTTCTCCCCACTTAATTGGCTCATTTCAAATAATGGCCAACCAGCAAAAAGTAGTACCAGCAAGAACATAAACATTAAATAACGCTGCAAAGAGCCATTTTCAGTGGCGATTATTTTACCCTGGCTCCACTTAGTTAGCCTATAAATAGCGCTATCAAAGATCTTTTTAGCATCTAAGGCAGGTAATGAAGCTTGAAATTTAAACAAATGACGTCGCTGTGAATACAGTAACAATCCACCCACGACAGCGATGCCACTCATCAATAGTGGTAAGTTAAAACCATGCCATAGCGCAACTTCAAACTCAGGTACATAACCACCTAACACCGCAAATGATGCTGATTTTAAAATATCGTCAATAACAAAACCTGGAAAAATCCCCACGGCTAAACATAAGGCGACAAGTATTTCAATTGGCACGCGCATGTAACGCGGGGCCTCACTTGGCTGTTTAGGTAAATTAACTGGCTCACCATTAAAGAAAACGTCATGAATAAAACGAGCAGAATAAGCAACAGCTAAAGCGCCTGCTACCGTTGCCAAAACAGGAATAAGCCAGGACATTGAGCCAAATAATTGCTGGTGCAAGGTCTCAACAAAAAACATTTCTTTAGACAAGAAACCATTTAACAATGGCACACCAGCCATCGCCGCTGCAGCAACCATAGCAAGCGTTGCCGTATAAGGCATAAATTTCCACATACCGTTAAGTTTTCGCATGTCACGCGTACCTGTTTCATGATCAATAATACCTGTTGCCATGAACAATGAGGCTTTAAACGTTGCGTGATTAATAATATGGAAAATAGCAGCAACTGCTGCAAGTTTAGTATCTAAACCAAAGAGTAATGTGATCAAACCTAAATGACTGATAGTCGAATAGGCGAGTAGACCTTTTAAGTCATGTTTAAATAAGGCGATATAAGCGCCAAGTAAAAGTGTCGACAGTCCCGTTAAACTAACGATAATGAACCATATATCAGTACCAGCTAAAGCAGGATAAAAACGCGCTAATAAAAATATACCTGCCTTTACCATAGTGGCCGAATGCAGATAGGCACTTACTGGTGTTGGCGCAGCCATTGCGTGTGGTAACCAAAAATGAAAAGGAAATTGTGCCGACTTAGTGAAAGCGCCAAGCAGTACCAATATTAAGGTTACTTCATACCAAGCATGTGCTTGAATAATATCTCGACTTGCTAAAATAATATCTAAGTTATAGCTGCCAACAATATTACCTAATAAAAGTAAGCCCGCTAATAAGGCAAGACCACCACCACCAGTTATGACTAAAGCCATTATTGCGCCGTTACGCGCTTCTGCTTTATGCCACCAATAACTAATTAACAAAAACGAACTAATACTGGTGAGCTCCCAGAAAAACCAGAGCTGGATGACATTATTGGACATGACAATACCAAGCATTGCCGTCATAAATAACATCAAGTAAGCATATATCTTAGGCATAGAGTCATTACTACTTAAGTAATACCGGGCATAGAAAATAACTAAAATCCCTATGACTAAGATCATAAAAATGAACAATAGTGCTAAGCCATCTAAACGAAAAGCAATATCTATACCCAGTAAAGGGATCCAAGAAATAGTTTCACGTATCACTTCGCCAGCAAACACAGCTGGTGCTAAATCAATCGTTATGAATAGTGCGATGATTGGCGTTAACATCGTCAATCCTGTCGATTGATTACGTGTTAATTTACCCGTCATTGAAGAAATAATACTGCCAAGTAAGGATAACAGGGGTATCCAAAGCAAAGTCATAGAGTAAACCTTTTTAATTTTTCAAACTAGGAGTTAAGATATGGTCATAATATGTCAAACTACATAGTACTGGCAAACATTATCGACGTGATGATTTGTAACGCTTTAATCACGAAATAACACCAGAATATCGACTAAAGTCTAAAAATAATTCGGATAAGTTAATCATTTACGTCAAAAATTCAAATAATAGCTTTTTTCACTAGTCTCACTACCTGCATTAAGTGTAATATTTAGCTAATTAAATGGTAATAAATTTACAGGTGACTAATGAAGAAGCTAGATGGCATCGATTTACAAGTATTAACAATACTTTATGATGACGCAGACATTACAAATAAAGAACTGGCGGCCAAAATTGGCATTGCTCCTTCTACTTGTTTAGAGCGAGTGAAACGACTAAAGCAAAGTGGTGTAATCAAAGGTGCCTTCATTGATGTTAACTTAAAAACTATCGGTGGTAATATAGAAGCGATAGCAGCAATTCGATTACAACCTTATTCTGAAGAAATTGTTAATTCATTACGGGATGATTTATTAGAGTATCCTGAGATACTAAATTTATACCATATGGGTGGAAGTTATGATTACTACATTCATATGTCAGTAAAAGATAGTGAGCATTTACGTCAATTTGTCTTCAAAAACATCACCTCTCGCGAAGAAGTAACTACGGTTGAAACATCTTTAGTCTTTGATCACAGTCGTAGTGGTATTTTACCAAATTTCGACGAATAACAACTCCGTATTAGTTAAACCAAGTTGATTAAGTTCTTTCCCACTCAGCGAGAGGTAAAAGGCTAAGAGGCAAGGCATTGATTGAAGAGAATGGTTATTCCCTTCTCAAAATCAATAACGCAGCATGTAAGCCTTTTATGCTCACCCTTGGGACCTTACTCGACGCCCACTAACTTAGTTAAATTCATTTGATTTAGAGTGACTAAACCGAAACGAATTTGCCTTGTTATTGAACATCGAGTAAAGCTCTGAGTTGGGAAGAAATTTAATCAAATTGATATTAGCTGTTATATAAACAAAAACCCCGCGTTACTGAAAGCAATAAGCTGACAATAACACGGGGTTTTAAATTATCTTAACGACTAAAAGTATTAGCTTTTAAGGTCATCAAAGAACTTTTTAACACCATCAAAAAAGCCAGTTTCTTTTGGGCTATGCTTTTTGCTGCTACTCGCCATTTTCTCTTCTAATTGTCGTAATAGATCAGCTTGATCACCTGATAAATTAACAGGTGTCTCGAGTACCACTTTACACATCAAATCACCGGTAGAAGAGCTACGTACTGATTTAACGCCTTTACCGCGCAAGCGGAACATTTTACCTGTTTGTGTTTCTTTAGGTACTTTAAGCTTAACTTTTCCGCCTAATGTTGGTACTTCAATGTCACCACCTAAAGCAGCCGTTACAAAACTAATAGGTACTTCACAATATAAGTGGTTTTCATCACGAACAAATATATCGTGGTCACGCACGTTTACTTGTACGTATAAATCTCCTGAAGGTGCGCCATGCTCACCCGCTTCACCTTCACCTGATAGACGAATTCTATCACCAGTATCAACGCCTGCTGGAATCTTAACTGATAAGGTTTTAGTTTTCTCAACACGTCCTTGACCGCGACATGAAGTACATTTATCTGTAATAACTTTACCTGCACCACTACACGTAGGACAAGTTTGCTGTACAGCAAATAAACCTTGACGCATTTGTACTTGGCCATGGCCATGACAAGTGCTACAGGTTTTAGCCGAAGTGCCTTTTTTAGCACCAGAGCCATCACAAGGCTCACAACTAACGTAAGTAGGAACTTTAATTTCTAAGCTCTTCCCCTTTACTGCATCTTCCAGCGATAAATCTACGTTGTAACGTAAGTCACTACCACGTTGCTGACGCTGACGACCACGACCACCACCGCCGCCACCGAAAATATCACCGAAGATGTCGCCAAAGTCTTGACCGAAGCCACCGCCGCCGCCGCCAAAACCGCCACCACCGTGACCACCTTGTTCAAAAGCAGCATGACCGTATTGATCATAAGCAGCACGTTTTTGATCATCTTTTAAGATTTCATACGCTTCTTTTATTTCTTTAAACGTTTCTTCTTTAGCCTTATCACCTGCAGTACGGTCAGGGTGATACTTCATCGCTAATTTTTTATAAGCTTTTTTAATTTCTTTATCTTCAGCGCTGCTTGCAACACCAAGAGTTTCATAATAATCACGTTTTGACATAAATAGTTTCTTTACTTCATGTTGATTGAGGCTAATTTTCTTGGTGCTTTTGAATCTTACTTGTCAAAATCATCAAGAAAATCAGCACCAATTTAAAAATTAATTACTGATTTCTTATACACAAAAAGCGCCGATAAATATCGACGCTTTTGAAAGAGGACATAGTTTAACTCTTTTAAACGCTAAGATTAAGTTAAATTGCTTTAGTTCAAGAAGAAGGCACGGAGCGTATGACTATACGTAAGTACCTTCGCCGATGAAGTTAAGCAACTTAACGACAGCTTAGTGATTCAAAAAACGACTACTTGTCGTCTTTAACTTCTTCAAACTCTGCGTCAACTACGTCGTCTGCTGGTGCAGCGTCTGCTTCTGGTGCTGCGCCTTCAGGAGCGCCTTGAGCTTGTTCTTTAGCTTGAGAAATTTCCATTAACTTAGCTGATGCTTCCATAAGTGCTTGAGTTTTAGCATCAATCACTTCTTTATCATCACCTTTAATTGCTTCTTCAAGCTCAGTTAATGCTGCTTCAATTTTCTCTTTATCTTCGCTTGGTAACTCATCGCCAGCTTCTTCAACTTGCTTACGAGTTGCGTGAACCATGCCATCAGCTTGGTTACGTGCAGTTACTAGCTCTTCAAATTTAGCATCGGCATCAGCATTAGCTTCTGCATCACGTACCATTTGCTCTACTTCTTCATCAGATAAACCCGAAGATGCTTTGATAGTAATTTTTTGTTCTTTACCTGTGTTCTTATCTTTAGCTGTAACATGCAAGATACCATCAGCATCGATATCGAAAGTTACTTCAATTTGTGGCGTACCACGTGGTGCTGCATCAATACCTTCAAGGTTAAATTGACCTAAAGATTTGTTAGCTGAAGCTTGCTTACGCTCACCTTGACAAACATGAACAGTTACCGCTGATTGGTTATCGTCAGCTGTAGAGAACGTTTGAGATTGTTTAGTAGGGATAGTGGTGTTTTTGTCGATAACTTTCGTCATCACGCCGCCCATAGTCTCAATACCTAATGATAATGGCGTTACATCTAAAAGAAGCACGTCAGTAACATCACCAGAAAGAACACCCGCTTGAATCGCCGCGCCTGCTGCTACCGCTTCATCAGGGTTAACATCTTTACGTGGTTCTTTACCAAAGAACTCAGTTACCGCTTTTTGAACTAGTGGCATACGAGATTGACCACCAACTAAGATAACATCATCAATTTTGCTTACTGATAAGTCAGCATCTTGAAGTGCTTTTTTAAGCGGCTCTAATGTTGCT